>Ga0172380_10009891_pt1 | contig 10085 bp, 9 predicted proteins | sample Leawe162metaG_FD_119747 | JGI IMG/M metagenome (GOLD analysis project Ga0172380, IMG submission 119747) | Leachate microbial communities from a municipal landfill in Southern Ontario, Canada - Leachate well 162 metaG | ecosystem: Engineered > Solid waste > Landfill > Unclassified | place...
CGAGCATCGAGAAGCTCGAAGCGCTCGAGGAGTGGACCCGGTCCCTGTCCGGAAAGCTGACCGCCGGGCAGTCGCTGCGCTCGGCGCTCATCAAGTCGCTGCAGTCGACACCGGAACCGATCGAGCGCGAGGTCGGGCTGATGGTCTCGCGGCTGTGGAACAACACCTCCTCCACCGAGGACGTCCTGCGCGCCTTCGCCGAGGACCTCAACGACTCCACCGGCGACGTCGTGGCCAGCCAGCTGATCCTGGCCGCCAGCGGCCGCGGACAGGCCGGACTGTCGAAGGCACTGGACGCCCTCGCCGAGACCGTCGCGGCCGACGTCCGCGCCCGCCGCCAGATCGCCGCCGACCAGGCCAAGCCCCGCACCACCGCCCGCACCGTCACCGTCATCACCCTCGGTGTGCTCGGCATCCTCGCTTTCACAGGCGACTACATCGAGCCCTACGGCACCCCACTGGGCCAGGTCGTCCTCGCCGTGCTGCTCACCGCATACGTGGCCACCCTGCTCTGGATGCGCCGGATGGCGGTTGCCAAGCCGCTCCCGCGGTTCCTCGACCTCCAGGCCCGCAACGCCCACCGCGCCGCCCAGCGCACAGCGCACAGCGAGAAGGAAGGAGCACTGGCATGACCGGCCTGCAGCTCGCGCTCGCCAGCGGCACCCTCCTCGGTCTGGCTCTCGCCCTGCTCGTGTGGCGCCTCGCGCCCTCTGACCCGGACCTGGTCGACGCGCTGGACCGGCTCTCGCCCGACCGCGTCGTGCCCCGCCGCGGCACCCCCGGCGTCGACGACGCCGGCACCGACACCGGCTCGGCCGTCGACCGGATCGGCCTGTGGGCGATGAAGAACCTGCCCGGCGGCGCTTGGGCACACACGCCCCGCAAGGACTTGGCCATCCTGCAGATCAGTGAGACCCGGTTCTACGGCGAGAAGGTCGTCTGGGCCCTGCTCGGCCTCGTCATGCCGCCGCTGCTGGCCACCTTCTTCTCGCTGATCGGGCTGCCGCTGCCGTTCGCGATCCCCACGCTCGGCTCGCTGGCCCTGGCTGCCCTGTTCTGGTTCATGCCCAACTACAACGCCACCGACGACGCCAAGAAGGCCCGCATCGAGTTCAACCGGGCCCTCGGCGCCTACATCGACATGGTCGCCACCGGTGTCCGCGACGGATCCAGCGGCCAGCAGGCGCTGCGCTCGGCGGCCGAGGTCGGCGACAAGTGGGTGTTCAAGCGCATCGAGAGCGAGCTGCGCCGCGCCCGCTACATGACCCGCGCACCGTGGGACTCCCTGCACAGCCTGGCCGACGAGCTCGGCGTCCCTGAGCTCGACGACCTCGCCGACATCATGCAGCAGTCCGGCCAGGACGGAGCCCAGATCTACAACAACCTCCGGGCCCGCGCCGCGGCGCTTCGCTCGGCGATGCTCAGCGCCGAGCTCGGCAAGGCCAACGCCGCCTCCGAGCGCATGTACATCCCGGCCAGCCTGCTCGGCATCGTCTTCATGGCGATCCTCGTCACCCCCTCGATGCTCCGCTTCGCCACCTGACCGACCTAACACCGACCCCTCGCACCACGGGTCACCCCAGACCGCAACCGAAACCAAACCAGGAAGGAAGAACCCGATGTTGAAGCTCTTCATCGCCCTCCAGATGGCGGCCATGACCGCGCTCGCATCCCTCGAGGACCGCGCGACCAGGCAGCGCGACGAGCGCGGCTCGGTCACCATTCAGGAAGTGCTCTGGGCGGTGGCAGCCATCGCCATCGTGGCCATCGTCGTCGCAGCCATCAAGGCCTTCGTGACCAGCGAGTCCGGCAAGATCAAGTAGGCAGGACCAGCTCCGTCATGTTCGCCAGCTCTCAGCGCCGCAGCCGGGACGAGCGCGGATCAGTGACCATACAGATGGTCTTCCTGATGCCCGCGCTGTTCCTGCTGATGTTCCTCGGCCTCCAGGGAGCCCTGTACTACCACGCGAAGCAGGTAGCGCTCGCGGCCGCGCAAGAGGGCGCCCGCGAGGCAGGCAGCGAGACCGGAACCCGCCAGTCCGGCGTCGCCACGGCGAACACCTTCCTCAACCACGCCGGTGGCTCCGACGTGATGACCTCCACCAGCGTCTCCGGATCACGAACCACGACAACGGCAACGATCACCGTCACCGGCAAGTCGCTGAGCGTGATCCCCGGCTGGCACGTGACCGTCACGCAGAGCGCCAGCGTCCCGGTCGAAAGGCTCACGGAACCCTCCCGTGAGTTCACGAATTCTGAAGGGTCTAGCGGTGGGAACTGACGCCTGGAGCCTCTCACAGAACGCCGTTGTGGTCGTGGGTTCGCGAACTGACGGCGGTTGCCTGGTGCGCGGACTATTCGAGGTCGTCGAGGTCGGTTGGTTCGGGGTCGGGCAGGTAGCGCAGCGCTCCTTCGACGCTGAGACCGAAGAGGTCGCAGATGCGGCGGACGTCGCCGCCGGTGGCGCGGGCTTCGTGCAGGATCCGGTCTTCGCGCATGACGTGGACAGGGATGCCGGTGGCCAGGGTGAGCCATCGGCCGCCGACAGGCGTGGTTCGGTTGGAGTTGCGCGAGTTGATGAAGACGTGCGGGTTGCCGGTGGACGGCCAGTGGGTGTTGCGGTAGTCGAGCCAGGCGCTGATCCGAACTCGGACGGGTTCGGCGAGGAGGATGCTGCGCTGGCCAAGTTGGAGTCGCCCGTCGGCGAGGTGGGTGAGTTGCATGTTGCGCAGCTCGCCTGCGCGCAGGCCGTGGAAGGTGGCCAGTGCGGTCAGGGCGGCGCAGGCGGGGTCAGGGGAGAGCAGCGATTCGCGGATCTTCTCGGCGTGGGCGGGCAGGGGGTCGCGGCGTTCGTGGCTGCCGGTCTGGATGCGAGCGATGGGGTTGACGAAGATGACTTTGCGGGCCTTGAGCAGGGTGAGGATGGAGCGGAGTCCGGCGCCCATGGTGGAGCGCGGGTTGCCCGCGGCCGGGAGGATGGCGCGGACGTCGCTGCTGGTGATCTCTCGCAGCGAGGTGTGGCCTTGTGCGGCCCAGGTGGCGAGGGCGGGCATGGCCCAGCGCAGGTAGAGCCGGATGGTCTGCTGGTCGCGGGGCTTGCGTCGGGGCGGTGCGGTCGAGCCGTTGATCATCACGTCGAACCACTCGCGGACTTCGGTGCGCATCGGGTCGGGGAGGTCGGCGATGGTGGCCTCGACGTAGGCGTGGATGGCGGGTTGACGGTCGTCGAGCATGACGCCCGCGGCGGTGGCGACGTCGATGACGGGCAGGGCTGTCAGACCGACGTCCTTGAGCTGGATGGCGTCGCTGGCGAGCAACAAGGCACCGGGGGTGTCCTGCATGAGCTGCAGGACGCGCATCGCCCGGCGGGTGCGGTGGATGGTGGACTTGGGCCAGCCGTGGCGATGGGCGTGGTCGAGCACCGCGGCGTCAAGGAACGCTGCCATCTGTCCGTGGGGCGGGTCAGGCAGCAGTTCGCCGGTGAGCTGGCCGTGCTGCTGAGCGTCGGTCATCCACTTCGCCGTCCAGTTGGCGAGGTCGCGGGGCATGTCGAAGAGCGCGAGCTGGATGTGTTCGACGGGGTAGAACTCGATGCTGCCGAACCGGTCGGCTCGACCAAGGCTGCGAGGGCTGGGCTTGTCCAGGCGGCGGACGTTGCCCCAGCGGCGCCGGGTGGGCTGGAAGGGGATGTTGGCGAGGTAGAGCTGCTGGCTGCCGGCGTTGGCTTCCTCGACCGTGGCGCCCAGAGTGATGGTCATCTGACGGTCGCACAGGTTGCAGACCTGGTCGGCGTCGACCGCCAGGTTGGTGCGCTGGCAGATCCGGCAGGCTCCCCTCGGGAGCCGGGCCCGCCAGCTGCGGCAGCGCCAGCACAGCCACTTGTGCTTGCGGATCACGCCCCAAGCGTGGCAGTCGCGGCAGCTGTCGATGTGCTGCGGCGCTGCGGGATGGCAGCGGGTGCACATGCCTTGGGAGTAGTACTCCACCCCGACGCCAGTACCGGGCCCGTCGCTGTCCATGGTCCTGCCCGAGGCCCACTCACCGTCCTTGCCGGCGTCGCAGCGCGTGCATGCCGGTGGTGGGAATGGGCCGCCAGGCAGGCATCGGTAACAGTAGTCGACGCGTGGTCGAGTCCAAGCCGCTGGACGTTGCCGGCAAGTGATGCAGAGCTTCGGTTTGCCGTGCCGTGTTTGGGCGCTCAGTCCATCGCTCAGTCCATCGCTCACTCGGGCGGCCGTGTGCGGTTGCGCCCCAGTCGGGGTTGGACGCTGAGGCTGGTCGGGCCGGTAATGCTGGGCTGGTCGCCGGTCGCGGTCTTGCCGGCTCGGCGTGCGGCGACCTTGGCGGGCTCGCGGATCAGCAACTTGGAGGTCTCGCAGTCGAGGACCTCGCAGATCACGTCGAGGTCCTCGAGCCGGATCGTGGTCGGGGTGCCGGTCCACAGGGCTGACATCTTCCCCGCGGAGATCTCGAGCCCGGCCTCAGCGAGCATGCGACGAAGCTCGGTGGACTTCCAGATACCGCGTTCGGCGGCGGCCATGCGCAGGTTCCACTGCATCGGATCGTCACTCCTTCTTCAGGTTGGACGTCGGGTCGTGGGCCAGATCGGAGGGCAGGTCGAAGCGGGCGCTGACGCGTTGGTTGGCGTCGTCCCAGGCTCGCTCGATGTGGTCGGCGTAGACGTGCACGTAGGTGGTCGTGGTCTTGAGCCAGACGTGCCCCAGCAAGTCTTGGACAGCCTTGAGCGCCATTCCGCGGTGGTAGAGCGAGGTCGCGCAGTAGTGACGCAGGACGTGTGGGGTGAGGCGCTGTTCCCACGTCGGAAGCCAGCGCGCTGCGGCGCGGGTCAGGCCCGAGCGGAGAGCGTCGTCGCCAACCCGTGTCGGCCGGCCGGTGGTCTTGTCGTAGCGCTCGCTGGGCAGCAGCGGTGCATCGGGGTCGTTCCAGTCGTCGCCGAACTGGTGGCGCACGTCGGTCAGCCACCAGTTGATCAGCCCGTCGACGCCGTTGATCCCGGGCACGAGCCGGGTCTTCGGTCCGCGGCCGCGGGAGCCCTTGCCGAACCGGACATGGAGCTTGCCGTGGTCACCGAGATCGGGACGCCAGTCCCGCAGGTCGAGCATGCGCGACTCGTTCAGTCTGAGTCCCACGCGACGCCACAGCGAGGCGGCCATGAAGTCGCGTGCGGCGGTCAGATACTTGCGTTGGTCGACGAGCGTGTCGGCCCAGCTGGTGAAGAGGTGGTCGACCTCTTCATCGGTCGGCGGGACCCGGATCGCCTGGGTCCACGTGCTTGCTGGCCGGTTGAACTCATCGACCGGCTGGGTCGCCACCACGCCGGTCAGGGCGTGGATGTCGCCTTGGTAGCGGGCGATCATGAACTCGAAGAACCGCGCCACCGAGCTGGCTTTGCTTTCCACGGTGGACCGGGAGAGCCCGCGGTCGCGGCGCAGCCAGGTCAGGTACCGGTCCACGTCCGCCCCGCCAGCGACCCAGATGGGCTGGCCGAGGAACCGGGCGAACTCGATGACCGAGGAACGCTCGGCGTCGATGTAGCCGTCGGTCAGCCCGGCGCCCACCATCGCCAGCGCGTGCTGGTCGACGATCTCCTGCTCGAACACCTCCGCATCCGCAGCCGAGGTCAGTCGCCGTGGCGAATCGATCGACCGCACCACCGCGAGCGTCATGGTCGGCGACTCTTGAGATCACGAATGCACGGCACATGTCATAGATATCAGAGTCACTTCGGAAATCTCGACGTTTCAGGGAAAATCTCTAGGAGAGTCCCATGCGCTGGATGACCAGGAACAACGTCCACGGCAGGGGTTCTGAGGCCCAGCGAACTCACGGCCTTAGGGACATGACTTGGCGAGTTCATGATTCCCGACGCCGCCGGGACGAGCGCGGATCCGTTGCCATCGAGGCCGCGATCGGCGTCCCGGCCTTCGGCCTGTTCATCGCGATGATCATCCTCGGCGGACGCGTCGAGATCGCCAAGCAGTCGGTGGAGGCCGCCGCCTACGAGGCAGCCCGAGCAGCGTCCATCGAGCGAACCCAGAGCGAGGCGATCAACTCAGGCAAGGCCGCGGCCACCAGCAGCCTGAACGACCAGGGCCTGCAGTGCGCGACCACCAACGTCACAGTCAACGCCGCGGCGTTCAACGCCCCGCTGGGCACCACCGCCCAGGTGACCGCCACGGTGACCTGCAAGGTCGACGTCGCCGACCTCGCCATCCCCGGCCTGCCCGGCACCAGGACGATCACCGCGACCGCCAGCAGCCCCGTCGACGCCTACCGGGAGCGCCGATGATCAGCCACCTGCGCCGCCTCGGAACGCGTCGTGCGCGCGATGAGCGCGGCTCCATCAGCGTCTGGTTCGCCACCGCGTCCTTCGCAATGATCATCCTCGTCGGGATGGCCGTCGACCTCGGCGGCAAGGTCCACACCCAGCAGCAAGCCCGCAGCGCCGCATCCCAAGCCGCCCGCACCGGCGCCCAGGAGGTCCAGGGCTCCACCGCAGTGCGCGGTGAGGACCTCCGGGTCGACATCAACGCCGCCAAGGCCGCCGCCCAGGACTACCTCCACGCCGCCGGCGTGGAAGGGACCGCGCGCGTCGTCAACGGCGACACCCTGATCGTCACCACCACTGACACCTACACCAGCAAGTTCCTCGGGATCATCGGCCTGGACTCCATGCAGGTCACCGGGGAGGCGTCCGCGCGGCTCATCCGCGCCGAAGGAGGCATCGAACGATGACCACGCCCCACCCCACCATCGGCCAGCGACTCACCGGCCTCGCCGCCTCGCTCGCCGTGCTGGGCATCGTCCTCGGCCTGCCCGCTCTCTTCCTCGCGATCGGCGCCAGCCCGATCCCCGACCAGATGCCCACCCTGGACAGCGTCAAGAACGCGCTCCTGGCGCCCGACGACGGCACACTCGTTCTCGGCCTGTTCAAGGTGATCGGCTGGGTCGCGTGGGCCTTCATGGCGCTGAGCCTCGTCGTGGAGGCCATCGCGGCGCTCCGCAAGGTCCAGGCACCCCAGCTGCCCGGCCTTGGTCGGCCCCAGGCCGCAGCGCGCGGCCTCATCGGCCTGGCCGCCCTGCTGTTCATCGCCGCCCCCATCGCCGCGCAGGCAACCACGATCAGCTCGGCGGCCGCGGCCCCGGCGACGGTGGGGCACGTCACCGCCGGCGCCGACCACGCTGCGCAGCAGGCACCCGGCCGGCACGACGGCAAGGCTGAGACGACGCAGGAGCGCCAGCGCCCCAAGACCGTCGACCACGCTGTGAAGCCGGGGGAGAGCCTCTGGTCGATCGCCGAGGACCACTTCGGTGACGGAGCCCGCTACAAGGAGATCGCCGAGCTCAACCGCGACCTGCTCGGCAACCAGCCGAGCTTCCTCGAGCCCGGATGGGTGCTCAAGCTGCCGGCGCCCGCCGACGCAGCACCGGCGCACGGCTACACCGTGCAGCCCAACGACACCCTCAGCGACATCGCGCAGGACAAGCTCGGAGACGCCGACCGGTGGCCGGAGATCTACAAGGCCTCCACGGCTATCACCCAGCCCGGCGGAGTCCAGCTGACCGACCCCGACGTGATCGACGTGGGCTGGAAGCTCAACATCCCCGGCGCCGAGACGCCGGCCGACGACCGGCAGCACCAGCCGCAGCCGCGCGAGGACAAGCCGCAGACCCCTGCGGAGCCCGAGGACGAGCAGCCGCCGGTCGACCCGCCGGCCGAGGAAACCCCGCCGGTCGCCGAAGAGACCCCGGCGCCGGAGACCGCCGCACCCGAGGTCCCACAGGCCGAGGAGCCGTCGGCGCCGGCCGCCGACGTCGACCAGGTCGACGACGCCGACGACTCGATCCTCGAGGCACCCTGGGTCCTCGCCGGTCTCACCGGCGGGGGCGTCCTGCTCTCCGGAGCCTTGCTCATGGCCCTGCGGTCGCGCCGGCGCTCCGCCTTCCGGAACCGGCCGCCCGGGCGCGCTATCGCCGCCCCGCCGCCCGAGCTCGCGCCGGTGGAGATGACCCTGAACGCGACCGGTGCCGCCGCGGCCGCCACCGTGGAGTTCGCCGACGAGGCCCTGCGGCGCCTCGCGGCCGCGGTCGGAGCCCAGGGCACCACGATGCCGCCGCTCGCCGCGGTGGAGCTCGCGCACGGCAAGCTGACGCTGCACCTGAGCGCTCCGGCCGCCGTCCCCGCTCCCTGGGTGGGCAGCCCCGACCAGACCCACTGGCACGTCACCACGGACACCGCGTTTGAGGACCTCGGTCCCGACACCGGCAACGTTGAGCCGCCCTACCCGCTGCTGGCCACCATCGGCATGAGCGACACCGGCGAGACCTGGCTGCTGAACTGCGAGGAGCTCTCCACCCTGACCATCAGCGGCGACCCCACCTACGGCCGCGACTTCGCCCGCCACCTCGCCGCGCAGCTGGCCGTCAACCCGTGGTCGCGCCGCGTCCAGGTCGACTGCATCGGCGTGGCCGAGGAGACCGTCGTCATGGACGAGCGGATCACCTACTACCCGACCGGCGCGGCCGGGACGCCCGCGACCGCGGAGATCCTCGCCGCGGCGGTGACCACCGTCGACCGGGCGAAGCGACACGACACCGATGTGTCCACGGCCCGCACCGGCAGCGTCGACGACGACACCTGGCCTGCGCGGATGCTGCTGCTGGACGCCGCGGCCGGAGACCCTGCCGACCTCGAGCAGCTGCTGCAGCTGGTTAACGACCACCTCGGTCAGTCCGCGACCTCCATCGTGGTCGCCGGCGAGCGCCCCAACACCCCCGGTGCGGTGCTGCACATGACCAACACTGGCCGCGTCATCCTCGAGCACGCCGGCCTCAACCTGATCGCGGTCGGGCTCACCAGTGACGAGGCCCGTGGCTGCGCATTGGTCTATGCCCAGAGCGAAACCCCGGAGTACGTCGACACCCCGGTGGACGAGAGCGCCACCGATGGCTGGGAGGCCTACACCGACTCCTCCGGAGCCCTGCGCCGCGAGTACACCCTGCCGCGCAACACCCCCGAGGATGCTGTCGACGAGCCGATGTCCTCCCTGCTCGAGGGCGAGGACGAGGAGTACATCCGCGAGAGCGCGATCGTGCAGGAGGACCTCGAGGCCCTGGCGCCCAAGGTCCCGGCGCACGTCCGCGCCGAGGTCGAGGAGAAGGACCCCACCCTCGACCAGGACATCGCCGACTGGTTCTCGACCGACTGCGACCGTCCGCGGCTCACCCTGCTCGGCCCGGTCACCGCGCGCACCCACGGCAAGGCGCTGGCCAAGCGCAAGCCGTACTTCACCGAGTTGCTGGCCTTCCTCGCCCTGCACCGCAAGCACGGCGCCACCCGTGAGCAGATCCGCGAGGCGTTCTCGATCTCCGACGGCAAGGTGCGCGACTACACCAACATCGTGCGCGACTGGCTCGGCCCGAACCCGCGCACCGGCGAGGACCACCTGCCCTACGCGGACAAGGCGCCGGCTGCCAAGGTCACCGGGGTCAACGTCTACCAGGTCGATGACGGCCTGCTCGTCGACCTGGACCTGTTCCTCCGGCTGCGCAAGCGCGGCCAGGCCCGTGGCGGAGCCGAAGGCGTCGCGGACCTTTGCACCGCGCTCGAGCTGGTCGGGGAGGCCCAGCCGTTCAGCCAGCTGCGCGAGGAAGGGTGGGCGTGGCTGGCCAACGAGCCCGACCGCGTTGACATCATGGCGGGCGGCTGGATCGCCGACGTCGCCCTCATCGTCGTCACCGAGGCCCTCGCCGCCGGCGACCTGGTCAAGGCCCGCTCCGCGGCCTACGTCGCCAACCGGGCCGACCCCGACGGCGAGAGCACTCGCCTGTGCCTGGCCCACGTCATGAAGGCCGAGGGCGACCAGCTCGAGGCCGACCGGATTCTGCGCGAGGAGATCTGCAACCGGTCCGACGACGGCGATGCGCCCATGGAACTGTCGGAGCGCACGAAGACAATCATCCGTACGCACGGCTGGCTCGCGAGCTGACTCGGGGAAGGGAGCACCAGCACATGGCAACGTTCGACCAGGAGCTCACCGGCCGCTACGCCGCGGCCGGCGCCG
>Ga0172380_10009892_pt1 | contig 10084 bp, 3 predicted proteins | sample Leawe162metaG_FD_119747 | JGI IMG/M metagenome (GOLD analysis project Ga0172380, IMG submission 119747) | Leachate microbial communities from a municipal landfill in Southern Ontario, Canada - Leachate well 162 metaG | ecosystem: Engineered > Solid waste > Landfill > Unclassified | place...
GCGGGTGGAAACTCGGTGACGTTGACCGGTACGAACCTCGCGGATGCATCGTCGGTGACGATCGGGGGTGTTGCTGCCACCATCTCGACAAACACTGATACTGAGCTTGTTGTCACGGCGCCGCCGCGCGCCGCCGGAGCAGTTGACGTTGTCGTCGTGACGCCAGGCGGATCGAATACCCGTAGCAATGCCTACCGGTACACGAATCCTGCAAGCGTCAGCTCGATCAGCCCGACTGCCGGTCCGCTCAGCGGCGGCCAGACCGTCACGATCACCGGATCGAACCTGTGGGGCGCGTCTGGTGTCACGATCGCCGGCATCGCCGCGACGAACGTGACGGTTGTGTCAGGTACTGAGGTCACCGCCGTGACTGCGGCATCGAGCGCAACGACGGGCACCGTGTCGGTGACGGGCTTCGGAGGTACAGCAACATCAACCCAGACCTACACCTACACCGCCGAACCGGTGTTCACCAGTGTCACGCCGCCAACCGGACCAACGGCAGGTGGACAAAGTGTGGTGATCGCTGGCGAGAACCTCGCGGGTGTCACGGGCGTGCTCTTTGACGGCGATGCCGCAGAGGTCACTGCCCAGACTGGCTCGAGCCTGACGGTTGTTACGCCCGCCAACACGGTTGGTGTCGTTGACGTGACTCTCCAGAGCCCAGGTGGCGACGTCGTTGGTGAGGACGCCTACGAATACGTCCTCTCACCGACGATCACCTCGGTTGCGCCAGCGACTGGTCCTATCAGTGGCCTCAGTGACGTGGTGATCACCGGCACAAACCTGGAGGCAGCCACAGCCGTCAACTTCGGCGCAGTTGCCGGCACGATCACGGCAACGACTGCGACCACGATCACTGTTGACGCACCGGCGCAGGCAGCCGGGACCGTCGAGGTCGCCGTGGTCACGCCGAACGGTTCAGTGGCAAGCGCAGATGCCTTTACCTACCTTGGGCTTCCGGCCGTGACGGCGATCTCTCCGTCGGCTGGTTCGACGCTCGGCGGTACGACAGTGACCTTCACTGGAACATCGCTCTCCGGTGTGACTGAAGTGGAGTTCGGCGCGGAAGAAGCGACGATCGTCTCCGCCTCGAACAACGCACTAGTGGTCACGACTCCGGCACAAGCCGCAGGCGAGGTACAGGTTTCGATTACCAGTCCCGGAGGTGTTGTCCCCAACGCGGGTACATTCACCTACGTCGCACCACCAACATTGACCTCAATTGACCCGAGCAATGGCTCAACCAATGGTGGTACCGCAGTCACTCTTACCGGAACGAACCTCAGTGGTGTCACGTCGGTGACCTTCGGTGGTACTGCTGCTCAGGTCCAATCAACAACGTCGACGACGGTCTCTGTCGTCACGCCGGCGCGACCGGCGGGATCGGCAGCGATTGTTGCGACGTCAGGAGGTGGATCGGCAACCCTGTCGGGAGCCTTTGCCTACATTGCTCCGGTTCCACCCAACCCGGAACTACCAGCGAACGTCGCTGCTGTCGTTATGAATCCGCCGAAGCAGTTCGGTAGCGGCAAGCCGTACACCTTCGCGGTGGAGACTCGTACTCCCGATCAGCGTGTGGACTCTGCCTCAGCGCCACAAACACGCAGCTTGATCGCAGCGAATGGCTACGTTGTCGTGAAGGTATCCGGTGGAGTTGAATGCACCGCAGTCATCCTCAACGGATACGGAAAGTGCACGGCAGTGGTTCCAGCACAGTCAAAGGCCGTGGTGACGACTCAGTTCTTCCACTTCGACGGAACACCAGCCGGAGTGGGTGCCAGCACTGCAGCAATTCCAGTGACACCGGTCGCCATCAACTCAGTCAAAACCAAGATTAAGGGCTGTGCGGTGAATGCCAGTACGGCCGGCGTTGCGCCTAAGGCACGTCAGAAAGTCCAGGTCCAGGTAAAGGCTGGCGGAGGATGGCGGACTTACGTCACCAAGAAGGCCAACGGTTCAGCGAAGTGGTCGACCACGGTGAAGGTGAAGAAGAAGTCCTTCAAGATGCGCGCGGTTGTTGGCAAGAAGAAGTCGGGAAGCGTCAGTGTTCGTGCGGTCGGCAAGCTGTGTCGCTAGTGGGTCGCGACACAGCACCAAAGATGGCAGAAACCACTGCGCCATTCCAATAATGGGCTAACTGCTCGGTGACGCTCACTTGGGGTGAGTTTGCATCATCCGATCGACTGATTCGGGCGCCGAAGGCAATGGAACTGTAGGTCTGAAGGGAAGAATGAACGGTATGGCAGTCAGGTCGTTAGTTGGCGGTATAGCACTTCTCGTGGCGGTTGGGGTGTCCGCGGCCGGGTGCTCTTCAAACACTGGGTCGGAGGATGATCAGAACCGCGATGCCGGCGCAGATGCGTCAGCGTCTGCGACGACAGCAAACCCCGACGGCGCGATCGCGCCGACTCTGCCAGCGCCATCGGCCGCCACCGAACTTCCGCCGGTCACCCCAACACCGTCAGCAAAGCCCGACAAAAAGGCAAATGGGCAGAAAGTGCCAAAGGCGCCGGATGTGCCTATGCCGAACGTGACGGGTAATGGAGATCCGGACTACCTCGCCAAGCCGGCCGATGCTGCGGCAGCTGCTGGTAAAGGCCCTTCGCTAGAGAGTCTGGCAAAGGCGAAGGGTTACGAAGTTGTCAGGATGGGTCCGTACAAGCAGGAGACTCCAGGCGGCGTCACCTACCAAACGCAGTACTACCTCGGAAAGAATGGCACGCAAAAGGGCACCCTTGTCATCGCGGCAGGTAGCGACTTCGGCGGCGCGATTCCCGACGATCAGATCAAGGCCTTCAAGGAATACGGCAGCGCCGAGAACGCCCTTGGTGGCCAGGTCATCACTTACCGCGTGGGTGACTACTACTACGCTCAAGGCTACTTTGACCGTCGAATGGTGACGGTCGCAAGCTATTCAAAGCAGGATTTCGACGCCCTCAAGTCCTTCATGCGCGCGACTTCGTAGCGACGCAGGGAGATGCAGGACACCACCGAACCGGTGGTGCTGGCGCACCCACAGGTAGTGGGTGTCGCTGCTGCATTTAACGGACGGGCCAGCGCTCACTCTTAGTAGTTGGGCTCTGGATCTCCTACGATGTCCGCGGACACACACGTTGATCGCGGGTGTGCAGACTCCTCACATTTGATCAATTGACCGAACACTTTTCCCAATTGTCCAACAAAACTTCACAAACTGACAGATAAAGGTGGCAGATAGGTACCTACGAGGGTGCATTGTGACCCCCGAATCGCTTACTAATGACTCACCACTCTCGAGATGGCCTAGATCGATGGGATTGTTATGAGGAACGTATTAAGGGTTGGTGCGGCAGTCGCACTTGCTGGAGGGCTACTAGCCACGGCAGTGCAGCCGGCAATGGCTGCCGCGCCGTCAGCGCCGCAAAATCCTGCCGTGACAGCGGCCTCCATGGGTGACTTCACCGTCGAATGGGAGGCGCCCGTCAGCGATGGCGGCCAGGCAATCCAGAGCTACGAGGTAACCGCGTCGTCAACTGAACCCACCGCGGCGACTGGGACATGCTCGACGACCGCCCCCGACACTTCGTGTGTGGTCGAGGATCTCGACAACGGGATTCCGTATACGTTCGCGGTGACGGCAACCAATGTCGACGGCACATCGGCGTCGGCGTCCTCTGCGTCTGCGACCGCTGTCGGATACCCGATGGCTCCCCGTGCGCTGGACACCACACCAGGTGACGCAGTCGGCAACGTGACGTGGACTGCGCCAGTCAGCAACGGCGGCGCAGCGATCCTCGGCTACCAGGTCAGCACAGTTCCCTCCTCAGCTGGCTGCACGACGACTGGTGCACTCGGTTGCACCATCCCTGGCCTCACCAACGGAACGACCTACACGGTGTCGGTTATCGCGACCAACCAGTACGGTTCGTCCAACCCGGCAGATCCCACCGCTGATGTCACGCCGCGCACCGTCCCGGACGCGCCCACCGACGTCACCGCACTGCACCTTGACGGTGGCGCGACAGTCGCTTGGACTCCACCGGTCGATGATGGCGGGTCCGCGATCACCGGATACGTCGTTACGACGTCTCCGACTAGCGCTGGCTGCACCACCGACTCGGTGACGACCACCTGCGACATCTCGGGGCTAGCGAACGGCGCGAGCTACACGGTCTATGTCCAAGCACAGAACGTTGCAGGTCTCTCAACCACCTCCGCAGCAGTGACCGTGATTCCCTCGGGCATCCCCGGAGCACCGCTGAACGTTGCGGCCGAGCCTGGCAACACCGTTGCTGACATTTCTTGGTCACCACCGGCAAGCGATGGCGGCGACGAGATCACTGACTACACCGTCACCACAGAACCAGCATCGAGTGGCTGCGTAGTGTCGACGACCTCGTGCCAACTCACGGGACTGGCCAACGGCACCACCTACACGGTTTCGGTAACTGCGACCAACATCAACGGCACCTCTGGCCCGTCCGACACGGTCGATGTCACGCCATTCACCGTTCCTGACGCCCCGACGCTGACCACAGCAACGCCGGGCAACCAGACGGCCACCATCGCGTGGACTGCACCGGCCGATTCCGGTGGATCAGCAATCGTCAGCTACACCGTGTCAACGAGCCCGGCGTCAGATGGCTGCACAGTCGCCTCCCCGGCCGTTACGTGTAACTTGGCAGGCCTGACCAACGGCACCGAGTACACGGTTTCAGTAGTCGCGACCAACGCCGGTGGGAACAGCGTTTCATCGAACACGCTGGCCGTTACACCTCGCACGGTTCCGACGCCGCCAATCGCAGTGGCTGCCACCCCTGGCAACACCGAAGCAGTGGTCACGTGGAGTGCACCTACCAACAATGGTGGCAACGCGATCGCTAGCTACACGGCTACCGCCTCACCAGGTGCCGCCACCTGCACCATCGCAGCACCCGCCACCACCTGCACGATCACCGGCCTGACGAACGGCACGGCATACACGGTCTCCGTGGTCGCCACGAACGCCGCCGGAAACTCAGCCGCTTCGGCAACGGCAGCGGTCACACCGCGAACGGTTCCTGGCGCACCACAGAACGTGGTTGCAACGGCAGGCAACTCGGCTGTCCAGATCGCCTGGGATGCTCCGGCTAGCAACGGCGGTTCGGTCATCACCGGGTACACCGTGACCGGCAGCCCAGCAGGTTCCTGCACAACCAACGGCTCAACGAGTTGCGTCATTACGGGCCTGACGAACGGCACTGAGTACACGTTCACCGTGACGGCAACCAACGCTGCAGGCACCGGTATCGCTTCCGATGGCGAAACGGCCACTCCGGTGACGGTTCCGACCCAGCCGGTCAGCGTCACTGCCACCGGGGGCGCGAACAGCGTGCTCGTCACCTGGCAGGCACCAGCGGATTCGGGCGGATCGCCCGTCACGAGCTACACGGTCAACGGAGCACCTTCTGGCAGCTGTGTGACCGCCTCGACTGAGTGCCTCATCACGGGCCTCACGAACGGCGAGCTCTACAACTTCACGGTGTTCGCAACATCAGATGTGGGCGACGGGCTGCCGTCAGCGGCTGCCGCAGCTCGCACCTGGGCGGTGCCATCGGTGCCGCAGAACCTCACGCTGAAGCGTCCATCGCAGAACGCGGCGAAGAACGGGCTCGGGCAAATCAGGGCTTCCTGGTTGCCTCCAGTGTCGAACGGTGGATCCACCATCACGCAGTACGTCGTGACTGGCGGCGGAGCAACGTGCACCACGACAGGAACGAGCTGTGTCCTTCGAGGCTTGACGTCGGCGAAGACTTCGGTCTCAGTCGTGGCAGTGAATGGAATGGGTGCAAGCAACCCGGTCAGAGAGACCTTGCGGGCACGCACGCTCACGATCAAGCGCAAGTACGTCGGTCCGAATCGCGTGAAGTTCTACGGAAAGGGCCTTTACGCCGGACAGTCGATTGAGCTCGTGCGCGATCGAAACCGGAAGCTCACCGTCGTGAAGACCAAGAAGGTCAACTCGAGTGGTAAGTGGAAGGCAACGATCACCGTCCCGTGGAGCTCGGCGGACTGGAAGGCACGCAGCCTCGGCTACAAGTCGGAAGTGAAGAGGACCGGCTGATGCGATCACGTACCAACCACTTGCGCCTTCTGGGGTCAGACACCGTGATCCCCCATCAAGTATCGAATCGAAAGTTTGACATCAGTTTGGAGTCGTCATGCGTATGACAGGCAAGCTCGCCGCGATCTGTGCCACGGCAGGTGCGCTTATGGCGACATCACTGGCACCAGCCATCGCGGCTCCATCGGCGCCAAGCGCGCCGCTGAGTCCGGCCGTCACGGCCGCGGCGGCGGGTAGCTTCACGATTCAGTGGGCGCCCCCGGCGTCCGATGGCGAGAGCGCAATCACGATGTACAGCGTGGAGTCTGACTCCGCAACCGGCGATGCGGCCCAGGGCACGTGTACCGCACCGGGCAATGGCACCTCGTGTGTGATTGGCGGGCTAGACAACGGAATCGCGTACACCTTCGACATCGTTGCAACGAACGCCGAGGGCGACTCACCCGCGGCGACGACGGCGTCAGCAACTGCCCTCGGCGTGCCAACCGCGCCGCGCAACCTCGAGGCCGAGCCACGCGACGGCAAGTCAGCAGTGAGCTGGGACGCGCCGTTGAGCAACGGTGGATCAGCGATCACGGCCTACACGGTCAGTACCTCACCGTCATCGGCTGGCTGCACAACGGCCGGCGCACCAGACCTTGATTGCGAAATCCCGGGCCTGACGAACGGCACGACGTACACCGTGACGGCGACTGCCACCAACATGTACGGCGAATCGGTGGCGTCGACCTCTAACAATGTGACGCCGCGAGCGGTTCCATCGGCACCACTCAACGTTGCCGCGACGCCAGGCGATGAGTCAGCAGTTGTCACGTGGGATGCCCCCGCGAGCGACGGCGGCTCACCGGTGCTGAGCTACGAGGTCATCACTGTCCCAACCTCGGATGGATGCACCGCGACCGCGCCAACCATGACCTGCACCATCACTGGCCTGACTAACGGTGAGCCGTACTCGGTCATCGTGAATGCAGTCAACGTTGCGGGCGACGGCGTCGCAGCATCACCGGTCAGCGTCACCCCTTACACCGTTCCGGGTGCTCCCACTGAGGTGGAAGCTGAAGCGGGAGATGCCGAAGCAACCATCACGTGGGTCACTCCAGAAGATGACGGTGGCAACGACATCGTTGGCTACAACGTGACAACGACTCCGGCATCGGCTGGATGTTCGACGTTGGTCGCTGCAGACAATGAGTGCACCATCCCAGGATTGACGAATGGGTTGGAGTACGAAGTTGTAGTCAGCGCGTACAACGCAGCCGGTGACTCGGCAGCATCATCGCCCGCGGTCGACGTCACGCCGCGGACGAACCCCGATGCGCCGACCAACTTGGCAGCAACCCCAGGCAACGGAACAGCCACGATCACCTGGACTGCTCCAGGATTCGACGGCGGAGTACCGATCACGGGCTACGAAGTCATCGCTACCCCAGGCGACTTCTCGTGCACGAGTGAAGCTCCGACAACGACCTGCGAGCTCACGGGCCTTACTAACGGCCAGGAGTACGAAGTCACCGTCATCGCAACTAACGAAGCGGAACTCGACAGCGATCCGGCCACGGTGACGTTCACTAACCCCCTCACCGTGCCTACCGCTCCGCAGTCGGTTCAAACCGTGCGTGGCGCGAACAGCGTCGTGGTCTCGTGGAGCGCACCATCAAGTGACGGTGGTCGCCCCATCTCGCTGTACACCGTGTCATCGACTCCAGGTGGAGCCTCGTGCACGAGCACTGGGATGGAGTGCACGGTCAACGGTCTGACCCCAGGCATGACGTACAACTTCACGGTGGTGGCGACGAACGAAGCTGGTGACGGTGCCGCGAGCAGCCCCGTTCAGCAGCAGGCGCTGAATGTCCCCACCGCACCACGGAAGGTGTCGGCCCAAATGGCGGGCACAACAAAGGGTGCGCTCGGCAAGTCGAACGTCTCGTGGTCGGCCCCGGCAGACAACGGCGGGACGCCAATCATCGGCTACTACGTACGCAGTGGTCCGGCAACGTGCTACTCAACCTCGTTGAGCTGCAAGTTGACCGATCTCGTCAGCAGCCCGTCATCAATCACCGTCGAAGCAGTCAACGTGATCGGCACCAGTGCGCTCACCACAACGTCGTCACGCGTGGCGACGACGACGGTGAAGACGAAGTACCGCACCTGGTCGCGGCAGATCTTCTACGGCCAAACGATCCAGCCAAATAAGTTCATCAAGATCCTGCAACGGCAGTCCAACGGCAACTACAAGGTTGTCCGCAAATACCGCCAAGGTGGACCAACAACATGGTCGGTCGACGTGCGAGTGCCCTATGGCAAGAGCGCGTGGAAAGTAAAGCAAGCCGGATACACCAGCCCCAAGATCCTTGTGAAGCGGTAGGGGAACGACATGACGAACCAGGAAAATCAACTACGAGCGGGGCGCACGATGTGGAGTAAGTGGCGATCACGATCGACGCGGGTTGTTGCCGCGACGGCGGCAGCAACGTTGGGTGCGTCGACCCTCATGGTGGCCGGAACACTTGCGCCTGCAGGTGCTGTTGTTCCGATCACCCCGGTGACCGGCTTCACGATCTGGCAGGGCGGCAATGCGTACCCGTCGGCCAGCGAGGTCGTGTTGCAGTGGAACCGTTGGGAGCCAGAAGACCAGGCAGACCCGATCACCTTCTATCGGGTGACGGGCGGAGCGGCGACCCAGGATTGTCCGTCCGGCCCCGCCCCCACTGTGGTCTGCACGATCACGGGTCTAACGGCTGGTAGCGCGTACAGCTTCCAGATCACGCCACACAACCTGTCGGGTGCGGGAACCGCAACCGCGTCGATGATTCCGACCTCGGCCACGCCGTATGGCGTTCCCGCAACGCCGGATGCGCCGACGATCACGACGACCACGTCGTCTTCGGTCACTCTCGACATCACGACGCCGGACGGCAACGGGCGCTCTATTGAGTCCTACGACGTCTACGTCTCGACCGACGGCGGCGAATACGTCCACCAGGCGAACACCACGTCTACGACGCCGACCATCGGCGGTCTCGACACGGCGGCTCACGTCTACTCGTTCCGTGTAACAGCAACCAACGCTGGCGGTCCAGGAACAACGACTCAGGCTCCGAAGAAGACAAGCCTTCGCAGCGACAGTTCGACGAACTCGCCCACCGTTCCCAACGCCCCAACGAACGTGCTGGTCTCGGGCGTCGCAGTCGATCCCAGCACTGCAACCGTCACCTGGACGGCGCCGGCCACAGTGCCGGATCACCCGACTCAGAGCTACACGGTGACGGCGTCGCCAAGTGGACGAGTCTGTGAAGTGGCCGCACCAACGGTGTCCTGCACCTTCAGTGGCGCCAATTCACTCGATCCCGGACAGTCGTACACCTTCACGGTCACGGCGACTAACGACCTGGGAACCGGCGCAGCGTCCGCGCCAAGCGCCTCGGTCTTGATCGGTGACACCGCTGGTGCACCGCAAGACATCGTCGGTACCCCGACTGACGGACAGGTCGCTCTCGACTGGGCCGTACCAGCCTCGCCTGGTGGATCTGACATTGTCGGTTACCAGATTGAGCGCGCCACGAGCGTCAGCGGACCGTGGACGATCGTGTCTGCAAACACTGGCAATGCAGATACCGAAGCCGTTGTTTCGGGCTTGACGAACGGAACGCCGTACTACTTCCGGCTTTCGGCGATCAATGCTTCCGGTGCGGGCGCAACTGCTCTGTCAGATGCCCTCACACCGGGCACCGTCGCGGTGGCCCCGACCAATGTCATCGCCAGCGGCATGACTGTGTCGCCGAGCTCGGTGACGGTCAACTGGAATGCTCCGGCAAATCCCTTGGGTTACCCAGTCACCGGATACGTCGTGACGGCAAGCCCCGGCGGAATGCAGTGTGTGGTTCCGACGGCAACCGTCACGTGTACTTACGCTGGCTCCAACGCACTCACGGTTGGTACGAGCTACACGTTCTCGGTAGCAGCGGTCAACGATATGGGGACGGGCGCAAGCTCGCTTCC
>Ga0172380_10009893_pt1 | contig 10083 bp, 9 predicted proteins | sample Leawe162metaG_FD_119747 | JGI IMG/M metagenome (GOLD analysis project Ga0172380, IMG submission 119747) | Leachate microbial communities from a municipal landfill in Southern Ontario, Canada - Leachate well 162 metaG | ecosystem: Engineered > Solid waste > Landfill > Unclassified | place...
CCGGCCCTGGCCATGAACCGCAGTGAAGACCAGGAAAAAGATATCCGGGATAATACCGCCCTCTGTAATCAGGTAATTGAAAAGTGGGTAAGGGAAGACCCGGCGGAGTGGTTCGGGTGGTTCACCCGGCGCTTCCGGTAAGGGTAAACATGGTGAACAATGGAACTTTTCGTCAATTTTGGTGTCCAAGTAACAGGGTGATAAAACCCATAAAGGGAAAAACGCTCCAAAAACAATAGGAGGATGCATGAAACGAATACTGGTATTAGTAATGGTAGGGTTGCTTTTTGCTGTTCCGTCTTTCGGTTTTGACGCCGAACAGCTCAGAGGGAACGGCTTTATGATTGGTAGTTTTTTGCAAAGCGTGGTAAATCAACAGAACCGGGGAAATATCCCTCAGGCAAATATCTTATATTTGGAGGGTTTCGGAACAATAATGAGTTACACCACCTATTTTAATCGGGATAATGGACAACCCAAAATTGAATTTAATAAAAATAATGAGCGGCTGGTTAAAGGCTTGGCACTCTTTTTGTCCACGTTGCCGGGATTAAAAGAAAACGAAAAGGTCGTAGTTTCCGTTTCTGACACCAACAATAATCCTTACGCAACCTATACGGCTCAAGTAGAAACCAAAGACCTTATCGCGTTTCAATCCGGTAAAATTAAATTGGAGGACTTGCAGAAGAAAATCAGATTTACCGATTCTCTGTTTATTGAGAAATAGGTGTTAAGAAATTAGCAGTCTTTTGGATAATCTCAACTAAAATGTTTCCACTATGAAGAATAAACTGTTGCTTTCTTGGTGCATCCACCTCTTTATCTTTGCAGTATTTTTAGTTGGATGCGCCACGATACCTGACCCAATTGACCGCCTTACTGCTAATTACTCGGCTTCTCATGGACTTTGGGAAAATGGAGCATTTCCGATTCTTGATCTACCGGAAACAACTTTACCAGAGCAGGTAATTAAGCGAATTTTTGAGATGACAGGTTTTGATAAGGGATATGTGACGAATTACAGGATTTTGAAGATTCGGCAGGTTCATATTCAAGGCAGTTTGCCCGATTTATACACTGCAGCGCTTGTCCAGACGAATTTCGGCGAGAAGATTGTTCTTTTTAAATATGAAGGGTCTGGATGGTGGAGTCGAGTTTGTGACGCAAAAACATCAGACTAACAAAAGAAATTAGGGACAATCCCTGTGTTTTTACCTTTGTGTTGCTTACCGTCCGCCTCCCCGATAAACATCTTTCCGATGCCCCACCTTGACAATATACACGATTAAAACATCATCTTCGATGTAGTAAAGGATTCGGTAGTCCCCACGGCGAATCCGATATTGTTCCCGACCGGATAATTTCTGGCAGTCGTGCGGCCGGGGGTTTTCGGCAAGCGATGCGATTTTATCGAAAACGGCCTTGATGTCCCTATCGGGCAAATTCTCGATTTCTTTAACGGCCGATATTTTGATTTCAATCCTATAATTTCCCATCGGCCTTTAACTTCTCCAATAGTACCTCATAAGACACCGTGGGTTCTTTCACCCTCTGCGCGAATACCGCAAGGTCTTCCTGGTCTTCAGCCAATTCGCGCCGGACGGCTTCGTTTACGATACCGGAGACAGACCGTTCTGTTTCAACCGCCCTCACCTTAAGAACTCTGTGTATAGCCGAATCAAGATAGATTGTTGTCCGCTTTGTTAGAGTAGCCATGTTTTCCCCCTATTCCAACATTATAACATCATAACGTTGTAGCGTCAAGGTGTCTGCTTCTGGTAGCAATTCTCCGGGAGTTCCCGGACAAAAGGCGAGAGTTGCTGAATAACGCTTTTGCCGTCCCAGCCGGAACTAATAAGGGGCTGAAGCAGATAAAGAATGCTCTTGGCGCGGGTTACCGCTACGTAAAAAAGCCGACGTTCCTCTTCCAACCCTTCATGGTTCTGGGTGGCTTTGACGTGCGGGAAACGGCCGTCGGCCAGACTGAGTATGAAGACCGCTTTCCACTCCAGGCCTTTGGCTTGATGAATGGTGGAAAGAGTAAGAAACTTCTTCCCGGTTTCCTGTCCGTCCTTAAACATCTCGTCCTGATAGTTCTCACCCATAATAGTTTCGGAGAGAAACCGCTCCGTGGAATCAAAAAGCGCGGCTATCTTTGTCAATTCCTCAATTTCCAGAATCCTTTCCGCCCCGTCCGGATAAGTGGCCAAACAATACGCGCGGTAGTCGCTGTCCAGAATTGTTTTAATGGCTTTATCGGGCTGATTTATGATTTTCGGAGCCGCCAGCTCTCGGAACAACTTCTTTAAATTAGCTACTCCCGATTGACTCCGGGAAGGAACTCCTTTCAGTGACTCGGAATCACAAAAAGCAGTCAGCGGCTGCTCCGCCTGCCTGATTTGTTCATAGATACGCTTGAAATAGCCGGGTCCGATACCCTCCACATGCAGAAGGATGCGGCGCCAGGCAATTTCGTCCCGACCGTTAACCACAAGGCTAAGATAAGACAGAACATCCTTAACGTGCGCTTGCTCGTAAAAACGCAGGCCGCCCCTCACCAGGTAAAGAATGCCTCGTCCGGTCAGCGCCATTTCCAATTCTGTCGCCTGATACCGGGCCCGGAAGAGAACCGCTATTTCGGAAAGTGGTGTTTTTTCGGAGATTAACTCCAGAACGCGCTGAGTTACAAACCGGGCTTCGTCAAAACCGTTTTCTACCGCGACCAGCACCGGTTTCGGCCCGCTTTTCCGGCTGCTCTTCAGGGTTTTGGGAAACTGGTTCCGGTTATTCTTAATTGACTCGTTTGCCAATTTCAAAATTTCCGGCGCGCTGCGGTAGTTGGTCTCCAGGCGAAAAATATTGGCCTTCGGAAAAATCTTGGAAAAATCCAGCACGTTCTTTATTTCCGCGGCCCGGAAAGAATAGATGGACTGGCCGTCATCGCCCACCACCATGACATTCTGGTGCTTCGCGGACAGCACTTTAATAATTTCAAACTGAAGACGGTTGGTATCCTGGTACTCATCAACCAGAATATAGCGGAACTTCTCCTGATAGAATTCACGGGCGGAAGGACTGGCCGAAAAAAGATAAAGCCAGTTGCTTAAAAGGTCATCATAGTCCATGACATTCGCTTCTTTTTTCCTGCGCCGGTAAACGATTGCCGTCCGTTCAATCTCGGAGATAAATTGTTCCAGGTATGGATACTGGCTCAAGATTACCGGCGTGATGTCCCGGCAGGAATTGGTCGCGAAACTGATGATTCCCAAAATTACCTCGGCTTTCGGAAAACGCTTGTCCCTGGTTATCTTCAATTCGGCCAGCGCTTCGGAAATAAAAGCCTTGCTGTCGGAGCGGTCCAGAATTCCAAAGGACTTGGTGTACCCAACCACTTCGGCGTAGCGCCGCAAAGCTAAATTACCGCAGTGGTGATAGGTGCCGCCGACCAGTCCGGCCAAAGGCCTGGCCGAATTAAGGCCGGTCGGAAACCGGCCCCAGAGCAGTTCCACGCGGCTCAACATTTCTTTGGCCGCTTTGTTGGTAAAAGTTAAAAGAAGGATTTCGGCCGGGTTAACTCCCTGGCTTAAAAGATAGGCCACACGATAAACCAGGGTTCTGGTCTTGCCGGAACCGGGCCCGGCCAGCACCAGGCAGGGGCCGTCACCTTCGGTCACAACCTTATACTGCTCCGCGTTTAACTCTTCGGCAAAATTTATATTTGTTTTTGTCATTGTAATTTTGTCTCTTTTCAATTTTACCATACCGCCGGTAATGTAATATAATAAAAGATTATGGATTATGAGGTAGTAATCGGGCTGGAGGTACACACCGAAATGCTGACCGCCTCCAAAATGTTCTGCGGCTGCGCCAACCGCTTCGGAGAGAACCCCAACAGCCAGACCTGCCCGGTCTGCCTGGGCTTCCCGGGAACCCTGCCGGTAATCAACGAAAAAGCGGTGGAGCTGGCTTTAAAAACCGCTCTTGCCCTGAAATGCAGCGTCAATACAGACAACATATTCGCCCGGAAAAATTACTTCTACCCGGACATGCCTAAAAACTATCAAATCTCCCAATTCGAAGAACCGTTAGCAGTAAACGGTTGGTTAACAGACACCATCCCCGGCAGCAATAAAAAAATCCGTATCCTCCGCGTCCACATGGAAGAAGACGTAGGTAAACTCATCCACGCGGACGGTAAAGATTACAGTCTGGTTGACTTTAACCGGGCCGGCGTTCCCCTGCTGGAAATCGTCACCCAGCCTGATATTTATTCTCCGGCCGCCGCTTACGTCTTCCTGACCAACCTGAAAGCTATTCTCCAATATTTAGAGATAAGCGACTGCAACATGGAGGAGGGCTCTTTAAGGTGCGACGCCAACATCTCCTTGAAACCTTACGGCCAAAAAGAATTGGGTACCAAAGTGGAAGTTAAAAATATGAACTCCTTCCGGTCGGTCCAACGGGCGCTGGAGTATGAAGTGGAAAGACAAGCCTTTCTGCTTGACGGACCGGACAAAAATAACCTTGTCCAGGAAACCCGGCTCTGGGATGAGACCTCCGGCAAGACCTTCCCGATGCGTTCCAAGGAAGAAGCACAGGATTATCGGTACCTTCCGGAACCCGACCTATTGCCTTTAAAAATTTCCGACCAGTTTATCCAGAAGGTAAAAAGTGATATAATTGAACTCCCGATTGAAAAAGTTGAGCGGCTTGTTCGTACTTACCAGATTCCGGCCTATGACGCCGGCGTGCTGGCGTCAGACAAGAACCTGGCGGATTTCTTTGAATCGGCATTACCGCATAGTCCTGACCCAAAATTGCTTTCAAACTGGATAATGACTGAAATACTTTCCATCCTGAAGGAAGAGAAAAAAACGATAGGCGAATTGAATCTTGTTCCGGCAACCCTGGGCGAAATACTTGTGCTGGTTTGGAAAAACACCATCACCGCCACATCCGGCAAAGAAATTTTACGTTTAGCGATTCAAACCGGCCGCGGCCCCAAGGACCTGGTGGCGGAAAGAGGTCTGACGCAAATATCAGACACCGGATCGCTGGAAAAAATGGCCCGGGAAGCTCTGACTCAAAACTCCAAGTCGGTCGAGGATTACCAATCGGGCAAAAAAAACGCGCTTGGTTTTCTGGTCGGCGCGGTGATGAAACAATCTAAAGGTAAAGCCAACCCGAAGATGGTTCAGAATATTTTACTAAAACTATTAGAATGATTACGGAGATTAAAAAATGAAAAGGGCGCGTAATTTTTGGGCGGTAGTCATCCTGCTGGTCGGAATCGCTTTCTTTTTAAACGAAAACATCGCCGCGAGCCAGGCGCGCAAGTCGGAAGAAGCGCTCTATAAGCAGTTACAGCTCTTCAGCGACGTGCTCTCCATCGTCAAGAAGAACTACGTGGAACCGGTGGAATCCCAGAAATTGATTTACGGCGCGCTCAAAGGGATGCTCTCCTCCCTGGACCCGTACAGCGTATTCATGGAAGCGGATGTTTATAAAGAACTGTCGATTGAGACCGACGGCAAGTTCGGCGGCGTGGGCATGACCATCACCATGAAAGACGGCCTGGTTACCGTGGTCTCACCGATTGAAGACACGCCGTCTTCCCGGGCCGGACTAAAACCCAACGATAAAATTATCCGGATAGACAATACAACAACCCGGGGCATGGACACCAACGCCGCGGCCAAACTGCTGCGGGGCGAACCGGGCACAAAGGTAGCCATTGAAATCCTGCGGGAAGGCGCTCCGGAAATCATCAAAATTACCCTCACCCGGGAGGTAATTAAGTTGAATTCCGTAAAACGGGCGCAGATTCTGCCGGATTCTAAAATCGCTTACATCCGGCTGGTTGAATTTCAGAAAGATACCTACCCGGACTTGAAAAACGCCTTGGAAACACTCAAACAACAGGGAATGGAAGGTCTGATTATCGACCTGCGCAACAACCCCGGCGGACTACTGGACACCGCCATTGACGTAAGTAACCTTTTTCTGGAACCCGGAAAACTGGTTACCTACACCCAAGGGCGCAAAACGGAAGACCGGGTAGAATTTAAGACCACGCAAAAAGAAATCGTGCCTGCCTCGATTCCGATCGTAATCCTGATTAACGGCGGCAGCGCCAGCGCCTCCGAAATATTGTCCGGGGCCCTCTCCGACTGGAAGCGGGCAACTCTGGTGGGTGAAAAAAGTTTCGGCAAGGGTTCGGTGCAAACGGTAATTCCGCTGCCGGAAAATACCGCCGTCAAAATTACTATCGCCCACTATTACACCCCCCAAGGCCATGTCGTCGAAGGCAAAGGCCTGACACCTAACATCGTGGTGGAACCGAAAGACAAAAACATTTCCCTGGAAGGAACGCTGGATATCGCCAAGGACAACCAATTGCAAACCGGCTTCGATTTTCTGAAGAAAGAACTTTCCGGACTTAAGCAAAATACCGACAATGGCAAAGGAGCGTAATCCTTTCCCAATCCTGATAGTCGTCGCGCTCATCCTCTGGTTCGGTCTTTATGTCCTGAAAAACCCGGAGCTCATTAATTCTTTCTATCCGTCAAAATCCCAAAAACACAGAACCGCGCAAACCATCCCCCCGCCGGTGCCCCCGGAAAACCGCTTGGGTAAAAGCCTGGCGAAACTGGGTAAAATATCGTTCCCGCCGGTTTCCCGGCCGGACAAACCCCAGGCCGCCATCATCCTTGACGATTTCGGTTACGACCTCAATGACATGGAACGACTGCGGGAGATGTACCTCCCGGTAACCATCTCCATCTTACCCAACCTTGAAGCCTCCAAAAAGACCGCGGACCTGGCCCGGGCCGCCGGTTATGAAGTAATGCTTCACCTTCCCCTGTCGCCCCGGAAGAGCGTCCGGCTGGAAAAGAAAACCGTATCGCCGCAAATGACCGCGGCAGAGGTCCGGCAGCAGGTAGAAAAAGACCTCGCTTCGCTCGGCCCGGTGTCCGGCGTAAACAATCATATGGGTTCACTGGCCACCTCAGACCCGAAATTAATGGCAGAGGTTCTTTCCGGCTTAAAAGAAAAAAATGTCTTTTTTGTGGATAGCATGACCGACCCGAATTCGGTGGCCTTCAAAACAGCGCGGGAATTGGGAATCGACGCGGCCCGTCGGGACGTCTTTCTGGACAACGAAAGCAACCCGGAATATATCAAAGGTCAAATCCGGGAGCTGATTAAAAAAGCCTTGAAAAACGGCCGGGCAATCGGAATCGGGCACGACCGCCCGGAAACCCTTGCCGTCCTCAAAGAAATGCTGCCTGAGTTCGAGAAAGCCGGCGTTACGCTGGTACCGGTATCCCGCCTCGTTAAATACTATTGACCGCGGCCTGAAATACGGCGTCCCGCAAAATCTCTTTCCGGTATTCTCGAGACTCCCTTACCTTTAATATCGGATAATTTTGTGGTAAAATTACTAGGTATGTTTAAAGGAAAAAAAATTCTGCTGGGCGTAACCGGAAGCATCGCGGCTTTTAAGGCGGCAACCTTAACCTCGGCGCTGGTTAAAAAAGGCGGCCGGGTAAAAGTGGTCATGACCAAAGAAGCGGCTTGTTTCGTCACCCCGCTTACCTTCCGGACGCTCTCCGGTAATCCGGTCTATCAGGAGATGTTTGATTCTCCGGAAAAACCGGACATTGAACACGTTTCGCTGGCGGAATGGCCGGATATCATCCTGATTTGCCCGGCGACCGCCAACATCATTTCTAAGGTTGCCGCCGGATTGGCCGACGACCTTTTGTCGGCCATCATCCTGACCACCCGGAAATCGGTCGTCTTTGTGCCGGCGATGAACTCCGGGATGTGGCAAAATAAAATCCTGCAAAAAAAAGTGACAGAGTTAAAAACGGCCGGCTACCGGTTTATCGGACCGGCGAAAGGCCGCCTTGCCTGCGGGGAAGAAGGCGAAGGCCGGATGGTGGAGGTGGAAAAAGTAATAGCGGAAATTGCGTAAAAACAAGATTGGATTATCACCTAAAACACGCGGGAATAACAGAAAGGAGACAATATGGCGTTGCAAGAATTTTCGCTGGAACCTAAAATCGTACCGGCAGTAGAAACCCCTTACCGGAGGATTAAAACTAAAATTCCGGTACCGGAATCAATTGATTTTCTGAAAAAACTCTGGTCATCGGAACCGCGTTCCATGCACTGCGAACCGCCGATAATCTGGAAGAAAGCCGAGGGTCTGCACGTTTTTGACCCCTACGGAAACAAATGGCTCGACTGGAGTTGCGGGGTACTGGTTACCGGAGCCGGACACTGCCACCCTAAAATTGTAAAAGCGTTAAAAGATTACCTGAACAGCGGCGGCCCGCTTGCTACCTATATTTTCACCAATGAACCGCGTGCCGCGCTGGTGGAAAAACTACTCACCTTGGTTCCCAAAGAACTGGACCGGGTCTTTCTATTGACCACCGGCTCGGAAGCGGTGGAGGTAGCCCTTAAATTAGCCCGGACCGCCGGCATCAGGCAAAATCCGAAAAAACGCTATGTCGTCAGTTTTGAAGGCGCCTTTCACGGCCGGACTTACGCGTCCCAGTTGGCCGGCGGCGGCCTGGGCGGCGGAGAATGGGTGGACCCAAACCCCTATTTTATCCAGGCGCCCTTCCCGGGCAGTATTGATACTAAAGACAAATCTTTTTCCCTCTTTGAAAAGAGCCTGAAAAATGCCGGGGTTAATCCGGAAGAAGTGGCCGGCGTAATCGCGGAAACCTTCCAGGGCCGGGAAGCCCGGTTAATGCCCACGGATTACGCGGTTTCTTTACGGGAATGGTGCAATCGGTATCAAGCCGCCTTGATTTTTGACGAAGTACAGGCCGGTTTCGGCCGCACCGGGAAGTTGTTCGGTTTCCAGCATTACGGCGTCACGCCGGACCTCTTTGTCTGCGGCAAGGGCATCTCCAGTTCTCTGCCCCTTTCCGCGGTTATCGGAAAGAGCGCTTACCTGGACCTTTACGGCCCCGGCGAGATGACCAGCACCCACACCGGAAGCCCGTTGCCGTCAATAGCAGCCCTGGCCAGCATTGAAACCATTATATCCGAAAAGATGGTTGAAAACGCGGCCAAGACCGGCGCCTACCTTAAAACGGAGCTGGACAAAATTACAACTCCCTACCGGGAACGAATTGACGTCGGCGGATGCGGCCTGGTATACGGCATGCTCTTTTTCAAGGACCGGCAGACGCTTACCCCTGACCCGGACGCGGCCTTTAGTTTCTGCGAAAAAGCGGTTTCCGGGGGAAACCTGTTTTTCGCGCCGGTCGGTAAAGGAAGGGGGGCGATTAAATTCGCTCCGCCTCTTTCCATCACGCCGGAAGCAATTAACGACGGTCTTTACGGTCCGCGCGGCATCGCCGAAGTTTTAAAAGAGGTAATGAAAAAATAACTTATGCAGAACAAAAATATCAGGGAATTTTTCGCGGGTAAAAAATCGGAGGCGGCGGAATTCCTGTCCGATTTAATTCGTTTCCCAAGCCTTTCCGGTACCGGAGAAGCGGAAATCCAGGATTTTCTGGCCGACAAGTTTAAAACCATCGGCCTCTCGGTAAAATCGGAGCTGCTGCCGGAAAAAATCAAGGAACATCCGGCTTACACCCGGTCCGACCGGGAATTGGATTACGGCAGCCGGCCCAATCTATACGCCTTTCTGCCTTCGGAAAGCAAAAAATCGGTTATCTTATGCGCCCATAGCGATGTAGTGCCGGCGGTTGACTGGCCGGATGCCTTTCACCCAAAAGTGGAGGGTGACCGGGTCGTCGGCCGGGGCGCGGCTGACGACAAAGGCCAAATTGCCAGCATCTATTTTGCCCTGATGGCTTTAAAAGAACTACGGCTGAAATCGAAAAAAAACGTTGAGGTTCAGGTAGTGATTGAAGAAGAGGTCGGCGGCAACGGCGCTTTGGCCGCCATTCTTTCCGGACACAAAGCCGACGGCGTTATCGTTTTGGAATCAACCGACCTGGCAATTTGCCCGGCCAACCGGGGCGCGGTCTGGTATCGGATTGAAGTAACCGGCAAACCGGTCCACATGGGCCGCATCCGGGAAGGCGTCAA
>Ga0172380_10009894_pt1 | contig 10081 bp, 7 predicted proteins | sample Leawe162metaG_FD_119747 | JGI IMG/M metagenome (GOLD analysis project Ga0172380, IMG submission 119747) | Leachate microbial communities from a municipal landfill in Southern Ontario, Canada - Leachate well 162 metaG | ecosystem: Engineered > Solid waste > Landfill > Unclassified | place...
CATTGACCGAAACGCTCAAAATGCCTTTTGGTAACCACTTACTGGGGGTATTGTATTTTAAGGGTCTATCCCTCGCGCTTGTCCCGAGGAATCCGAGGGATAATGCGAGGGTTAGACCCTGATAAAAGAATTTTGGGCGCGAAATTAAAGGGGTCTAACCCTCGCAGTAACGAGGGATAGACCCCTTTAATTTTGAACCCAGTGAGCGGTTACGCCTTTTGATATTGACATAAATCCTTGTTTGTGTATTATCAGGTGGGCTCTGTAGCCTGTTCTTTAACAAAAAGAAAGGTGAAGAAATGAAAAAGAAACTTGGGAAATGGAGTGCGGTTTTAATTTTTTTAATTATCGCGCATGCACAGACGGTAATCGGACAAGAAACGAATGAGGATGATGAACGAATAATGTTGGATTCGGCCGGTTTTTTAGAAGGCCATACGGTGTTTATAAACACTGCGTTTTGCAATGAAACAAAAATAAAGGGAACCGTTATTGGTTCGCTTAATTTGCCAAGCGGATTTTTTTTGGCCTTGAGGGACAATGGCGATACAATTCTGATAAGAATGGATTGTATCGTTGCTATAACAATTCTTGATTCTGTCTCATGGATAAACGAGCCTTTTGGGTGTGTTTCTTATGAAACGCATATATGCGGCATACCGAGGATATCGGGGTTGTCGCTGGGCCACATTGGTAACGGGGGAGAAGCATTTTATGTGCTGAAATCTCACCCTCAAAAAGAAAAAGTGGTGCTCGTAAATCAGAGGTACGTGGTTGAAAGAACAAACATAGGATGTTGCCCTGATGTTTCCTAGCGTTTGCGCGGTTATTCCGACGCACGACGGAGCGGAATGCATTGAGGCCACGGTTCGCACGCTTGCCGCGCAAACGGTTGTGGTTGATGTCTATGTGGTTAGCGATAACAATACGGACAGAACTGTAGAAATTATTGCAAAACTTCAGACGGAATTTCCAAATCTTTTTTTGATGGAATCCGTCAATAATCGCGCTAAAAAGGCAGGCGCGCTGAATCAGGGCTTGCTGGGAGATTGGGAACTTCTGAAAAGATATGATTTTGTTTGGATTCAAGATGATGATACGGTCGTTGCGCCCGACATTATCCAACGCGGTATTGAAAAAATAAATCAATATTCAGAATTGGGTGTTGTGATTTCGCGCGCCGGCGTCCAGCCAATGAAAGCGGAATCCGGGCCGTGGCGATATTGGCATTTCTTGTTGCAGTGCCTTCAAGAGATGGAGTATGCCGGTTTTGACGCCGAAAGAGTTGGTACTTGGGGCAACATTAAAGTTGCTCATGGTATGGCGGCTTTATTCAGGGCGGAAACGATGGAGGAAGTGGTAAAATACAGAAAGAAAAGATGGAATACGAATGGCGTATACGATGAAGCCAACATTACGGAAGACTACGAATTGACTCTGTGCATTAAATCGTTATCGGAGCACAACAGAATCGGCCTTTCAATGAAAATGTTGGCATTAACCGATGTCCCTGTCGGTTTTGGACAATTATTCCGCCAAAGAGTGAGGTGGTTGATGGGCGGAAATCAAAGCTTGATTAAATATGGATTTAGCCGGGTAACGATAAAGGAGGCATTTCAACGTCCGATATTCTACTTTTTTACCCTGGTCCAAATTTACATTTTTGCTTTGATGGTGCAATTTATCGCCGGAGGCGGATCTCTTTCCTGGGGTGGGCTGATGGTTGCTTTGGTGGCAATCTCCATGGGGTTGGCATTGTATAAATTGCGCTATGTCCCTAAGTTAAGATTTGAGCACGTGGCGTTGACGGTATTGTATCTGCCGCGAGTTCTTTATGACCTTACGCTGATGGGACAGCAGGTTTGGGCGGATGTATCGTATTTGATAGCTCTGATATTCAAAAAAGAATTGAGGTGGTAACGTGACTAATGTAGGGACGGGAATGGGGCTGTTGCCGTCAACGGCAATAGCCTGCGAATGTTTGAACGAATCGGGAATGTTTCTTCATATTAAGGGGCCGGAAATTTGTGCCAGCGATCTTATCTCTGTAATCGCATCAGGACAAATTGGAGGATATGGTTTTGGGCCATCTTTCACGCCGGAGATCGGTTTTGATTCCTGGATATCGCTGATAGTGTTTCTGGTTGCGGTTGTGTCAATATCTTGCCTTCTGTATGGAGGCGGGAAATTGATACTGGGAGAGATCAATAGGAAAGCAAATTGAGATATTTTTACCAAGGCAAAAATATCTTCTTTTTTTACAATAAAAATGGTTGTGTTAGTATGATAAAAATTAAAAGAAAAATATGAAGAAAAATATTTCACTTTTTTCGAGGCTGTTTGCGATTCTGTTTTTTGTTGCTTCGGGAATGGTAAATCCGGTTTCGGCGGCGGAGAATCTTGTTGCCAATCCTTCACTTGAAGTTGACAACGGGGTGGGGGTGCCGGCAGATTGGGTGCAAGAGGTTGCCGGGAGCAACGATTCGATTTTTTCCTATCTTGATTCCGGCGCGCAGGATGGGACAAGGTCGGTGAAAATAACGATGACCTGGCGGACGAGCGGAAGCGCGGATCTGGCGCCGGCAGTGCCGGTTTCGGTAATGCCCGGAGAAACTTATTATTTTGAAAATTATTACCAATCTTCGGTGGAAACAGAAACCGATGTTGAATTTCAGGATGCAGAGGGAAATTTGAGCTGGAGATGGCTTGGCAACAATCCGGCCAGCGCGGATTGGCGATCGGCGTCATATTCTTTTGAAATTCCCGCGGGGGTGGTGAAGGCGAGAGTCTATCAGGCGCTGGCCGCGCCGGGATATTTGCAAACCGACAATTATTCGTTTTCGGCCTTGGAAGAAACCGCGTTTTCCCGGGGAATGGTGAGCATCACTTTTGACGACGGATTTGCCAATGTTTACAACAATGCCCTGCCGATACTTGATCGATATGGTTTTAAAACGACTCAATATATCGTGAGCGGCGCCATCGGCAGTCAAACCAAGCTTGATCTGCCGGCAATGACCCGGAGCCAGATTGCGGCAATGTGCGCCGCGGGGCACGAAATCGGTTCGCATACCGTGACGCACCCCCGCTTGACATCGCTGAACGCCAAAAAACTGAATTCGGAATTGTTAAATTCAAAGAACACGCTAAACGCCATCTGCGCGCCGGTGAATTCGCTGGCGATCCCTTACGGGGACTATAACGACAATGTGATCAACGCGGCCAAAAAATATTATGGTTCCGTCCGGACTTCCGACGGCGGCGAAAACGCATTGATCGGTTTTGATCCTCACCGGATAAAAACGCAATATGTGATGGACACGACCACGATTGATGAAATTGAAACATGGCTGGCCCGCGCGGCGGCAAACAAATCGTGGCTGGTGCTTTTATACCATAATGTCGGCAGTGAATATAATTACGGATATACCGCCGCGGTGGAGGACTTTGACCGGCAGATGGCGGCGGTCGCGGCCAGCGGTTTGCCGGTAATGACCGTAAAGCAGGCGCTTGGCGAAATCAATCCCCAGCTTCCGCAATAAATTTTTTTAAGAAAGCAGCAATTAAATATCAGACAATTAAATTTTGCATTGCGCAAGATTGACTGTTTTTTTGGCTTTGTTAGACTGATAGGACTTTAGCGGAAGATCATTGGATATAATACTTTTTTGTTTTGGCAGGTTAGTACCGATAGGTAATTACTTGTCCGCGGGAGAAGGACAAGGAAAAACAGCAATGTTCGCATTTTCTGCAAACGCGAATCGCCAACAAGGCCAAAAAATGGAACACAGACCCGGTTTTCGTTTTGGAAACCCGCGCCTGCGCTCCATTTTTTTGTAATTCCGCAAGAATTAATCTAAAATTAATTATCAGTGTCCCATAATGAATAGTGAGTAATCATTGAATTGCAATCCGCAAATTTACAAACCGCCGCTTCATTATGAAAAAAATAACCGCCGCATTTTTAACTTTCGCCACATTGTGCTGGAGCGTTATCCCCGCGGTTTTCGCGTCCGAGGACAATGCAACAACAACGCCGCCGGCCGCGGAAATTGCGTTGCCGGCCGCGGCCGCGGCGGGCGAAGCCCAAGACACCCCGGCCGCCGCCCCAGCGAATGCCGCGCCGGCGCCGGAGTCCGGAACAGCGGTGGCAACAAGCAGCGACCCGGGTCCAGCCGATGGCCGCGGCCAAACGCCGCCGGCGGGCACGGAAAGCGAAGCATCGGCTGCGGCCGATCCGATGCCCGCCAACAGCAGCTCGACAATGGAACTTGCGGCGGTTCCGGCGGTTGCGAATGAAAACGCTTCTTCGACCGAAGCGGCGGCTAACGCGTCATCGACTTTGCCGACAGGCGGCGCGCTCGTTTCCGATGGCGCGCCAACTGCCCAAGATGAATTGGCAACCACTGCGATAAATGTCGCCGCAACCGCGATTGACACTGCCACGACCACGGCAGACGCCCAAGCCGGCACCACTACGGTGGCGATGGTTTCGCAATTTTCAGTGCTGGCGGCTTGGGAGATGGCCGATGGCGGCCTTGACGATGATCCGGCGCCCGGGGCGCAATTCCAGCCTTCGGGAATATATGAAGTTTCGCGCAATATAAAAATGTGCGGCGTTGTCGCCGGCGATGCCGCCGATTCTCTTGGCGGCGTTTACGGGCAAATGTTCTATCCCGCCCTTGCCGCGTTTGGGCCAAACGACGATAAGAACCGGAAGGGTTGCGGCCAGGCGGCCGGCCCGGCCTGCAAAATGGAAAAAATATCCGGTGCCGCGGGTTTTGATCTGCTTTGCGAAAAAATCCAAAAAAACAATGACCACTTGCTTTGGTTTGCGGACGGCGTGGGCTATGTGGATCTTTGCGCGGCGGATGGCCGGTTGCTGAATCAAACCGCCGCGGTCTATTGTTGCGATCAGGAATTGGCCTATGACGATGCGGCCGGCGAATATGGCGCGGGCGTGATTGCCAAAGGCGTTAGCGGCGATTACAGCGCGATGCTGCCGTCCAAATTTACCTACTTGCCTTTGTCCAAACTCGATGTTGATTTCAATAATGTTTATTACGGCGAAGTCAAAGAAGGCGTGGAAGCCGTGGCGGCGGACATTGGCTCGCCGGAGCTTTTAGCGAAGGCGGAGACCATCACCAATGCCGCGGTGCGCAATGCGGGCAATGTGCCGGTGCAGGTTTCGCTGTGGCAGGATGACATGGGTTTGGGCCAGACCGATGGCATTTACAATATCCGATACGGCGCCCGGCTGGCCGGGATTGATGCGCCGTGGGCGCACTACAAGCCGTTTGAAACGGTCGTGATGCCCGACGCGCTTGCCCCGGGCCAATCCGTGGAGATGGACTTTTCAGTCGAGGTGCTGAATTTTCCGGAAACATCCCAAGGAAGCAAAACCAATTACACCGGCAAAATGAAAATCGACGCGGTGCCTGCAAGCGATATTGATTATGAATGTTCTGCGCAACCCGCATCAACCGGCGAAGTTTTGCAACCCGGCAAACCGATTGCCAAACCCGAAACGATGGATGATTAATCGTTAATCCTTAACTTTAAGGAAAAATAATTAAAGATTTTTTGCAAGCCGTTAAAGATTAAAGATTAAAGATTAAAGATTATTTTAGAGTCCGGATGGCGTTTCCCGGGAGGAATGCCGCCACCCGCACTTTATAAAAGAGTAGGCGAAACGGATTGTCGAAATCACGCCGCCGAAATTCAATAGAGGAGCCGCAAATCGTATTTGCATTGCATTTGCATCCCAGAGGGTCTATCCCTCGTTAATGCGAGGGTTAGACCCTGATAAAGGTATTTGCATTGCATCTTCACCGATTCGCGAGAAATGGTCGGCCGGGACTTATCCGAAATTCCGTGTCCGATATTGCGAAAAGGTTTTTGTTGAGGTGTAAACCTCAACAGACCTGTCGAGGTTTGCTCTCAACAGCCAAGACTCAATATCGGGAATGGAAAAGTAGGATATTTAAACGAGTTAATCAGGCCTCTAAAACCTGATACAAAAATAACAAAAAAAGAACAAACATATGATGAAGAAAAAAATAGCTGCCTTATTAGCTTTAGCTTCGTTGGTCGTTGGGCCGATGCAAGTTCTGGCAACCGATACGCCAGTTGTTAATCCAGGCGCTTCCGGTGCTGAAGTTGGGGTGAGTTTAACCCAGGTGCAGCAAAATTCCACGGTTGACCCGATTGTCATTAAGGCAAAATGGGAAATGCGCGCAAAGAGAAGCACCGATACCAATAGCGCCAAAAGGGTGGGTTATTGGGTAGACGGCGCCAATTACAATAACTATTGGTATGAAGATGACGACCCGACCGCAAGAACCGACGGCGCTCAATTCTATCCGTCCGGAGATGAAAATGTATTTTCATATATTTCGGTTTGCGGCGTTATCGATCATCCTTGGTTAAGGAATGCCAGCGACCTTTCGAAGTTCGTGGTTTCTGCGGATGTTTATTATCCGGAGGTGGAAAGCGTTGGCAAACAATTTTGCGGCAACTTCTATAAGGAAATCATTCTTTCGCCGTTGGCGTACAATGATGGCATCAAGCTCATGTGCGGCTTAGACGCCGAGCAGGGTGTGTTCCAGCGCGACCCCAGTATTGTGTCGCGGTACGGATTCAGCGAAAGCGACATTTGTTATCAATTGGCGCAAGAACAATCCAAGGTTTTCTGCGGGATTTTGCCTTTGTCTTATGAAGCGCCCGCGGGAGATTATTTGGTGAAAATTATCGCCAATGGTCAAGGCTTGAGCCCGGTTGAACAAACCAACTACTTCACTTATTATCAATTGCCTTCGTTTAAGATTGATAATACTTCCGTTGCTTATAACAATGGCAACCCGATTGATACCAATGTGGAAAACAACCTTTCGGGTACAGTTGAAGGCGATCCTTTGTTTGTGTTGAATGACGGCAAGCCGACCCTTAAGGGAACCGGCAATGTGCAATTGAATATCAGGGTGGAGCAAGACGATATGGGATTCGGCGAGAGCACGATGTCGGACCAGACCATAAAATCCAATGTGCTCTATAAAGCAAGATTGGGTAATGCGGTAAACTGGGCGAATATCGGTTATTACAAACCAACCAATACAAATCAAATTTCATCGAATGATTATGTTGATTTGTCGACACTTGATTTGTCCCAAGATCAGAAACTTGACCTTGGTGTTTTGGTGAAGAAATTCCCGCCGACTCATCCGGTCGGGTCGCCCTATGCGGGCGCAATGACACTGACTGGCACTGCGATACCTTTTGAATCTTGCAGCGTTAATTAGTGTTTAACAACAATTGTCGAGGGCAACCATTATGTGGCTCTGCCCTTGACAATTTTGTTAAAATTGGTTTAATATTGGTAATTTATGAATTTGGAATAAATAATATAAATTTTTTGATATTGCTTGTTCCAAAGTCATAAATATATAAAATTTGATGAAAAATAAAATATTCGGCATATTCGTATTTATTTTTTGCGGTTTATTTTTTGGTGGAACTGTCCATGCCGTTAGCCAAGTTGCAAATCCAATCATTATTGATAACGCATTGCAGGGTGAGGATTACGAGAAAGTTTTAATGATTGTGCATCCTGAAAATGAGCGCACAAAACTTAAATTAGTGGCGGAAGGTGAAATTGCGGATTGGGTTACTTTTTATTCACCGAATGACAAAAATACTCCAATTAAAGACATCGCGTTGCCGGAGCAAAGCGACGCGAATGTGATTGCCAGATTCAGTATTCCCAAGGATGCCGATAAAAAAGATTATTCCGGCAGCGTGAGTATTTCAACAATTCCGCTTGAATCGGATGCCGACAATACCAAGGTTTTTTTGTCCCTCAAAGTTCCGCGTAGCGTTAATATAAAAGTTGGCGGTGAAGCCATTAAAAATTGCAATTGCCATATTATTCCGTCGCAAGGATTCAAGGCGATAAAAAATCGGCCTATCAAATTCGATGTTTTTTGCACTAATACAGGGAATGTGAGAATTGCGCCCACTATTAAATTAAAAATCGAACAAAGCGAAGCCAGTGTCGCTTTTGCTTATCCGGAAAATAAAGAATTAATGAGGCCGTATTCGTCGGCTGAGTGGTCGTTCGAATGGCAGCCGATAACAGCACAAGATAAATTCAGGGTTCTGGCGCAAATTATGATAGGAGAAGATGTGATCCAAGAGGAAGGGTTTGGATTCGAAATGACAGACGGCGCTGATTTCGGGCAAGCCTCTTTACATGCAATTTTCAACAATAACTCTAATTTATTTATGTATGCCGGAATCATCGTTTTGGTTGTTGTTATGGTGACGACTTTCATTTTCTTTAATCGAAGGCGGAAAACAAAAAATTTAATATAAATTGCGAAATTAAGGATGTCTGCGATCGTTTTTTTCGTTTTAAAAAATGACAAAGAAAAATAATTTGCTGATATGTAAATTTTTGGCAAAAGAAGGGCTGCGTTTTTGTTTTTTGGTAAAAAAAACATTGGTTGTGGCATTAGCGCTTTTGTTGGTAATTCCGCAAATGCTTTTGCCAGTACTTGCGTTGGCCGATACCGTGCCTGTGGCCGATCCGGTTTTAGCGCAATCCTGTGGCTTGGATTTGGTGATGGTTTTGGATAATTCTTCAAGCATCACCGATGGTCGCAATGGGACGCCTGACGAGCTTGGTCAAATGAAAAATGCATTTAAGGAATTCATTGCTTCGTTGACTGGTACTCCTACGGAATTTTCGGTGATTAGTTTTGAAAATTATAGTTATGTGCGGCAAGCGTTTACTGCTAATCCGGTATTGGTCAAATCCGCTATTGATAATATTGTTTGGGTATATAATAAGGCAACAAATTGGCAAGACGGTCTATTGAAAGCAAAAAAAGTTTTACCTAATCGAGAAGCCAAGCAAAATTTGATAATTTTTGCTTCGGACGGGAATCCTACGGTTAACAATGATTCACAAGGAACTGGCTGGCAGATGGATGATCTTGATTTGGAAAACGCGATACTTGAAGCTAATGACATTAAACAATCACATAATACACGAATTGTTACTTTAGGTATTGGAGATGCGGTAAATGAAGCGAATTTGCGCAAAATTTCTGGAAGTTTGGCGGAAGACCATTATAATGTTGATAATTTCGAGGAATTGAAAACTGTTTTGCGCGATTTGGCAACAGGGATGTGCGGCGGAACAATTACGGTGTCAAAAAAAATCGGGGTAGAAGGGAATTGGGTGCCTGCCAGCGGCTGGACATTCGATATTGGCGGACAAAGCAAGCAGACCGATGCGATCAATGGCCAGACAGAGGCGGTGGAATTGAATAATGGCAATTACGCGGTGACCGAAACTCCGCAATCGGCTTATACTTTATTTGATGCTTCCTGCGCGGTGTCTAATGGCGGCGGTGTTGTGGGCACGCCTGATCTGGCCAACAACAAAGTGGCAGAAATCGCGGTAGACACGCAAAATATCATTGCTTGCACTTTTTACAACAAGGTTCAATGCCAGAGGATTTACGGGTCGGAAACTTGCTATGATGATGGCTGGGCCAAGAAGGATTATACTTTGAATTTTCCGCAATTTTGCGAAGCCGCGGGCACGGAACAATATGAAAAGCATCCGGATTGCGACTGTGTGGAATCTTCAAGCAAGAGTTGCACCGGGCCGCGGGCTTCAACAACTTCCTACACTTATAATTTCTCCTATTGTCCGGCCAAGGATGATTTGGTCAATGATGATGACGCGGCTTGCGAGTCAACTTGGACTTGCTTGGATTGGGCCAATGCCGAATGCGTTTCCAACGATGAGGGGGGCAAGCGCAAGCAGACGCAATCTTGCACCGATCAATATGGTGGCGCAAAAACCAACGAGCAGATTGTCGGCGATGCAACTTGCGGGTGTTCGCAAACCGAAACCGGCCGGGCTTGTTTTGCCGACGGGATGGCGCGGGTGGAATATTCTCTCGGCGGGCAATCCTATTGTTCGGGAACTTTCACCGCCGAGGAAAGCGATGCGGCTTGCGCTTGCGGTTATTCGCCGTGGCAAAACAGCGGCTGTGCGGGCAATGGCACG
>Ga0172380_10009896_pt1 | contig 10081 bp, 10 predicted proteins | sample Leawe162metaG_FD_119747 | JGI IMG/M metagenome (GOLD analysis project Ga0172380, IMG submission 119747) | Leachate microbial communities from a municipal landfill in Southern Ontario, Canada - Leachate well 162 metaG | ecosystem: Engineered > Solid waste > Landfill > Unclassified | place...
ATGGGCACATTTGAGGAAGCTGAATCAAAAAGAGACGAGCTTATAGAAAAAATAAGAGGGCAAGCGCATCTGAGCGCAAACCGAAGAAAGATATATGTAGACCAATAAGAATAAAAAAAGGAATCCGATTGGATTCCTTTTTCTTTATTTAATAATTATGAAATTCGAATTTCCATTGTTCAAATACTTTATCAGAACATACAAAGTCATCTTTTCCAGCTAATTTCTTTTTGTGTAAAGGGCAATTCTCGCATTTTCCTGCAAAACTGCACATTTCTTTTCTGGAATGTATTTTGTTTATTCTCGATATTAAAATTGTTTTCCAATATTCCAATTCATACATCATCCTCAGTTCCTTTGCCAGCGGGCCTTGTTGTTTGTTTATCCACTTTGCATACTGCTTAGTGAATGCAGGGTTCGTCGGTTCTTAGATTATTTTCTCCTTAGCCGAGGGTTTTATCTTCTCAGGAGGAAGTCCAAAATCTTCTCCTATCTCATTGTATATTGCCTTTACGCTGAATCCTAGTTTTTTTGCTGCCGGAAATTTCCAAAGCTCTTTTTTGAATGAGTCTGCCTTTATTTCCGAATCCATAAATATGACTACTTCTTGGTTTGTAAAACCTATACGAAGCATAAATTCCATTATGCTAGTTATACCCTTTCCCAGCATAGCCGCAAAAATAACATTTTCTTCTTTCTTTAAATCAGGAAATTTGTTTATAACACCAATTATGCTAAATATGCCTTCTGCGGCATATATCTTTATCTTCGGATTGCATATATCAAGCTTTCCGCCAGCAAAATAAAATCTGAAAGGAGATTTCTTTAACAGTATTTCGTAATATCGACCAATTAATGATCTCTCTGTCATATTTCTGGATATTATATCTCCTCCGCTGTAGTTAAGAAAAGATATATAGTTTTTTGTAATAATTTCTAAATTTTCTATAGAAGTATTCATATCTGTGATCATATTGATACGAGCGAATTTTGGAAGATCCAAGACAACTTTGAAGAACAAAAGCTCTTCTATAGAAAATTTTCTTCCAAATCTTCCGCAAAGATATTCATATTTAGGATTATTTGTTATATCGAAGCTGCTTATTGCCGGAAGCTTGAATCCTGAACCATTTTTGAGATCTTTAATGAATTTATCTGTGTTGCTAGAAATTTCTAAAGAATTTTTCTTAGCCCATTCTATAGCCGAATTCTTATTCTGTTCTAGAATATCTTTTATTTCAGGAGATATATTCACTCCAAGGCTCTTTAAAAATACTTCATCGACTCTTCCGCTAAATCCGCATCTTTGGCATTTATAAATATAAGGCGGAAATCTGGTGATAGATAAATGCCCATGATCTTCGTTAGAAGAATCTCCACAAGCAAAACACCTTACTATTCTTTCTTTTCCGGCTCTTCTTATTTCGGTAAATCCATATACAGAGGCAGCAATAGCATCATCTATAGTAGAACCTTTTCGTCTCATAACCTACACTATAAAGCCAACAAATCTGAGGATTTCACTTGCCAAAGCTTCTTCATTTAAGAATACTTCTTCCGGTTCTTCGTCATTCATCGGAATGGTCCAATGCCGCATTTTTGATGATTGCTCTATAAGAAGTATTATTGTATTATTTTTTTCATATCTCTGGTTGATATTAGAGAAATATTTCTCTTGAAGATCTTTGTATTTGCTAGAATTACGTATTTGCTCTAAAAATTTCTTGGTAAGTTTTGCCCTGGCAGAGTTAAGAGAATCTTCAGAATGCCAATTGGTTATCATAAGATTAGCCAGATTATCAAAATTGTATTTGCTTAGTATCTTATACAAAAGCAAGCACAAATATGTAAATTCTGTTTTGTTTATTGTATAAAGTATTTCATAGTCTTCAGAATATTTGCCGAAGAACGTAAAGAATAATATTTCTTTGTCTTTGTTAGGAATTATCTTTCCAAAATAACTTGATACTTCGTCATCCGTTACCTCGACATCATTGCCGTATGCACGATTTATGCGAAGTTTCATGTCGGATATGCCTTCTGTAGCCAGCACTGAGTATATCTCATTCTGACTAAATTTAGTTATATCTGTATCAAAAATAGAAGCTTCATCTGGTTCTATAGCTGAATTTACAGTTTCGTATGTAAGAGGAATATTCGAACGGAAAAGATACTGAAGCTGCTTCTTTATAACGACATGAAAGAAATTTATGACATTTTCGTCAATAGTTAATTTAGGGGTTATATCCGTAATAAGTTTTCTGTAAAGAGGCTGTATGAATTCTACTGGATTTACTCCAACATTCTTCAAATAATTCCAAACAACTGAATCAGAGTACTCCGTTCCACAGACTCTTGATTCTACCAATCTACGAAGTTTGTTCTGCATATTTACAGGTCGTCCAATACGCTTCTGCATTTCTTCCAAAACATAAATGAAATATCTCAAGAATATTCCTTCTGCCTTTCCTTCATAATGTGTGTCAACCACATATGAAGTTATAAGAGGAATAGATATTCGATATACCATGCTGCATGCAAGAAGTATAATAATATGGCTGCGATCAAACTGCAATTCTTTATTCTGTGCGGCCGCGACTATTTCAACATTGTAATTGTCATTGCAATAATTGTATGCATAGTCAAAGTATCCGTCAAGAAGAATCTTTAGCTCTTCTATAAGCTGATCTTCGTCAACTATTTCTCCCACTAAAGATTTTTGTCTGAAATGTGCTAGCTCAAGAACCCATTCGTATCCTTCCTTTTCCATGATCATCTTTACGTCTTCGAGAATAGCCGCCGATATTTTGACAAATACACGCTTTTTGTTGATAGGGAAATGATTCATATTGCCTTCCCCAAAGCCAACTACTTCGCTTAAATTTATAAATATTTCAGTAGAGAATGCTTCTACTTTTATTTCTTTTTCTTCTGATTCTTCTTCACTCATTCGCTCTCCTTACTTTGTTTTGCATTATTATTTATTTTATCAAATTCTTTTTTAATAAAATCTTTTATCGAAATAATACTTTTTGTTGTAAATTCTATCTTGTTATCCGTAAATACAGATTCTACATAATTCCATAGTTCCGCTATATCTTTTGGATGAACTTTGCTCATATTGAATGCTTTAAGGCTTTGATAATATTTTTCTGTTGCTTCGTTTATTTCTTCCGCTATAGATAATTCTTCTATCCAGCATTCTCCATCCTTGCTAAAATTCCAGTAGAATGCGGCTGGTTTCCATTCTCTCGTTTCTTCATTGAACCATGGTCTTAGACTTATCATCACAGTAGTATTTTTAAATTTTTCTTCTTCCATATAATTTCTCCTTCGGTATATTTTAATATAAGATTATTTTTCGCTGCTAAATTTTTTTCGCTTCTTGGATAACGATTTTTTAGCAGTATTCTTTTTCTTAGATTCGATAGGTTCTATCTTTTTCTTTCTTAAGCTTATTTGTCTTCCGCTGTTGCTTAGCTTAAAACCTGTTTTATGTTGAGCATCTCTTGTAGCTTTTTGCTTTTCTTTATATTCCTTCATTTTCTTTTCAAATGACATAAATTTCTTGTACAACACAAGATAATTAGGCTTTCCTTTTGAAAGATTATTCAGAGCATCTATAAAATGCCATCTCTTAGAAGTAAGGAAATAAGCACAAAGCATAATAGATTTTTCAAATCCCATATCCATATGAGGATTTCTTACTTTTGGGGCTTCTTTTAAAAATATATCAGGAAATTTTGTTTTAAAACTTTCTAGAAGTAAACCCTTCTTATTTACGGCATAAAAATAGGTAAATGCAAAGCTTGGCATATTAGAAATAAATTTTACTTCATAACTAGCTATGGTCATTTCATTGCTTGTATCAACTCCTTTAGGAGGAGAAAGCTCAATAACAGTATCATACCAAAGATCTTGCCAGCTTTCTGATTTAACTTTGAAAAATAACAAAAAGTTATTTCCGTCCTTATAGACAGTTAGGTCTATACCTTTGGATTCCTTTTTGTTGTTAGCTCTTTGCTTGAGATCTGTTATAATCCGGCCTCTGTTGGCTATTTGTGCAGAACCTTTTCCGGCAGGATTTGTAACTAATTCGTGAAAAGTCATTGGGATATTTGCCATATATTTCCTTTGAAATAAAATAACCCAGCGCATGCGCTGGGTTATTTATGTTTAGCCCTTTGGCACAAAAATGAACTGATTTGAAGTTGCAATAAGCGAGATAACTGACATTGCAGCCATAATAATCTCCTTATCTGTTCGTGCCGGATTAAGGACAGATGTTCCGTCATCAATACTTTCGTACTTTTTTGTTCGAATGTTATAAATTAAACCGTTTTCTAATCCACCTTTAATTTCTGCGATACTCTTCTTAGAAGCAATTTTGAATGTTTCAAGATATGCCAAAATGATTGAATCAATTAATTCTTCTACAAATTTTATATTTTCTCCTCCAACTTCAGAAAGCACTTTGGCAACAACTTCCTGTCTTATATCGTCGTCTAAGAGAAGATACGGAACAAAAAGATTTCCGGCAGGTACTACTCCAAGTTGCAATGCCCATTTTGCGGCAAGTGCGGCATCCTCAGCCTGAAAATATGTAGTCTGAATTTCTGCAATAGATCCTCCTCCGACTGTAATAATTGCCGAAGCAGAGCATAACCTTCCATATCTTACCTTGAGTTCTCCAATATCAGAATCATAATCAAACTTTGTTTCAGAATTTCCAAGATACTCAAGTTGTTTTTCAATATCAATCTTAAGGAGATTGTAATCTTCTTTGTCAATACCTTCTCCCTCAAAGAATTTGGATGTAAGATCTTCAACTACAACTTTTTTTGCAAATCCAAGATATTCAGTAAACATCTCAGGAATGATTTCTCCATTTTTGAAAAATACCCTTTCAATATTCTCATTTCGGCTCAAATACTGAACAGCCCTGGCGTTGAATACTACAGCAGCATCGGAGAAATGAATACGACCCTTTTTAGTTCCAGTTCCGTGAGCAATACAGCAGAGAGGCATGGATCTTTTATTCTTGATCATATTTTGGCGAATAAAATCAAAGAAATCTGGATTAAAACCATTTGCCACAATAACCAATGATTCATTATTAGAAAATACTGCTTCCATTATACGAGAAATAGGAGCAATATCTGGTCCTCCTAGATGACCTTCAACCATAAGAATACGGGCGTTGTTTAATTCACAAAAATCTTTATCACCGACCTTCTGATTTCCAAAAATAGGATCAATCCATCCTCGATACAACTCAAAGCCCTTGTTGTATGTGATATCGCTGTCTTTCTTATCGCCTGCTTGAATTTGGACAATACCAAATTTTCCAACCGTCTTATAAGCTTCAACAATCATTCGTGTTATATCTTTATCACCATTTGTGGAAATCATGCAGACATCTTCAAATTCTTTGTCTGATGGTTCCTTGGCGTGAGACATAATCTTCGTCTGAATAGCATTGCTGATAGAAGCAACAATACGATTAGTATCGCCTGGATTGATTTCATCTTTATGAGATTCAATAAATTTCTTAAGACCTTGGGCAATTGAATTGGCGACGATAACAGCTGATGTGCTTCCATCTCCCACTGTACGCACTAAACGCATGCTAATACGCTTTACATATTCCAAGATTACACGTTCAAGATCATCTTCGGAATAAAGGCTTTTCATGACGGTATAGCCGTCTTTTGTAACCTTGTGCTGCATATTTCTGTCTTCAAGAATAGTTGTTGATCCTTCTGGTCCAAAAGTTTTTGACAAAATATTGGATATTTCAGCTAAAATTTCAAAAACCGGAAAATTATTTCCTGTATTAAAATGACATTTATAGCTGCCTTCGCATTTTTCACTAGCCATTTCGTTCACCTTCTAACTCCTGTGTAGTTGGGTTTGTGTTATTGAGCATTATTAATAGCATTCTCTGTTGCCTTGTTGCTCTCTATCTTATCCTTAATCTTTTTATTACGTCTGTTCTTGGCTTCTAGAAGTCCGTATAGGAGCGGTATATCGATTGAAAGTATCTCGGTAAGAGATACCTTCCCTTCAAAAGCTTCCAAAAGACTTATGGCAGAATCACAATCCTGCTCATATGTCCTTTTTCGGCGTTCTGAAAGACTTACTGTTCCTCCTCCTTCTTTTCGGACTTCTTCATCCTGAAAAAAAGTATAGACTCCATATCCAAAGGAAGAGGACCAATTTCGTTGCTACAAGCATTAGATGTCAAATTACCATTTTTGTCTTTTAACACACCGGCACATTTGAATTTCGGAATTTCAAACCGCACATCATAACGAGTGTTAAATTTCTCTTTTTGCTTATTAAATAATTCTTCTTCTTCGTCATCCATTGTGGCTATAATATTGGAAATAATAGCCTTATCCTTGCTTTTTACAAAACGCGTTTTGCCAGTACGTTTAAGAAATGCTACATCAATATACATGACGGCAGATAGAAAAAGTACATTCTCAAAAACCTTGTCATAGTCTTCATAATACTGCTTGTTCTTTTCAATGAAACGCAAAGTTTCCAAATAATCCCATAGAGAAGGTTCGCGGAATATTAATACAGTTTTTCGGCTAGAGAATGGAATATTTTCCGTTTTGGCGAGAGCAGAATTTTCAATAATAGCTTGAGTGTTTGAAGCGGAGCAAATGATTTCATTTACTTGATTATAAGCATCTTCGTCATAAACGGCCAATATAGTTTCTGGATCTGTATTCACAGAAATTTTTGTCTGGCATTTAGGACATGTAACATCAAAAGGCTGGCTCGTAGGATATGTAGCCGAATATATACCATACAAAGCAGGTTCCAAATCGCGAAGAGCCGTCATCTTTTGCCATTTTTCAAAACTAGGCTTTCCGCATGTCATGAAGGAAATCTTTTCGTATATAGTACGGAAAAGACGTTCACGATCGTGAATCTGATCTTCTGTGTTAATATTAATACGACTTTTGTCTAAAAAATGTAATGCTGAAAAATTTGCTTTGTATCCGCTGTGAAGCATGATAACGCTGTAAGAAGAAAGGCTAGCCCCCACTATTGGCCTGGCAGCTGCAGTAGCGTATTCTGAATCATCTGAAAGTATTTCTACTCCCTCAAATTTTTTATTGAAAAGCTCAAGAAATTCTTCGGAAGATGAAACAGAAAGAACGCTATTCTTAGAGCTAGCATTTTCGGCCAGATCATTATGCTTTTCTACGCTTTCTTTATGTCCTTCGGAAAAGAATTTTTCACTATTGATTTTGGTTACTTCTCTGGGAATATCAATATCTTTTGTCATAAGGGCTGTATCAACAGTTTCGGAAGCTACAACTTCACCAAATTTATGGCTTTTTTTTGTTTCTTCTGTGTTAGATGCTGCTTTTTTCTTTTCCAACTTGATTTCTTCTATAACCGGAGATGCCCCTTCTTCAATATGTTGTCTCATGAAAGCCGGAAGAACTGGCTTATCTTCCCCAAGAGCGTAATACTCTTTGTCAGATACCACTTCTTCTTTGTCATTCTTTTCCTCCTTAAAAACTTCATTTTCGTCCTTTTCTGGCTCCACATTCTTGGGATCCATGTTTTTAGGAGATTGCTTGGACGCGCCTATATTTACTGTGCGGCGCGAAATACCTTTATTCTGTTCGTTCATAATTTTCCTCGTTAAATGGGCATTTTAGTGTTCGTTGGATTATCTATGCTATACTTATATCTTTTATTATAAGACCGTCGCCAGAAGCATTAGTTGTATATGTAATTGCGGCCTTATTGTCTCCATTTGTGCCTATATTTACAGTTATCTGCAAAAGTTGCCGATTATCATTTATGCTTTTAGGTATTTTGGTTATATCCACATCACAGTTGGTTCCAAGATATTTAGATATCGAATTAGACATTTGCTGTTTAAGCAATGCTATATTGCTGCTGTCGGCTCTTTCTTGCAGCCAGCTTTTTATATCCATGAATATCTCCGAATTATTTGGAAGACCAGTTTTTCGGCTAAGAATAATATTACTTATTCTTACTGCTGCAGCTCTCAAATCCGTAAGAAGGATATTTTCACCTTTGTTATTAAACTGAAATGTTGCTTCATTCATAAATGCCTTTTTGTTTAGTCATAAAATTGTTTTATAGCAAAAGGTTATCATTTAACACATAATTATAATATATAATTATATAAGGAACTATTTATGAAAAAATTTTCTTGTCCGATATGCAAAAAGTCTTATATAAGCCTTCCATCCTTAGCCGATCATGTGGATTCTTCCCATGAAGGAAGTACTCCAAAAAGTGTATCTACTTTACAATGGCTTTTCAATATACGAAATAAATTATCTCCAATAAATCAGAGCGGAAAATCTATTATAAGTGGAAAACCAACTAAATGGGATGAAAAACATGGAAGATACGAACGTCTTGCTGATGATAAGGAAAAAGAAGAATTTCGCAAAATATTTTTAGCTAGAATGAGAAAAAAATATAATAAGGATACCTTGCTCAATGATGCTGATGTACAGAAAAAAATGATGGCTAGCAGAAGTATATCCGGTGTCTATGAGTATAGCGATGGAACAAAATTCCAATATACAGGAAGCTATGAATTAGATTTTATAAGATTCATGGATGCAAACATAGAATGGGAATCTAAGGATATATTTATGCCTTGTCCATTTGTTATACCTTATACAAGCCCACGTGACAACAAAGAGCACTTCTATATTCCTGATGTGCTTATAGAAAGCAAAAAAATAGTTATTGAAATAAAATCATCCGAAAATAAGCATTATCGTGAAAGAGATAAAGATATAGAGAACGCAAAAGACGAAGCTATGAAAAATACTAATATGCGCTTTGTAAAGATATTTGATAAGGATTACTCAGAGTTATCAGAAATTCTTAAAGAATAAAATCAAAAAGATATGCATTGCATATCTTTTTATTGTTCTTTCAAAGAAATAATAAAGAGGACATATAATTGACGGAGGTTTTATGTTTTTTAAAGAACTTTTTGATTTTAAGAAATGCAAATATGATATGCTTAATAGTATCATAGAAAAGAAAGTATTTCTTAATAGTGAAGATATAAATATATTCATAGATCTGGATGAATGGATAGACACTATTATTAAGAACGAAGAAGATGAGAACAGCAGTAAGCTTGTAGTAGGACGAGGATTTTTTGCTTCAGCTATAGTTAATATGATTTCTTATCTGAGAGATTTCTTCTTTAGACACAACTGCAGAACTTTCTTTTTTCTTTATGCTGATTTTAAAGAAGCAACTATAAAATCGAGCTCCCCAGATTTTTTGGAATATCTTAAGAACGAATTGAATATATCCTTTATGCTAGGACAGAATGCCATTCCGGGTGTTTATTTTATGTCTTCAAAAGATTTTGATAAATGTATTATACCGTACAGTATAGATAATACTAGCGGTGATAATAACAGAAATATCATAGTTTCATCTAGACAAAAATCTTATTCATTTTTAAGCATTCTAAAACATAGCACGTTTATACTTAATCTTCAAGGAAGATTTTCGGAGATAACCACAAATTCAGATATAGCACACAAAGTAATAGAATATGGAAATTTTGCTAGCTATCTTTCTATTTTTGGAGATAAGAAATATGCCCAAGGCATAAAAAAGGGCCTAAGACAATCTACAGTAAAAAAATGGTTGGAAAAATACAATTTTGTGAATATCATTCCTTCATTGTCCGAAATAGAAGATATGATATCTATCAACAGTGGAGAAGATTCTTTATTAATATTTAAAGAGAATTACATAAATTTTGATATTATAAGTATTATAAAGCATGGTTCTAGCATAATAACAGATAATGCTGTATCCAGACAGATAATAGATCTAAGAAACGATGATGAGTTTGAAGATATAAATAGGGAATTCTTTTCTACTTGTCCTATAGATAGATACAAATTAATGGAGGGCTTTTAATGGCATCTGTTGAATCTTCTATGCTCCCGCAGCTAGGGACATGGAGTAAAAATAATCCAGAAATTAGCATAACTAATGGATGCTCTTTTCAGTTTAGCTTTGATATTAAGGC
>Ga0172380_10009897_pt1 | contig 10080 bp, 12 predicted proteins | sample Leawe162metaG_FD_119747 | JGI IMG/M metagenome (GOLD analysis project Ga0172380, IMG submission 119747) | Leachate microbial communities from a municipal landfill in Southern Ontario, Canada - Leachate well 162 metaG | ecosystem: Engineered > Solid waste > Landfill > Unclassified | place...
AAGGGGCTGGTAAAGGAAGCGCGGAAGATGGGCGCCAAGTTAATTCTGGTCCACGGTGAAACTCTGGCGGAACCGGTGGTCCCCGGCACCAACCGCAAGGCCCTGGAAGCCGGCATTGACATCCTGGCGCACCCGGGCCTTATCTCTGAAGAAGATTTTCTTTTTGCCAAAAAGCAGGGCGTAAGGCTTGAGGTGTCGGCCCGCAAAGGCCACTCTCTTTCCAACGGGTATCTGGTTAGTTTATGGCGCCGGCTGGGCGGACAGCTGATTATCAACACCGACGGCCACCGTGAGGACGATTTTTTTACCGAAACAAAATATTTTAATGTTGGTATGGGCGCCGGTTTAACCCGCCAGGAAGTAGCGCAAATCCTGAAATCCACCCTCTCCTTCGCTCACTCCAAACTGTTAGGATAGTTGTGTATTTTTGTAGGGGAGAGGCTACGTCCCCTCCCGCTCCTCCAGGAATATGACACAAAAATCCAGAAAAAGCATTCGTCTTGAACGTACTATCTACGAAGATTCAGGCAGAATATTTTCGATAACCATGTGTGTATTCAATAACAAACAAATTTTCCTGAACAAGAACTTAGCTGATGCAGTATGGTTAGCCGCAAAAGACGGTATTTTTTCAACAGAGGCCGATTTAATGGCTGTTTGTTTAATGCCAGATCATTTACATTTACTTGTCGGTGTGAAGAATAAAAATTTGGTCGATATAATCAGTAGGTGGAAGAGATTTACACAGAAAATGGTATCAAAGGCCAATTGCAAAGATAAACTTTGGCAGAGGAGTTTTTACGACCACGCATTACGGCGAGAAGAACAGGTGAATGTTGTGGCAAGATATATTTATGAAAATCCGACGCGTGCCATATTAACAACAGAAAACAAAGATTATCCGTATTGCTGGCACGCGTGGTTATAACCTAAACAGCGGGAGGGGGTGTAACCCCTCCCCTAAAAATACTACACAATATGATGAATAAAGTATTTTTCGCGGAGTGCCGCACGTATTCTCCGGTTGAGGTACTGGCGGCTACGCAAAAAATTTTCGAAGCGTTGGAAGCTAATTTTCTTTTTCGCCGGACGGAAAAAGTACTGGTAAAACCAAATTTTTTAATGCCTTCGGGAGACGAAGCCGCCCTTACCACCCATTCCCAGGTACTGCTTGCTTTGTGTCGTCTTTTATTGGATTTAGGTTGTCGGGTGTCAATCGGAGAGAGCCCGGGTATCGGTACCTTGTCCGCCTGTATAGCCAAAAAAGGACTGGGCGAACCGCTGAAGAAGATGGGTGTTTCGGTTGTGGAGTTCACCAGTCCGGAACCGGTGTTACTCCCGGCGAGCCGGATGGTGAAGAGCGTACCGGTTGCCCGGGAAATCAGGGATTTTGACGCGGTTGTTTCCGCGGGGAAATTAAAGACCCACTGCCAGTTCTATTTCACCGGATGCGTTAAGAATCTGTATGGTTGTCTCCCCGGCCTTCTGAAGTCGGAATACCATCTGCGTTTTGCCGACGCGGAACGTCTAAGCCGTTTTTTTCTTGACGTTCACGACGCGGTTAAACCCCGGCTGGGATTTATGGACGCGGTGGTCGGCATGGAGGGCGAAGGCCCGTCTTCCCGGGGGAGAGCAAAACCGGTTGGTTTTCTGTCCGCCTCCCAGGATTGCGCGGCGCTGGATATTGAGTCGATGAAAGCGGTTTCCCTTTTTCCCGCGCGGGTTTTCCACCTTAAAGAACGGTTTGGCCGGCCTGCGGCAGAGGTGATAAAGTTGGGTAAGATAGAAAAAGTTGTCTTTGACCCGCCGGTCAAGATGGAATCGGTTTTAAGCACCGTTCCTTTCCCGGGTATCTTGAAAAATGTAGTGAAGTATCTGGTGGTTCCGGTGCCGATTTTCAGCGTTCCGCCGGTCTGCAAGTTGTGCGGTAATTGTCAGGATATCTGCCCGGCTCAACCGAAAGCCGTGTTTATCAAAAAAGGCAGGGTAAGGTTTCGGCGCCGCAACTGTATCAGTTGTTTCTGCTGCTTTGAGATGTGTCCGCACAAAGCGATAAAATTATCCCGGCCCTTTTTGATGCGGTTGTGGCGCCGGATTAAGGTTCCGTCTTTGTAATTTAGTCCCGAATATTTTATAATTGTAGGGGCGGGGTTTCATCCCCGCCCGCGGGACCCATACGAAATTTATTTATATGATTAAGATTGGCGGAAGAGCGATTAAGCCGGGCAAGCCGGCGCTGGCGGGAGTGATAGCGGACCAAGACTGGGAAAAGGCCGACTGGAACACAGCCGACATCCTGGAAATACGGCTTGACCGTCTTTGGGAAAAAGGGTTACAGTCGGAAGTTGAAAATAGCCGGTCGTTTATTCGCGACATAAAACAAAAGACCAAAAAACCGCTTATCTTAACCATCCGGCGGCCGGAAGAGAACGAGGCGCCAGGTTCGGGGATTCTGCCGGACGAAAACCGACTGCCCTTTTTTGAGGCGCTTATACCTGTGGTTGACGCGGTGGATGTGGAGATAAGTTCTATTATCGCCGGGAAGGTAGTCAGGATAGCCAGAAAAGCAAAAAAACCAATTATCGGTTCCTATCATAATTTCCGCCGGTTACCGCCGGATAATACCCTTTACGAAAAACTAGGCCGGGCCAAAAATCTCGGCGCGGATATTTTCAAGGTTGCGGCGCTAACGGGAAACCCTAAAGAGACTATCCGCCTGCTTCTGTTTTGTAGCCTTTTTTCCAAGAGTCATCTTATCTGTGCTGTTGGGATGGGGAAAGGAAGCGTTCTTTCCCGAATAGCCGCGCCTCTTTTCGGTTCGGTCCTGACCTACGCCTCGCTCTCGGTTAAGACCGCGCCGGGTCAGCCGGATATAAAGACGCTAAGCACAGATTTGCGGCGTTTTTATCCCTGAATAATAATATAACGCTTTCTGTTTTTGTAGTGCGACCCTTTCAGGGTCGCCGGGAGGAACAGAAACCCTCCTCTCACGAAATCAGTAGGTATACGTTTTCGCCGCCTTAGCTCAGTGGTAGAGCAGGGCATTTGTAATGCTCAGGTCGGGGGTTCAAATCCCTCAGGCGGCTCCCTACAGTATCAAGGCTTTCCCCGTTTTCCGAATTTTCCGTTTCTACCTCTGGTGTCCAAATAGTGTCCATCCGGGAAGCAAATCTATCTACCGCCGCCTTCTTATGGCTTGGGGATAAGTGAGCATATCGCAGGGTCATTTGAAAGGTTTTGTGGCCCAATAATTCCTGCACTGTTTTGAGGTCCGCGCCCATCATAACTAATTGGCTTGCAAAGGTATGACGCAGGTCATGGAAGGTAAAGTTTTCAATCTCCGTCTTTTTTAGGGCGGTATGAAATGAAGTTTTGACATCTTGGAAGGGCTGGCCGTATTTGTCACAAAAAATATAAGGGCCTTTCGGATTCTTTCTCACCTTAAGCAGCGCGCTAAATACGATATTATTCATCGGTACTTCTCTTGAGTTTCCGCTTTTGGTTTCCATTAGGTAAATCAATCGGTGGTTACAATCCAGTTCGGACCATTTGAGATTAAGGATTTCACTCTTTCGCATGCCGGTATTCAGAGCAACAGTCACGATGGTATAGAGCGGTTCGGAGCAATTCTTCAAAAGATTTGCCATTTCTTCGGTCTCCAGATATCTGACTCTGATATTATTAACCCGCAATAGTTTAACCCTCTTGACCGGATTCTCTTTTACCTTGCCCCATTCAACGGCCTTAGAAAAGATGGTTTTAAGACAGGCAAGGTCACGATTGACGGTAGCAGGTTTTACCTGAAACAACCGCTCTCGTTTATAATTCTCTACGTCAAAAGGTGTAATTTCCTGAAGGGTCTTTTGGTTAAAGAAACGGTTCAGGGTTTCTATGATATCCGCATCCCTCTTCCAAGAACGTTTGTTGGGTTTTGCGTGTGTTTCAAGGTAGGTCCGGGCAAAATCACTGAATCTGATTTTTTCTTGTTTTTTAACATCAAGAAATTTGCCTTCTGCAATTTCAATTTTGCGTTTCCTCAGGGCATGTTCCGCCAAGGACTTAGAGGGGCCGACAAGTTCCCTCTTGCGTTTTCCATTGACGTAATAGTCAATGTACCAGTTTTTGCCCTTTTTGTAAATACCCATTTTCAATGGAGCATCTTAACACACAGATGCCGGAAAGTAAATACTGGTGCGCTTCTTAGAAGTTTTTGACTTCCAGGATATGCTCTTCTATCCATTGGTCCATTTTGGGTTTGTCGAAACGGAGGCTCTTGCCAGCCTTCACTACGAAAGGTAATCTTTTTTGCCAAACAAGCTTATACAAAGAACCCTTTGGTATCCCGAGATATTCTGAGGCATCCCCTATATTAAATAATCTTTTTTCCATAAATTACCTCCTTTTTTGACAAACCTAACCAACCCCTTTTTCAGCAAAGGCGAACTAAGGTTTTCTTAGCGATACCGCTTAAGATTTTTAAGAGATATATTCATTTTGACCCGTTAACCACTCAACTTTTTTAAGGCGTTAAATTAAACGAAATTGTATGAGTAAAGCCATTGCTTGGCATAGAATTTGATAGTTGTTGGTAATAATAATGCCTTGTTTCCTAACCCGCTTAAAATATTTAAGACTTATATAGATATACCAGTAGCATTAGGCGCTGAAGATAATTGGTTATGGTACGGATTGTTTAAGCATGCCTTTTTCTTGGCCCTGATGGTTCTCTTTTGTTTAATGATGGGAGAGGATTCCTGCCACTTTAAGGAAAGACGGTACTTATTAGGTACTCCACCTGCTCCACGCAATCCTCCTGCAACGGTTCTTTGAATGAACCCGCCTCCCCTGAGTTCTTTGAGTGCGGTGGAAATGGCAGGGGTAGAAAGATTGGTATATTTGTGTATGAGTTTATAAGGAAACACGAATTCAGCAGAATAAATAGTGGTGGTTGTACCGTTGGGTCTTATTTGTCTGCCTGCCTCAAGTTTTGCATATGTATATATGACCTTAGCGGAAGGGAGTAGACGACGATAATTTCCGCTGATTAGTAATTCTTTTTCAAGCATTACGAAACATTTGTGTTTTTTCATTGCCATGTTTACATTTCCATTGCTTCAATGATTTCTTTACAAACCTGACTGCGTATACTTTTCCAGCACAATCCAGACATTGTTTTCTGGCTGATTTAAGTGGAGTTCTTGCGCGGTCCCTTCTTTCGGCAGTGAGAAGTATGATTGTACAAGTATATTTTAAAATATAAGTATTAATGGATGTCTACACGTACTTTATCGGGTGTTGTTCGGGTGCTATTCGAGTGAGTGATAGGAACGAGGGGTTTTTGGGAAATTGTTTTGAAGGGAAGAGGCAATAAAAAAGCCCCTTTTTACAGGGGCCGACTATTTACCTTTTGGCTTTTTTGTTTTTATCTTTTCATCATATACCCTTTATTGCAGACAAATAAACTCTCATCTTTATTCGGTAGATTAAGACTTTTTTTTATGTCAAAAACAAGCTGGTTGACCCGTTTTATTATAGGAACTGAAATGGCATTCTGCGTACCAAGCCGTGCGATAGCCTTTGCCATTGCTTCGTTACCTTCTTTCTTTAATTTGTGCGCCGCTTCCATGAGACCCGGATCCGTTATTTCCGTGGCCATTTTTTCGATAAGTCCAATTGTGACCGCTATTTCTACATACGGGAACATTTTCTTTGGGTTGTCGTAAAGAAATTCTACAATCTTATACTTCAGATCACCCTTTCCAAGTTTGATTGTTTTTCCGTTGAACATGAATTTACCTGATTCTTTATCAAAACATGGGTTTTGTTCTTTTTCGGTAGGTTTTAAAACCTCAGGGTAAATAGTTTTCTGTATCGCTGTCTCATGTGACGATAACCATAAATATTCTTTACAATCTGAATAATGTTGGTGATCCACCCTGTGATATTCCCATTTCCAATCATCTTTGTCTGCTTTCATTCGTTTCACATAGTTGGGTATCGGCTCTGTGTCGATTATATCTGTAAGGCGAGCCAACGAACTGGCAAAGATTCCAAATTGTTTGAAGGTTAATTCTGGACAGAAGTTAGAAATACTGAGTGTCTTATATGAAGAGGTTCCAGGGTCGCCTTCAAAGCTAATGCCGGATTCTTCTTCCTGCATGCAAGGTTTCATGGGGTGTTCTTCCCATTTCTGTGCAAGTTTCTTGTCAATTTTAGAACCTATCCCTTTTACAAGTTTTACGTTTTGTAAGATTTTAACGGATTCATAATATCGGGGGCATAATTGGGGACTGGAAAAAGGACAATTTTTGGATAATTTTAATTCCCGACTTTTTTCGTAATACCAGTTATCGTCATCTTCATACCAGTAATCGTTCTTTTTCATTTCCATTTTTACTTACATTTCTTTTCGGGTAAGAAAAAGTAGAACAAAAAGAATACATTATAACGTAACCTATCTTACCGATCAATAACACTGTAAAATAATATTATAGACTATTTCTTATCGGCTTGCACACACAAAGATGCTCTGCTTTTGGGAATTAAACATTTTCCTTTCAGAAAACCCCTTCCTTCCTCTCCTTTGTATCCTCACTATCTATCCCCTTGTTTTCGAGTATTCCTGTCAAGGAATACGAGAAAACTACACATGCCATTACGTATCGTAACCTTTTCAAGGTTACTCTGTTTCGTAAACCCCCCTCTGTATATATTATAGTATAGTATCTCCCCCCTTTTTTTCCTTCACCGGAAAAGAAGGGGTTTTAATATTTATTCGTTACGCCGCCTGTCGGCGGCACTCATCTCTTCATGAATGCATTTACGATGTATTGGTTTTCCTCTTGGTAATTTTGTTTCGCACTAAAAGAATAATAACACCAGACAATTTTAAAGACACGAAAGAATTTAATCAGTGTAACGCGATTACGGTTGATTGTTGTTTTTCGTAACGACAATTTGTTAGTGCGGACATAAAATTGATTCACGCTTTGGTAAAACAAGAACACCACTGTTTTTTTGTCGTACAGAATGATTTTATGCGAATTAATTATCCGGACTTATTTACCCTGGGCCTATACCTTCCTACCCATAATCCTATAATTATCCAGCCTTGGGGCGTTTCCGCAAGAAATTGCCCTATCTGAAATCGTTATCCAACCCCTATTACTTGGCTTTAATCCCGATTCTCCGTTTTATTATCTCCTAATCGATAATTTGTGAGGGATTCTATCATGCCGAAAAATCGTTTAATCACCACAATAGAAATTTGGCTCTATTCATGTTTTTGGTAAACTCATCTTTCTTTTGTTTAAATTCCCATATTGGCATAGGTAAATGTATTGACTGATAAATAGAGTATGCATCTACAAGAGAAGTATATGCTTCTTTTGGAACAAACATTCTATCTTCCTTTAGATGTTTCTCGATATCTTCTTCAAGCGTTTTGTCCTGTCGTTCTCCGTAAAATTCTTTATCACCCATTAAGATGGTAAGATTAAGCATTACGATGCTCATTGAACCCCTGTTTGCTTGTGCCGTGTTGTAACACACGTAGGGAACGACTACCATCAGTGTTATTATCACTATCCGCACTATCCACAACACCTCTTTGATTTTAATATTTTTCTGTATACTCTTCGTAATTTTAATAACGTCATTTGGTTTCATGTTTGTTCCTCCTGTTTCGTCTATGCCTCCAGGATAACCTTTAAAACTGTTTTCCGTTCTGGTGTCATTATTAAAATTGTGTCGTCGTAACCGTATAATCAAGAACCTTTCCCTCTTGGTCAAAAAAGATGTTTATACCCACCGCTTTAACGGAGCCAGAAAACAAGACCGCCTTCGCTTCCGATTTGATATATCCCCACATCTCTGTAATTTTAGATTTAGTTTCTTCTGGAACAGAAACACCCGTCATTTTAGAATGATTAAGCCCTGTGGCAATAGTGTTTGGTGGACCGAAGATTTGTAGAACCTCCTGTTTTGTGGTGACACCCCTCTTGATTTCTTTCTCGGCCATTTCTCGGCTTACATTAGCGTGTTTGGTTCCGATTGTGGTAGTAGCACATCCTGCCATTAAACACAAAGCAACTATTAAAATTACCGCGCTCTTGCTGCTGACTTTCATTTCGCCCCCTTTTTGCAATCTCATTTTTTCCTCCAGTTATTTGTTGAGCTTAACTCGTGCACAATTTTGCTCTCACACGATTTCAGGTAGTGATGTTTCAAAAGCCTTTTTTCGCTCCTTCTTTTGCTCGTTCCCCGTCCCAAGCGGTCTGCTGATTCCAAATTTCCAGTGAAAGCATAAGCAAATATCCTCTTTCGCTGGCATCGTCGTATCCCAGCACCATTTTTGTTATTTTCGGAAACCAGCCATAGTTTTTTATATATTTATTGTCTTGAAAACCTTCTCCGAATTTTTCAAAGGTCGCTTCCCTTAGATTGGTAAAATTTGTAGGCCCTTTCGTACGGATGAACACACTACAAAATTTACCTTGCCAAAAGCCGTATTCAATACTTTCTATTTTCGCTCCGCCAATCATCAAATCATCATTCTTCTTAGTGTATTGCCGTATTCCTCCAGAAGTTGGGTCAGTCCTTAAGTATTTCATTCCACTTAAGGTAGACAGTTCTGTTTCCCATTTAATACCCCTAAATCCGTCTGGTTCAGAACCTGGTTTAAACTCGCCAGGGTCTGCGAAAGCAAAACTTCCCACCGCAAGAAACGCCAAAACGATAAACAAAATTTTTCTCATTGTTGCCTCCTGTACTCATTCATTGAACGTAACCCGGCTTTCAATAGCCAGGGATTCTTCTTCCTGCAACGTCGAAAGATACCGCATGGTCATGAATAAGGTACTATGGCCCAAATGGTGCTGTAGGGCTTTGGGGTTTCCGCTTTGTTTAAGCCTGTAAATTGCATCGGAGTGGCGGAAGAGGTGCGGGTAGGCATTCTTCCCTATCCCGGCCTTTCTTGTTACTTCTTTGACGATTTGCCAGGCTCTTTTCCGGTTAATATCAAATATCCGGTCCTTTGCTTCCAGCTTCTTGTCAAAGGCGTAACTTTTGATTCGATGGAACAGAGGTCCGGGCAAAGATACTTTCCGGTCCTTGCCGCCTTTTCCTTTCTTGACGTAGACAACCGGAATTGCGTTGTAAAGCGAAATACTCCCCGGAGTAAGGGAAAGGGCTTCACTTATCCTTAATCCGGTCTGAAATAGCGTAAGGACAAGTAAACTATCCCTTTCTCCGTTTCTACCTTCCAGGGCTTTCTGACAAATCAGGGATATTTCATCCTGGGTCAGATATGGAACGGTTGAATCAACTTTTGTTAAACTTCCCGCTTTTGCTATTACAAGATTATTGGACATTTTTTAGTTTTGTCTAATTTTCACCCCCTTCCTGGTTTCTTTTTCTCAATTCTTAAACGAAATACGCTTCATTTCTGGACATTCTTGCTTCTTTTGTCCAATTTCTTAAATCAGGTTTTTCTCTTTGAAAGAGAGGTAATCTTTCCGTGTGATTATGGTATGGTCCAGAACGTCTATACCCAAAATCTTTCCCGCCTCCGTAAGACGTTTGGTTATTTCCAGGTCTTCTCTTGATGGTTCTGTTTCTCCGCTTGGATGATTATGAGCAATTATGATTGAGGCTACGGCTTTATGGACGGATAGGCGGAAAACTTCCCTGGGGTGAACTAAAGAGGCGTTAAGGCTTCCGAGAGATACCAACTCCAAGTATTGAAGGACATTTCGGGAATTCAAACCCAGTACCCAAAAATGCTCTTTATCCTGGTCATACCTATCTTCTGCCTTTAGGATATCCTGCAAGATTCTGGCTACATCTTCCGGCTTGGTGATGCTTTTCTTTTTGAATTCCCTTACTACCTGAATTTTCATAATCTACCTTCCGGCTTATCGTTTTCTCTTCTATATGATAAATGATTTTCAGGAGAGATGACCTTCCCCCCGAAAACTGTACCACTTGATATTAGAATCCTGCCGTGATAAAACATAACAACCAAGGAGGTACAGAATGCGTCAGGGGAGGTATACGGAAGAGCAGATAATTAATGTCTTA
>Ga0172380_10009898_pt1 | contig 10079 bp, 10 predicted proteins | sample Leawe162metaG_FD_119747 | JGI IMG/M metagenome (GOLD analysis project Ga0172380, IMG submission 119747) | Leachate microbial communities from a municipal landfill in Southern Ontario, Canada - Leachate well 162 metaG | ecosystem: Engineered > Solid waste > Landfill > Unclassified | place...
AAGTAGAGGCCGAAACCGCAGCCTGTTCAGCCACCATTGCTGATGCAGGCACGGACGCCGAAACTGCCGTGCTTCCACCTGTATCACCCTTCAATCCCGATTGCGTCGCCCATATCTTGCGTACGTTGGCTAACCCTGAGGCGACGGCGGCGGCTGCGGCGATGCCTCCCAATGCCGGTCCGACTACGGGAATTCCTGCCAAAGACTTATACGCTTCCGTTGCCGACTGGTAGGTGGCTATCGCCGTCTGCGCCGAGGCGGCCATCTTGGCTATCTTGGTGTTTTCCCCGAATGTGCCCTCGATGTCGGAGAACATCTGGCTGAGTGCGGAGAGACGTGCTTTAATCACCTGTTCGTCAAGATTTTTCTTTAGCTTTGCATATTTTGATTCGATGAGAAAGACCTGCGCCCCCGATTCCTCGGCCACCCTGATCTCCTCTGCCATCTGCTCATCGAGTAACATTTTTTGAAACTTGATGTAGTCTGACGAATATTCATCTAATGAATCTATTTTATTTTTGAGATTGGTGATATTGGCATTACTTATGCGATCATCCTCTGACCGTTCCCATTCCTTTCTTTTCTTAGTCTCTTCCAAACGTGCCTCGGCGTTGACGATCTCAATCTGGCGGAGTATCTCCTTTTCTTTCTCGGGCTCGACCTGTAGGCGCAGTTCGAGCTCATCCGTCCGTGCCTTGCGGTCACGCTCTATGCGGTCAAGTTCCAACTGATTCTGTTGCGAAGCAGTCAGCTTTCCTTCGGTTATGAGCGTCTCGTCACGGATGGTCTGTAGGTCGAGTTCGTCACGGATGGCCGTAGCGAACATCTCCACCCTATCGAGTGACAGCTTGCGGACGGATGCGTTATACTCGTTCTCTATCTGTATTTTTTTCAACCGTGCCTCATCCTTCGTTGTAATTCCGTAGCGCACCTCCTTGTCAACGATGGCACGCTCGGCGTCGGCCAGCGCCTTCTCGTTCTCCAATTGTGACTTATAGTATGCGTCACTCATCAGCGAGCCTTCCTGTAATGTAGCCCGCCGTATCTCAAGTGCCGTCTCGTCGCCCTTGATCTCGGCCGTCCTCCGTCGCTCCTCGTTGGCGATGGCCTCGTCCGTCAGCTCCTTGCGTAACGTATTAAGACCTGTCATTAGACGGCGTGTCTCCTTGGCCAACTCCTCATCCTTCATCTGCGTGTCGGCCTTCATCTTCTGCAATTTCTGTATATCGCCCTCGTTCTTGTTATAGAACTCTCCGAATGCCGTGTTGTTCTCCATCGCACTTTTCAGCTGTTTGTCGTCGATTGCCAGCCATGATTCGAGCATTCGTTCCCGTCGTTTCATGTAAGCCTCATCCGATTCCCCCCGCCACTTGTCAACCTGGATCTTCGTTGCAAGGTTCTTCATCTCCGTCGAAGCCCGCTCCTCCTGAAAACCCTTCTCTATCTTGAACAATTCGATTTCCTTCTTCATACCTTCCTCGCCTGCCTTGACACGCTCCTTGTCCGTCAACATCTGGTTGCGCATGGCCGTCTGTAGATTGGCTATCTCCGTCCTTAGCTTGGCGGCACGCAGGAGCGAGGCAGCCTCACGGTCTCCTATCCAATCCATCATCTCGGCGTACTCGAACCCAGCCTTCGTCGTGTCCCGTATCTGACTTCCAATGCCACCGAAAGCGTCTTTAGCATTCTTCTTCAACCCGTCAAAGTCGAACCGTGCCAGCGAGCCGAGCATCTTGAAGAACGACATGGTGCGGTCAAGCAAGACGTCAATGACATTGCCTACAGCTTTCAGCGCACCCGCCAATTTTGTTGCACCCTCGTCGGTTGCCTTGAATGCCTTGGCAAGGAGTGCAAAGGCGGCGACGATGGCTGTGATTGCCGCCCCTACCGGTGTGGCCACGACAGCCCAAAGAGCCTTGGTGAGTGTCTTGACGCTCGTGATCGCCCGACCTATCGGCCCTGGCAGCCCGCCCATTGCCGTAGCCACTCCTCCTATTCCACGCTCATACTCCCCTACGCCACGCTGCGACTGCCCAACGGTCTTGTCTATTTTTTTCAACTCATCGTTGAGTGCGTTGGCTTTTGAAGATGCCTCAACTGCCTGTTTCGATTGTGTACCATAAGCCGCCCCCAAGTCTTTCGCCCGCTGTGCGGCTACGGCATATTCCTGGTTCAGTCGTTGATATGCGCCTTCCTCTCCTTTTGTTGCGTTGACCGACTGCTGGACGATCTTCTGGTTGGCCGACATCTGTACGCCGAGGTTCTTCAACTTGGCCTCGTTCTCGATGATCTTCTGCGAGTTTGTGCTGTATGCAGCATCCGATGTCTTGCCTTGTGCAATGAGTTCTTTCTGCGATGCTATCAGCTTTGCTGTCTCCTCCTTCAATAGCCGTTGCGCCTCCTTCTGCTTTTCGAGGTTCTTCAACGCCTCTCCTGCATCGACACGTATGTCGATAAGTACGGTATCATCCATTATGGTAGTTTTATAAGTGTTAATTTTGCCTGTCCTGTAACGAGATTGTAAGCCATTGAATCAACCCAGTATTTTCCCATCAACTGCTGCGATATGATGATTCGTGTGTCCATGATGGTGTTTGCCTTGTATGGGTCTATCCACCCAGTGACGTCAAGTATGACCGGTGCGAGAAAGATAGGGTCAAGAACGTCCGAGTAGAGGCCGTCCATGTCTATGGCCTTGGCCTTATAGGTCATGACGTATGATCTCCACGAATCAGTCGATGAGAACATTACGCCCCGAGGTGCATATGTGTATGTATCATATGCCATGATGATCATCGACTTGCGTGCATCATCCGAGCTCGTCCCCCAGAGACCGTTAAGAACAGAAGATTTTTGTGTTGAGAATGGAAGGGTAGCCGACATCTGTACCAAGTCCTTGTCTCCCGTCATGTCAGGGCAGGAGACCGTATCCATCGCAATGTCCTTGTACGCCTCGTAATTGAGCACCTTGTACCGTATGTTGTTCGTCTTGCCGTATTCAGTAGGCACACGTTTCGTAATGTCCGTGAAAGTATCTATGGCTATCGATGTGGCTGACATCATCGTGGAAACCTCGGTCAGCGTCAGCGTCTTACCACTTAGCTTGATGTCACAAAAGAACATCTGTGCCAGCGTCTTGACGAAATCCGAAACGGTCATGATTGTCGTTTCTTCTTGAGAGACATTAAGATTTTCGTTATATTGCATCAGCGTATAAGGCGATGTGCCCGTGCGATTGGCATAAAAATAGGCGTAACGAAGGAAAAGGAAGCTCTTCTCCAGATAAGCGTTCGAGATGTCCCCCGTTATTTCCACGTCCGTCCATGTTGCACATATCTTGTCTATAAGTGCATTCACCATGATAGCACATGTATTTGAGTTATAATAGTTGGTGTTTACATTAAAGTCCTCAACGTAAGGAGAAAAAATAAGCCCCTGTTGAACCGGGATTGCACACATTTCCGCAATCATTTCGGATGTGGAAAATACCCCCCTTGTCGCTGTCAGGTTGAGCGAATTGATGTTCAATGTCTTGATGTAATCCAGCGTCCCCAGCTCATCGTATGAGACTGAACACAGATAATCCTTGCCAAATTCCTTGTATGTCAACATCGCCTGTCGGGTGAAATAACCCCGCTGTATCGTCACCTCCAGCCGAAAATAACCGTAACGGCTCAACTGTGATGAGAACGAGAAGGCCTTCTCGTTTGTCGGCGTGCGTGGCAATCGGAACTCGTTTGTGTAGGTTATCGTCCTATCGGCCAATGACAGGAGCGAGATTCCTCCCATGTTGATCTCCACCGTCGTCGATGGGTAGACATCAAGCCTTGTTCCTGCGGAGGTGATGATGTTAATAGCTGACGGCATTTTGTGTGGCTTTCAATGAGAGTTTGAAATTAAGGTTCTGTTTGCATTCGGCGGCCGAATCAGAGCAAGATTCAACCTCCCAGACTTTTGTTTGATAAATTACAGTTGGAGAATTAGCTATTTTTGTAAGCAAATTAAAATGAATCTCATCAACTGCTATTGTATCCAGATTAATTATCTTAATTATATCCTTCTGAATTTTTCTGCTTTTTGAATATTGATATTCATTTGTTGAAGCATAAATTGGAATATCATTGCTACTTTCACATCTGTTTTCTTCGCTCAATTTTCTGAATGACCAAATTGACCATTTGCCGTCTGCGTCAATCCATTGGATCATACCAACTGTTGAGGCATAACGATACACAAGATCTAATGTTATACCCGCTTCGAGACTTGTCATTTTCCCGGTTAGATAATGGGAAGTATCAAGACCTACGTTATTATATCCATGAGCTAAATAATATGCCTTATCTACTCCATTGAGTGTCAGGATATAACTTCCTTCTGCATTTTTATTGTAAAATGATATTATTCCATTATGATAAATATCTGCAAATGACCCAGTTTGATAAACCCATGTCTCATGTAAATATACTCCGTTATCTGGTGTGATATAACATAATTCAAGCGTCTCTCCATCTGTAATCTCTGAACCAGCTATTTTGATTGCATAAACAAATGACTTCGTAAGACCTGTAACTGTATATGTTGTAGGTGGAAACCCGAGCACATATTTCAGTATATCGGAGAAATCGAAAAAGAAGGTATCCACCGTTCCATTGGTTGCAGTCTTGACGGGCGTAAAGACAACCACTGCCCCGTCTATCGTTGATTCAACGGTGACGGCTGTCCGTGCAGCCCCTCCCCAGTTAACGGTAAACGCTATTGTCTGTCTGGAAAAAGCTGAAATAAGTGGTATTGGTTCTCCATAATCAAGTATAAGAACCTTTGTTATCGTCAATGTTATTGCCATATCTTTTTTATTTCGGAAGTTATCGTTGTCGTGTACATCTTACCAAGCTGACGGTTCAGCTCCTCCATTCTTTCAGCGGTGAACGTGTCGTCAAGCAGTCGTCCATCATTATGTGCGTTAGGCACACTGATGCCCTCACGTGCTATCTTCCACGCCACAGCGTAAGCGTTCAAGTCAAGCCCCTTGTCCTGTACCCAGTCATTCAGAAAGGTCGACCCAGCCCATCCGACCCACGCACGAAGAGCAGCAGGCATCTGGTTCTTGTTTGGCTTTCGGCCTGTGACCATCACGCCGACATGAGGGGGGGCTGTCATCGTAGACTGGTATTCCGTTGTCTTGATCTTAATGCCATCAGCGAAAGCCCCCGAAGCCCTCAACCCCTTGCTGTCATAGTTGTCGATGAGGTCAACACGACGCTCGGCCATCCATCGTTCGAGCACATCCCTTACCATGACAGGAATTGTATGTCGGCAGATACATAATCTACCGATTCTGAGAACTGGTTCAGCTCACGGAAGTAAGTGACCGCCTGCGCCTCGATGTTTGTTGCACAACCCAACACCTCACGCAGGAAATCATCCAGCATTGTTAAGAGCGATTGAAGCCGTGCCTCGTATTTCTGTAGTTCGGTCTCCCCGACGCTTGAAATCGTGTCTACCCCGTCCACCGTCTCCGTCTTGCTCAACAGCAACAGCTTGGTCTCTACCGTGTAGCGTGACCAATACCCGCCGTCGACCTGTGCCCGCACACGGCAGGGGAACATCATGAATGCCACATCGCCATCCGACAGGTCGGCCTGATGCAGTTCATATTCTTCATACTCACGGCTTCCATAAATTGGCGTCCACCCCTTGGCTTCGGCCTCCGTCTTGAACAGTAACCAAAAATCCGTCATCGTATCATCTCCTTTCTGTAATCGTTAATCGTCTTATCATACAATAGTTTCACAAAGCAGTCTCCCCATGCCATAGCCCTAACATCGCTGTAATGCCATATTTGCCCCTGTGCCAGACGATCGAGCTCCGGCAGGTGTCCGAACCGTTCAAAGCCACCGACGGCCTCCAATGCCCGCTGTTCGTCTGCCGTAGGCACTCCGCCCAGAGCCTCATTCTCCTGTTCTGTTATCGAACGTATCTCGTCACGGATCGAGAAAAATAACCCAAGGACGACATGAAATGCCATCCTCTCCGTTGCCTCTGTCTCGATGGAGACCACATTGATGATGTCTCCATACGTCAGGTCACGAGCCAACATGCCCTGTGCGTCCTTCACCTGCCCGAACGACCAATGGCGGCAATCAACATCGAAGCGGGTATACTCCACTATCGTCTGTAGCGATAGACGTTCATCATCCGAAAGGCAAAGAAATTCCTCGTATGTCAGCTTAGGTATCTTCATTGCCTTATGATATTTGACTGTTCTGTATTTTGACCTTTATAGACAAATATGAGATTATGATAAAAGTGTATTGAGATTATATTTTTGTCAAAATATGTTTTTTCGTAACCGGCTATAGGGAACTCACTATTATTCAAATTGTCGGTTAGTGATTTAAAAAAGTTCATTAAAGTGTATTCAGCCTTTAAATCAAGAGAACCTCCATATGATTTCCAATAGGATGTTTGAGTATCCTCAATGACATAAATACCTCCATCCTTAAGCAAGGGAAATAATATTTTGAATGTTGTTATAACGTGACTGTTTAAATGGCTACCGTCGTCTATTATAACGTCAATATTGCCAATCTGACTACAAACATTATTTAAGAATAAACTATCTGTTTGGTCACCTTTGAATATCTTTATTCGATCCTCATTGTGTTTTGATTTATCAAAAATATCAATCCCAAATATGAGCCCTTTTGGAAAATAATCTTTCCACATTCTTAATGATTGACCGCCAGCATTAATATCATCATCCCCACCAACCCCAATCTCGAGCAGGTTTATTGTTTTGTTTTCAAATCGTGATAGGTGAAACATATACGGTGCTGCGTAATTGTGACCGTTGACTTTATCTGTTCCATGTTTAAGTCCTATTTCGTTTAAATCTTTCATATCTCTAATATTTTAAGTTTTGTTTGTTCGGATAAATACACTGAAAATAATCCTTCTAAAAAAAAAGTGAAGGCCTTGTATGGTTGCCCTTTTCGATGAGTCTCGAATGATTCATATAACGTTTTTACCTCTTCAATTCTGGAATCACGGAAGAAAGATATAACCTTATTCAAATAATTGGTACAATAGTCATCAAAAACCTTCGGAGCTGCTATCCAATAATTACACCAACAAATATGTTTAATCGGATATTCGTACAGGTTGAACGGGAAAAAATGGTAACGATCCACCACCTTGCACATATCGGTAACAGATTTGAACCCCTCCCTGACAAATGGGTGCTTCTGCCCGCTGTACAGCTTTGGGGAGATAGTCACCACATCCGCCGTCGTAGTGCGCAGGACACGGTACAGCTCTTTTGCCGTCTTCTCCGTCTTTTCGTAGAAACGCCACGATAGGACGCCTACAAATTTCTTGTCTATCCACTCATTGCGTCTTGTCAGCCACAGATCAAGTATCACATCGTTTTCAAAATTATGTGTTGTACCACTATTGTCATAAGGGATGAACCCATTGTCGAGATTGTTCTTTGACTTGTCATCATAGAAAATCTGATAGACCTGAAATGGTGTGTACATTACCGCCTTTTTCGCAGTCACCGGACGCACGTTGAACAGCTCCTGATACAGCAACGGACGCTGGCGCATCAGCAACAGCCGTTGTTCAGGTGTTGCCGTCGTGTGCTCTATGTACTGGCCGTCAACATATATCTTCATAGCAGTCGTGATGTCGGTTGTGATAACCCATTTGTGAAGGCATAACCGACGGCATCAAGCAGATGGTTGTTCTTGTCTACCGGCGTCTCGGATTTCTTGTCCGACCAGACATACTCCATCAACTCGGATTGAAGGTTGACAGATTCCTTCGTGACTATCATGTGATAGCCTTGCAGCTTCTTGATCCTCTCTATGACCTTCCATTTCGTGCATTTGACGATGTTGAACATCCTTTGAAGATCAACGATCAATCTATCCTCGGCGCAGTCGGCAACAATGCGATCCATCCGTCCTACATAATGATGTAGAACGCTCGTGAGCATGTCGAAGGACTGCCCGTTTTTGTAGAAACACTCTTCGAGAAAAATGATCTTTCGTTTTTCATCGACGGCCACCTTGACCAGCGCATCAGGATCAGATGAGAACCCGAAATCAAGACCGTATCGGAAAGGCAATGTATTGTCAAAGTCCCCTATCTCCCAATCCGTGAAGATAGCCCCTTCGATCTGTCCGTATTCGCCCTCGCCGTAGACCTTCCACCAGTTTGACCAATAACCGTACACTCCACGTGCAGCCTCGGCGTCGGACTTCATCTTTGCCTGCCTAAAATCCTCTATCTGCTTGTCCGTCAGATTGTCGTAATTATCCCTGAACGTCGAATGGATGATCGTTGCGTCCGCCTTATTTTGAATGTCGAAAAGCTCTGGATCGTCAACCCAGAATCTTGTAGAAGGATTCCAGTCAAAAAAAACGCATTCGCCGGTGCGTTGCATCAGCTGATGAACGACCGCCCAGTCAACCTTGTTGCACTCGTTGATGAACAGGATGTCACGGGTAGCGCCTATCGCCTTGCCTGGTGAATCGAACCCTATGAACTCGTGTATTGAATTGCCGTACCGATACACATAAGGATTCTTAGTCCTCATCATATCAGGCTGAATGCCCTTTCCTGTCAGTATTTCATCATAGTCACGTATCGCCCCCCCTATTAGATGAGGTAGCGACTGTGAAACGGTGGTCACTATCCGTTGTTTTCGCTTTCCAAGAATCAGGTCCAATAGTTGGAGCGTTGCAAAGGTCTTCCCTGAACGAGTGCCGCCCCTGTTGCCTATATAACGATAGCCCCCGTTATATGCCTGTGCGGTTTTGAAAAACGTCTCGGTGTACATTTGCTTACAGTTTTATACCTCTCTAATCGCAAAAAAAACAAATTCATTACTTTTTTGCCCGCTTTTCTTTTAATCTGTTATTCTTTCTTCAAAAGGTCGTCAATGACCTTATGTTGCGCCTCATTGGAAACAATAATCTGCGTATTGGCAATATCCTTGCCGTCCTTGCCTGTAAGCTCTATATAGCTCTGATTGATGTTTTGCCGTTCTTCTGGCGTACAAATCATCCTGTACAACGACAGAAGCTCGCTCGCTTTCGATGAACCAAAAAGTTTCAACCTTATGCTTGACTTCGTTTTGACCTTGTTTTGCTCAAGTAGTTCTTTAAGATTGTTCATTTCGTTAGATTCAAGCGGAAAAAGCTCATAAAAAGTTGGCTTTGCGCACGGCAAAAAAGCGATCAAGTCTTCCATGAAAAATAGATTGTTTTTCCCTATCGCCTCAAGTGCCTGTTGATATAATTTCTCTCTGTTATAAGCCATTATGTTAGTATTAGTTCTTTTTTTCCTTTCAAATATGTTTTAACATCGTTCATCCAGATTTTCGTAAAATCAAATAGTCCCTCATCATTATCAAGCACATAATTTTCAACACGAGAGTTATAAGACAAATTGCCAGAGCCTTCAATGGTGTAGAAATTCCCGTTTTTTGTCCTCATGCTTATAATCTTAGAATGACTTGAGCAAAAGAAAAGATCAATTTTCTTGTTTCCGACAAATAAATCCCTTGTTATCTGCTCTTTTTCCCGATGAGCCTTATTTCTCAAATTACTCATCAATACCGTTGCTTTTTCAATAATCCCATTGTTAATCATTTCATTAAGAAACTTTGCGGCCTCTGCATTAATGGAATATACTACAACCAATAATTCTTCGATAACCTCTTTTTTTGCGATATAATTAATGAAATGAATTGCATTGAATGATCTCATTGTGACAAGCCTAATTTGCTGATCCTTTTTTGGCAACCCTATTTCTTCAAGTTGTCGGATTACCTGATAAGTTTTTTCAATAAATTTTTCATACATTCTATCCGTCAAATCCTCGATACCAGAATCTTCTGTGTCTTTGTCAACATTTATCAGGGTTTTTGAAAAATCCCAACATGTTTTCAGATTCCATGTGCCTTTTTCTGTCATGTCAATTTTGCGTGAAGAACGGCGGGAAAGTCATCGAGGTCGTGCCTGTGTTCAAACTCTTGTCTTGCTGTACGGAGTATCCAGGCTTCCTGTCCA
>Ga0172380_10009900_pt1 | contig 10078 bp, 7 predicted proteins | sample Leawe162metaG_FD_119747 | JGI IMG/M metagenome (GOLD analysis project Ga0172380, IMG submission 119747) | Leachate microbial communities from a municipal landfill in Southern Ontario, Canada - Leachate well 162 metaG | ecosystem: Engineered > Solid waste > Landfill > Unclassified | place...
GGAGCGAATAAATCGTGGTCTGTCCCCTATTCTCCGGGCGCTGCCGCGCTGACAATTTCCGTCACATGATGCCGCCCTGGTGCCAGGTAATTTTCTGCAGTTCCTCTCGTCTATCTCCCCTAACTCATTAAAATCACGCAACTTACCTCTCTTAGGCATACGACTTGCGATATATGCCTCAAGGAGACAGGCAGGTGTCGCTAGCCGCTCGCTCCGGCAAGGCAAGACTTCATGAAACGACAAGGAGAACTATGATGAGGAAGCAACAGGGTTTTACGTTGATCGAACTGATGATCGTGGTCGCGATCATCGGCATCTTGGCGGCGGTCGCGCTGCCGCAGTACAACAACTATACGACGCGGGGCAAGCTGACGGAGTTGATCCTGGCGGGTACCAACTGCCGCAACGCCATCAGCGAAATCGTGCAGTCGACCAAGAACGCGACGCTGCCGGCAGTCGACGGTTGGGGCTGTGAAGTCACAGCGGCCACTACCCCGGCAAATCCGGCGAGCAAGTTCGTCGACACAATCTCCACCAGCGATGCGGGCGTGGTCACGCTGACCACCACTGCCGACGCTGCGCTGCCGGCCGACGCCCAGGCCAAGGCCATCACTTTCTCGCCCTACACCGACAAGGATCTGACCGTGGCGCTGACCAACGCCGGCGTTGGCGCCAAGATCATGGGTTGGAGGTGCGCGCCAGCCGGTGCTGCCCCGATGCCTGCCCAGTACTTGCCGGGCTCCTGCAAGTAAGCTCGCTGTTGCAATGTAGCGAGAGCGAGCCCGCTTTGGCGGGCTCGCTGCCGTTCACCCCTACAGCAAATCCGGATTGATTACCGCGCGCAGCGTCGTCTGCGCTTCGTCCTCTCGGGAGCGCAGGCTGATCCACCAGAGGCCGCCCTTCTTGATCGTCCAGTCGGCCTCCTGGCCCGAGAGCAGCAGGGCGGCGAGACGGCCCAGGGTGGGCTGATGGCCGACCAGGAGCACCGCGCGCGCCTGACCGCCCTGGCCCCAGCCGGCGGCTGCGAGCAGGTCGGCGACATCGGCGCCGGGCGCCAGACGTGGATCGGTAGCGAAAGCCTGCGCCAGTGCGTGGGCGGTCTGCTGGCAGCGCAATGCCGGACTGACGAGGATGGTCAGGTGCTTGGGCTGGCGTTCGCGCAACCAGCGTGCCACGGCGCACGCCTGCTTGTCGCCGCGCGCCGTCAGCCGGCGCTTCAGGTCGGGCACCAAGCCGGCCGGCTCGGCCGCTTCGGCGTGACGCCAGAGGATCATATCCATTGAAGCGGGGCGGGAGTGAATGGGCCGCATACGCTAGACTTGGCCGGTTACGGCATTGTTACGCCTGCCGCCAGCGCAGCGAGGCGCAGCAGCATGCGGCTGAAGACGGGCTGCCGCAGCTCGGCGCGCAGCGCGGCTGCAGTGGCAAACGGGTCGCAGCCAGCTTGCAGCGCCAGGAGGCGCTCGAGGCAGACCGTCAGGGCGCCGTGCCAGTCGTCCGGGCCGGGCGCCTCGCGCCGGCTCAGCGTGCGCGCCGGCGCTGCGCCCGTCGCCAGGCGGTAGCCGCGCTCGGCCTTGCTCGTTGTCAGGGGCAGGAGTACCACCTCCTCGGCCAGTTGCAGCGCCAGGGCGAACAACTGCTCTATCGGGCCGCTCTCCAGTTCGAGCTCGATCTCGAGGATGGGCTCGCGAGCCCCCCTAGCTTCGATGTGCCCGCGATCAAGGACCATCTGCAGAGCGCTCGCGGGGGCCGTGGCGAAACGCCAGGCGGTGCGCGCAAAGCGGGTCTCGAACAGCGGCGCCAGCTGGGCGGTGAGCGCCGGGCGCGAAAGCCAGCGCCGCGTCGGCACATCGTCGATAGCGCTGAAATCGAATTGGCCCGAGTAGGGCGTCTCCCACTCCGGTCGGCGGGAGAGCCCGGCGCCGCCGCTGCCGGCACACTTGACCGTCTGCAGCCAGAGTCGTCCCTGCTGGCGCAGACGCAGGGCGATGCCGCGGCGTCTCAGAGCCAGGCTGGGGGTATCGAAATAGACGTTCCTCAGTTGGCTGCGTCGGCAAGAAAGCGCCCGCGCGAGCAGGGGCTGGCGCAGCAACAGGCCTGGCTGGTGCAGCGACAGCTTGAGCTCTATCTCCTGGGCCACCGTCAGGGAAGCGCTGCACTCATGTCTGGCGCCGCCAGTGTCCGGACTTGCCGCCAAGCTTTTCCAGCAGGCGGATGTCGGCTATCACCATGCCGCGATCGACGGCCTTGCACATGTCATAGATGGTCAGCAGGCCGGCGGCGACCGCGGTCAGCGCCTCCATTTCGACCCCGGTGCGGCCGACGCTCTCGGCCGTGACTCGGCAGTTGACCCGGTGGGCTTCCTCCTCGAGCTCGAAGTCCACGCCTATGTGCGTCAGGGCCAGCGCATGGCACAGGGGAATCAGTTCCGCAGTGCGCTTAGCCGCCTGTATCGCCGCGATGCGGGCGATGCCGAGCACGTCTCCCTTGGCGGCGCTGCCGCTCTTGATCAGGGCCAGGGTCGTGGCAAGCATACTGATGTTGCCGGCGGCGACGGCGATGCGGCGGGTCTCGTTCTTGGCGGCGACATCGACCATGTGCGCCTGCCCGGCGGTGTCGAAGTGCGTCAGCGGCGAATCTGCGGGTCGGGTCATGGTGGTGTGCCCGAAATCGGGAAGTGTGAGATCACGGCCATTGTAATTCCCGGTTACATGAATCCGGAGCGAAAACGTTATCATAAGCCCCATGCCTATCAAGCGATTACTGTTTTCGCTCTGGATGTTGTTGTTGGCGCCGGCGTTGATGGCGGAGGGACTTCCCGACCTGGGAGAGGTGTCGCAGGGCGGCCTCTCGCCACAGATGGAGAAGCGCATCGGCGAGTCCATCATGCACGACATCCGCCTGCATGAACCGGCCTACCTCGAGGACCCCGAGGTGACGGCCTACGTCAATCGCTTGGGCTCGCACCTGGTAGCGCAGATCACCGAGGCCCATCCGGACTTCGAGTTCTTCGTGCTCAAGGACGCCACGCTCAACGCCTTCGCCATGCCCGGCGGCTACATCGGCGTGCACACCGGCCTGCTGCTGGCGGCGCAGTCGGAATCGGAGCTGGCCTCGGTGCTGGCGCACGAAATTTCCCACGTCACCCAGCACCACCTGGCGCGACAGCTGGGCGCCCAGAGCCAGGCCCAGTTGCCGATGCTGCTCTCCCTCGCCGTGGCCGTGCTGGCGGCGCGCAGCAACGCCGACCTTGCCGCCGGCGCCCTGATGGCCGGCCAGGCGGCCGGCATCCAGCAGCAGCTCAACTACTCGCGCGACTTCGAGCGCGAGGCCGACCGCCTCGGTCTGCGCCTGCTCCAGCATGCGGGCTTCGACACGCGGGGCATGGCCGCCTTCTTCGAGCGCCTGCAGAAATACGGCCGGATCTATGAGAACAACGCGCCGGGCTATCTGCGCACCCACCCGCTTACCACCGAGCGCATCGCCGACATGGAGAACCGCATCGAGGGTAGCCCCTATCGGCAGGTACCGGACTCGCTCGACTTTCTTCTGGTGCGCGCCAAGTTGCGTGCGGCCGAGGGCACATCCGCCGATGCGATCACGGATTTTTCCGTGCAGGTCGCCGAACACAAGTTCACCAGCGAAGCGGCGGCGCGCTACGGCCTGGCGCGGGCGCAGATGCGCGCCGAACATTTCGCTGGGGCCGAACGCGAACTGGCGGCGCTGCGCCGACTGGGAGTGCACTCGGCGATGATAGAGGGATTGGCGGCCGATCTGCGCCTGGCCCAAAAGGATCCTGCCGGCGCCGTCAGTATACTGACGCCGGCGCTCGTCCGTTATCCTCAGGAGCGGGGACTGGCCTACGCCCACGTCGAGGCGCTGCTGGCCCAGGGTGAGCCGCGCTTGGCTTTGCGCGCCACGGTGGACGACCTGCAGCGCTTCCCCTCCGATAGCCACATGCACAGCTTGCAGGCGCGCAGCTATGCGGCGCTGGGAAAACGCTTGCTGCAGCACAGCGCCCAGGCCGAGGCGTACGCCCTGCAGGGGCAGCTCGTGCCGGCGATCGAACAACTGGATCTGGCGCAGAAGGCCGGCGACGGCGATTTTTACGAGCACTCGGCGGTCGACGCAAGGCTGCGTCAGCTGAAGCAACGCCGGGCGCAGGAAATGAAGGAAGCCAAAGATGGCAAACAACAGAAGTCCGAGAAATGAACGCTAGCGAACCGTCCAGCCAGCTGCTCGAGATCGGCACCGAGCCCTACTACCAGAGCACGGGCGAGGAGGTCGCCCTGTTCACCGCCTGCCATGCGCGGCGCTTGCCGGTGTTGCTCAAGGGGCCGACCGGCTGCGGCAAGACCCGCTTCGTCGAGCACATGGCCTGGCGCCTGAAGCGGCCGCTGGTCACCGTCGCCTGCCACGACGACCTGACCAGCGCCGACCTCGTTGGCCGCTACCTGATCGTCGGCAGCGACACGGTGTGGATGGACGGGCCGCTGACCGCAGCGGTGCGCGCCGGCGCCATCTGCTACCTCGACGAACTGGTCGAAGCGCGCAAGGACACGATCGTCGTCATCCATCCGCTGGCCGACGCGCGCCGCGTCCTCGCCGTGGACAAGCGCGGCGAGCTGGTGAGTGCCCCGGATGACTTCATGCTGGTGGTCTCCTACAACCCGGGTTACCAGAGTGTGCTCAAGGAGATCAAGCCGAGCACGCGACAACGCTTCGTGGCCATGGACTTCGACTATCCGGAGCCCGCGGTTGAGGCAGGCATCGTCGCCCGCGAGGGCGGCGTCGATGATGATACGGCGCGGCGCCTGGTGAAGCTCGCGGAACTGACACGCAACCTCAAGGGGGCGGGGCTGGACGAAGGCGCGAGTACGCGCCTGCTCGTACATGCGGCGCAGCTCATCAACTCAGGAATGGCGCCGGTGGCGGCGGCGAGCGCGGCCGTTGCGCGGGCGCTCAGCGATGAAGCCGAAATCGGCGCGACCCTCGATGATCTCGTCCGCGCCGTCTTCTAGAAGGCTCAGCAACTCCGAACTGCAGACGCGCCTGGACCAGGCGCTCTTCGCTTCGCCCTCATATCGCTCGGCGCGCGGCCTGCCGGCAACCCTGGAAGCGCTGCCGCGCAGCCGCCAGGAGCAGGTTCTGCACTGGGCCGCGGTGAGCGCCGAGGCGAGCACCGAACTCGGCTACCAGCTGGCGGCACGTGGCGCAGCAGCCGCAGCGCTGCTCGACCACGCCGCATTCGAGGATTGGGCGCTGGCCGCACTCGAGATCTGTGACGTTCAGGGTGTTGCTGCGGCCGTCCGGCTTCTGCACGCGGTCGACAGCTTTGCTGCCGGACGCAGCGGCCACGGCATCGTCTATTCCGAGGTCGAGGCGCGCCTGACACGCTTCGTCCAGGGCCTGTCGGGGCGGCCGCTCGTCCTGGCGCCGGGCGCTCGCGCGTGGACCGACAGCGAGACCATCACCCTGCCGACCCGGGTCGATGCGCAGGAGGACAGCGCCGCCAATCGCCGCCTCTACAAGGTGCTGGCAGCGATGCTCTGGGCGCAGACGCGCTACGGGGGATTCGGCTCGGCCACGGTGGACCTTGCCGCGGGACTTGCGCCCTGGCTTGAGTCACCGCTGCGCGAGCGGGCCCTAGGCTGGCTGATGGCGCTCGAGTCGGTGCGCCTGGAAGCGCAGATCGCGCTGGAGTTGCCCGGTCTCGGCGCGGAGATCGCTGCTGCGCGCGGGCCCTGGCCGCCCGCGCTGCAGCCCTGGCTTGCGCGGCTTTCGGCGCCCGGCGCGACGCTCGCGGATAGCCTGGCGCTGTTGCCGGGCTGTCTCGCGGGCGACGGGGATGCCCCGCCCCTGCCGCACGCACCTGCGATGGATCCGGAGGCGGCCCTGGAGCGGCGGGCCGGGCGCATCGTCGGCGATTTGGAGGTATTGCGCCGCGCCGTCAACACCATGAAGGGTAGCGGAGAAGGCGGAGAGCTGGGGCGCCCCACGACCCGACCCGAGGGTCAAGCTAAGGGCGGCGAGGTCTGCCTCGACGGGGAATCCCTGGATCTGCCCGCCGAAGCCCAGGCCGCAGCACTTTCCCTGTTGCAGGACCTGGGTGAGTTACCGCCCGAATACCTGCGTCCGGCAGGTGCCGGCCCCTGGCGGCCGGAGGAATCCGACGAAACTGCCAGCGCGCCGGTGGTGGCGGAGGATGGTCGCCCCCCCGACGCGCGCTACGACGAATGGGACTACAGGCGCAAAGCCTATCGCCGCGACTGGTGCCAGCTCTACGAAATGGATTGCGGCGCTGGCGACCTCGACTTCGTGAACGCGGTGAAGAGCCGCCACCGCGGCCTCATTCGCCAGTTGCGCCGTCGCTTCGAGGCGCTGCGTAGCGAGGACCGTATGCTCGGACGCCAGAGCGAGGGTGAGGAGATCGATCTCGATGCTGCCGTCGACGCCATCGCCGACCGCAAAAGCGGCGTCGAGCCGTCAACGAACCTGTTCCGCCGCAGGGTACGCAACCAGCGCTCTCTGGCGGCGATGTTCATGGTCGACATGAGCGGGTCGACCAAGGGCTGGGTGAACGACGCCGAGCGCGAGGCGCTGGTGCTGCTTTGCGAGGCGCTCGAGGCGCTGGGTGACGCTTACGCCATCTACGGCTTCTCCGGCATGACCCGGCGCCGCTGCGAGATCTACCGCATCAAGCGCTTTAACGAAGGCTACTCGCCCGAGGTGCGCGAGCGCATCGCCGCCATTGCCGCCAAGGATTACACGCGCATGGGGGTCGCCGTGCGTCACCTGACGCAACTGTTGCTCGCGCAGCCGGCGCAGCATCGCCTGCTGGTGACCCTGTCGGATGGTCGTCCCGACGACTACGGCGACGAATATCGCGGCCACTACGGGGTGGAGGATACGCGTCGGGCGCTGCAGGAGGCGCACCGGGCCGGCGTGCGCAGCTTCTGCATCACCATCGACCGGCACGGCGCCGATTACCTGGCGCACATGTACGGCAGCGCGCGCTACACCGTCCTCGACGACGTGCGCCAGCTGCCGGTGAAGATTGCCGATATCTACCAGCGCTTAGCGAGCTGATGTGCTTTCCCCCCGGCCCCCTTCCCGGGAAAGGGGGTGACGGTTGTTCGCCGCTACGCGGCTCCATGTGTTGACAGCCCCCGCCTTGGGGCGGCCCGGCGGCGGGTGCGGCGCTTCGGTGCATCCGCAAATCGCGAAACGGAGTGCCGCGCCGGGCGAAGGGCTTCCCACGGCCGGCTTTGCACAGCCGGCCGGCTGCGGCGGCGCGGAGCAGTGCTCCGCGAAACCCCGCCTGCGCCCCCGAGCCCGGCGCAGCGTGATACATGGAGTCCCGAAGGGACGAACCACGGTCACCCCTGCCCTCGGGGCGGGGGTCGGGGGGTGGGCTTAACCTAGTCGGAGAAGCTGCGCGCGCAGCTTCTCCGCGAGCGCGGAAAAGTTCGCCAGGCGCTCACGCTCCTGGGCGACCACGGCGGCCGGTGCGCGTTCGACGAAGCTTTGCGCCGCAAGCTTCGTCCTGGCCTTTGTCAATTCGGCGTCCACGCGCGCTATTTCCTTGCCGACGCGCTCGCGCTCGGCGGCCACATCGACTTCGATCTTCAGCATCAGGCGGAAGTCGCCGACGATCTGCACCGGCGAATCATTGGCCGGCAACTCGGCGACCGCTGCCACGCTCTCCAGACGGCAGAGCGCCTGCAGCTGCGGCGCCATGGCGGCGATGCTCGCCGCATCGCCGGTGGCGAGCAGCGGCACTCTCTGCGCCGGCGACAGATTCATTTCACCGCGCAGGCTGCGGCAGGCATTGACCAGCTCTTTGAGCAGGGCGATGCGCGCCTCGGCCTCTCCATCGAGCAGCTCCGCCTGCGTCTGCGGATAGGTCTCGCGCATGATCGAGGCGCCCGACTTGCCCGCCAGCGCCTTCACCGACTGCCACAATTCCTCGGTGATGAAGGGAATCAGCGGATGTGCCAGGCGCAGCGTGGTTTCGAGCACACGCACCAGGGTTCGTCGCGTTGCCCGCGCGCGCGCCGGCGCCTGGTCCTGCTGAGCCTGCTGCAACTCGACCTTGGCCAGTTCGAGGTACCAGTCGCAGTATTCGTCCCAGACGAATTCGTAAAGGCTGCGCGCGATCAGGTCAAAACGGTATTCCTTGAAGTGTGCAGCGATTTCGGCCTCGGTCTGTTGCAGACGGCTGACGATCCAGCGGTCGGCGACGGAGAAATCCAGCGGCAGGGCGACGTCTAGACCGACATCCTGATCCTGGCAGTTCATCAGCATGAAACGCGTAGCGTTCCACAACTTGTTGCAGAAGTTGCGATAGCCCTCGCAGCGCTGAAGATCGAACTTGATGTCGCGGCCGGGACTGGCCAGGCTGGCGAAGGTGAAGCGCAGCGCGTCGGTGCCGAAGGCCGGGATACCGTTGGCAAACTCGCGCCGCGTACGCTTCTCGATCTGCCCGGCCTGCTTCGGGTTCATCAGGCCGGTGGTGCGCTTGGCCACCAATGCGTCGACGCCGATGCCATCGATCAGGTCGATCGGGTCGAGCACGTTGCCCTTGGATTTGGACATCTTCTGCCCTTCGGCGTCGCGGATCAGTCCGTGCACGAAAATTTCGCGGAAGGGAATCTTGCCGGTGATGTGCTTGGTCATCATGACCATGCGCGCCACCCAAAAGAAGATGATGTCGAAGCCGGTGACAAGCACCGACGAAGGCAGGTAGAGATCCAGCGCCGGATTCGAGCGGGCCGGGTAGTCGGGCGTCCAGTCCAGGGTCGAGAAGGGCCACAGGGCCGAGGAATACCAGGTGTCGAGCACGTCCGGGTCGCGGGTCAGGCCACCGCTATAGCCTTCCCTGGACGCCAGTTGGTAGGCCTCGGCCTCGTCATGGGCGACGTAGAAACGCCCGTCGTCTGCATACCAGGCGGGGATCTGATGGCCCCACCAGAGCTGGCGCGAGATGCACCAGTCCTGGATGTTGTTGAGCCACTGGTTGTAGGTATTGACCCACATTTCCGGGATGAACTTGATCTCACCGGAAGCCACGCAGTCCAGTGCCTTCTGCGTGATGCTCTTGCCGTCAGCTCCGTCGCGCCGCATGGCGACGAACCACTGGTCGGTGAGCATGGGCTCGATCACCGCGTGGCTGCGATCGCCGCGCGGCACCATCAGCTTGTGCGCTTTGACCGATTCGAGCAGACCCTCGGCTTCCAGGTCGGCGACGATCTGGCGGCGCGCCGTGTAGCGGTCCAGGCCCTGATAGCGTGCCGGTCCCTGCTGGTTGATTTTCGCATCTAGGGTGAGGATGCTGATCGGTTCAAGCTCGTGGCGCCTGCCGATCGCGTAGTCGTTGAAGTCGTGCGCCGGCGTGATCTTGACGCAGCCCGTGCCGAACTCGCGGTCCACATAGCTGTCGGCGATGACGGGGATACTGCGGCCGGTGAGTGGCAACTGCACCCTGTTGCCGACCAGGTGCGCATAGCGCTCATCCTCCGGGTGCACCGCCACCGCGACGTCGCCGAGCATGGTTTCCGGACGGGTGGTCGCAACGACCAGGCTTCCCGAACCGTCGGCGAGGGGATAACGGATATGCCACATGAATCCGTCTTCTTCAGCATTCACGACCTCCAGATCCGAAACGGCGGTGAGCAGTTTCGGGTCCCAGTTGACCAGGCGCTTGCCGCGATAGATAAGTCCCTCGCGGTAGAGGCGGACAAAGGTCTCTGTGACCGTGGTGGACAGCCCTGCGTCCATGGTAAAGCGTTCGCGCGACCAGTCGGGGGATGTGCCCAGGCGGCGCATCTGGCGCGTGATCGCCGAGCCGGACTCGCGCTTCCATTGCCAGACCCGCTCGGTGAATTGCTCGCGGCCGAGCTCGTGGCGCGACAGGCCCTCTGCCTCCAGTTGGCGCTCGACCACCATCTGCGTGGCGATGCCGGCGTGGTCCGTGCCGGGCTGCCACAGGGTATTGCAGCCTCGCATGCGATGGTAGCGGATGAGCGTGTCCATCAGCGTCTGCTGGAAGCCATGGCCCATGTGCAAGGTGCCCGTA
>Ga0172380_10009901_pt1 | contig 10077 bp, 12 predicted proteins | sample Leawe162metaG_FD_119747 | JGI IMG/M metagenome (GOLD analysis project Ga0172380, IMG submission 119747) | Leachate microbial communities from a municipal landfill in Southern Ontario, Canada - Leachate well 162 metaG | ecosystem: Engineered > Solid waste > Landfill > Unclassified | place...
AAAATGTCTATAATCCAGAAGGTCAACAATGCGCTGAATAATCTTACCACGGATGAACAGTCTACGCTTGCCGATCTTGCGGAACAGAGGGCGCAGATGCTGTATGAGGCTAAACAGACCTACAGCGAGCAAAGCACAGAGGAAAGGAATACAGCATTTAACCAGCTTTTGGCGGAGGCGGGGGTTGCGGCTGATTCAGTGGATGCGATACGCAGCCTGATAGATGATTACAACGAAGCTGAAATGGCCGCACTGGAATATAAGATAAAGGAACTGGAACTGCAAGGGCTGTCCGAGACGCAGAAGCTTGAAATAGCGCAATTGAAACAGGACTATGAGCTTGGCAAAATTACAGCAAAAAAGGTTGAATCAGAGATTGCGCTACAGTGGGAAAAGTTTGAATTTGAGAAGGAACGGGCGGAAAAGGAAGAGGAAGAAGAGGAAAACTATACAAAAAATGAAATGACGGCATCTCTTGAGGGCAAGCTTGATTCACTTAGCACCCCAGAAAAAAAATTGGCATACATAAAAAGTATTAAATCAGATATTATAACGTATCTTGGCAAATCGGCATATGAGGCTTATTTAGAAGAGTATGGAGGTTGATGTCTTATGGCTGTACCAGTATGGATGCAGGACGAAAAAACTGAAAAAAGTAAAAAGACAAAAAAGCTTCCTGCATGGATGATGGAAAATGAAACTGTACCTGAAACTAAAATTGTAGCCAAACCAGTAAGCAGCACCCCTGTTTTCCGCAGGGACGCACTAGCTGAAAAGAAGCTTGCCGAAAAAGATAAGGCGCAAGGTATAATGAAATTTAAGACTCTTACAGGTTCAAGCAAATCTGATAAAAAAGCTAAAGCGGTTATTCCTGCATACAACAGCAAATCACCTTTTTACAATACGCCTATTATTGGCGATATGCTGAAAAAAGAAGAGGAAAAGACACGTGAAACCGCCGCTAAAGTGCTGAACGACAAAGAATTTGACATTTTAGCAAAAGGTTTGACATATGAGCTTAAAAGTGAAAATATGCCAGGCGGAATAACACAAAAGTATTTCAAATCCGGTCAGAACGTGCCTAAAGATGTGTCGGAGAACTTTGACAGCGTATGGCAAAAAGTAGAGTATGCCAAAAAAGGCAAGCTTGAAAAGGTTGGTAGCAGGATAGGGCGCAAGATGGCGGAAACCTATGTCGGTGATAAAAGCGCACAGCAATACGCTGAATCTATGGGGATAGCGGATACGGGCAAAGTTGGTAATGTTGTCGGCGATATTGCGGGTACTATACTTGGGTATGCAGGGCCTTCCGGAACGGTTGGCAATCAGACTATGATAGGCGCGTCAAACAAACTTGGCGAAAACGCCATAAGAAAACTTAGCACAAAGATTCCCTCACTTGCTAAACATCCGCTTGTGTCAAGGGCTGCGCAGGGCTTAATTGAAGATATTCCTTTAACGGCATATACGGCCATGACAGAGAAGCAGACACCGAAAGAGACATTAAAGACATATGCTCAGCAGGCTCCATATACCATTGGCGGCGAACTGTTATTCCATGGATTAGGCAAGGCTGGCGCAAAAATAGGGGATGCTCTGGCGGCAAAAAAAGCAGCAAAGACGGGTGCGCTTGGTAATATTGTTGATGTTGCCAAAAAGTATAAAACACTTGAAACAAAACAGTTGCCTTCCGCTGAAAGATTGTTGCTGCCTGAAAAGGCTACGGGAAGTTTGGAGGCTCCCAGTGTGCCATTGACGCAGTATGAAAAAAGTTTATTAAAAACAACTCCACAAACACCAAAAGCAACTGAAAAATTGAAAACTCTTGCAGAAAAACAGCGTCAGCAGGTCGCAAGCATGACAGGCTCAAAAGTGCTGCCCGAACAACCCAAAAAGCTTCAAGTTTCCGAACAGTACAAAAAGGAAATGCCGCGAAGGGTGACAAGCGCAGAAATTGAACAGACAAAAGGCACAGTTCCCGATGTAAAGAAACTGAACATGCCTGAACCTGCTAAGACAAACGCAGGACAAACGCCTACACCGGTTACGGGGGCAAAACGGACACAGACACCTTCCATAGAAACGGGGGCTAAAAAAGGCATAGAGGCCGTTAAAACACCAGAAGAAAAAGTAAGCAAAGTATATTCTAATACTCTTAAGAAAACCAAAATGATGAGCGATGCTGAAAAGGAAATGCTTGATGCTAAAGATTTTAAATATGATGTAAAAAGTGAAAGTGCGAGCATGGCAGAAGCACAAAGCAGGCTTGCCAGTGATTTTGAAGGTGAAGTTAAAAAGCTATCAGAAAAAGAATCGTTCACCAGTGCCGATATTGATACTATGTTTGGAATACTTGAAAAAAATCTTGATGACGCAAGAAAAACCGGCGACTATACGGAGGTCAACAATATACTCAAAAACGTTCGTAAGGGTGGCACAGAAGAAGGCAGGGCGGTACAGTCGTTTGCAAAATACAGCAGGACAACCGAAGGTAAGCTTGCTGAGGCGCAAGGAGTTGTTGATAAGGTTGAAAAAAATCTCAAAAAAACAAATCCTAATCTTGCAAGTAAAATTGACGATGAAGTCGCAGAACTGACTAAAAAAACCGAAAAAACTCCAAAGGTTACAAAGAAAGAGGAAATAAGGGTATGGCTTGATTCTAAAGAATCAGAAGCAACACAGAGGATAAGGGAATATTTTAATCCTGACAAGAGCGGTGTTATTAAAATGCGCGCCGGATTGCCTGGCGAAGTCTTAACCGATCTTGCTATTGTTGGTGCTACAAAGCTTGCAAAAGTGACTCTGGACTTTACTGATTGGTCTGCTGAAATGATAAAGGAATTCGGTGATAAAGTAAAACCCCATTTAGAAGAAGTATACAATGCTTCTAAAAAGGTTTTAAAAGGTGGCAGTTCAAACCTTCCGAAACCCAAAACAGTAAAGGACATAGGAAAGTATACATCACCTGAGGACATAGCAAATCTTGTAAAAAAGAAATACGGACTACCTGTTATAGATAATGACGATATAAAGTACATCGTTGATACAATGGAAAAGTCCAAAAGCTTTCCGGAAGGCAGTTATAATCAACGCATGTTGCAGGCTAAAGTTGAACAGCGCATAGCGAACAAGATACCTTCAACGTTCATGGAAAAATTCCAGGCAGCGCAAAGAATATCTATGTTGCTAAATCCTAAGACAACACTTGTAAGAAACCCTGTGGGCAATGTCTTACTGGGTACAATGGAAACGATTAAAAATATTCCTGGCGCAGCCATTGACACAGTGGTTTCTGCTGCAAGGAAAAGTGAGCGCACAACAAAGTTAGCTCCAATAGCTAAGGGAAAAGCGACGTTGAAGGGATTTAGTAAAGGATTGAAGGAGTGGGCGCAAGACATAAAAAATAACGTCGATACTTCTCCTGTAGGCGGTCAGGCTGAAATGCCAAAGAAAAAGATATTTAACGAAAACGCTAAAAATCCAGTAATAAAAACCGTAAACAAGGCGGCAAATTTTACACATAGCATTGTCGGCAGAATGCTAAAGGTTGGAGATTCACCGTTTTATAACGGGGCATACAACAGCAGGATTGCGGAGCTTAAAAAGATAAAGGGTGTTAGCGAGGTTACAGACGCTATGAAAGATGATGCGCACCTGTTTGCACTTGAAAGAACCCTGCAAAATGATAGCGGCATGTCGGCAATGTTCACGGGCATAAAAAGTGCGAATTTTTTAAACAAACATCCCGAAGCAAAGTTTGTTTATCAGTTTTTCGCAAACTTAATACTTCCGTTTGCTAAAACTCCTGCTAACATACTTGACAAATTTATAGACTATTCGCCTGTGGGGGCGGTGAAGGCCATAGGACACGGAATTGCTACGAAAGGCAAAGGAACCTTTAACCAGAAAAAGTTTGTTGATACGATGGCGAGAAGCTTAACTGGTACCGGGTTGATAGCCGCAGGTTATTTGATGGCTAAAAACGGACTGATAACAGGTGCAAGAGACACAAGCAATAAGGTTGAAAATATTGAAACTGCGCTAGGAAAGCAAAACTACGCCTATAAAGTGGGCGATACTTACCAAACTTTTGATTGGGCATTGCCGGCGGCGGCTCCTTTTGCTATGGGGGCAGATATTTACAATGCTGTAGCTAGAACAAAGGAAGGACAAAACGCAGCTTTAAAAGGTACAGAAAGCGCAGTCAACTTATTGTTTAAATCAACTTTATTGCAAAACCCGTCAAGGATGATGAGCGGATATAGCCCGGCCGCAAGTATAGGCAGCACATTGTTAGGCTCTACAACGCAGTTTACACCAACAGCAGGAAAACAAATAGCTCAATTAAGAGATCCGTATCAGAGAGAAACATACGACCCTAATTGGGTAATCCAAATGCTTAACAAAACAAAAGCAAGGATACCAAAGTTAAGCGAGACGCTCCCGGCTAAAGTGGATGTATTTGGGGAAAACATAAAAGCTTTTCAGGGCAAAAACAATGTTTGGAATGTACTTTTTAATCCCGGGTTTTCAACAGAATTTAAACCAACCAAAGAGCAAAAAGAAATTATAAGGCTTTACGAAGATACAGGTGAAACAGGACACATACCTATAGCTGCAGAAAAATACATTAGCGCGACAAAGGAACATCCAAAAATTACATTGACGGCTCGGGAGTACGTTTATTATCAAAAAAAGATTGCAGGATATACTTTTAATGGATGGTCGGCCAAAGGCAAATTAAAAAGTTCTACAGGATTCAATGGTGTAATAAATTCAGATGCATACAAAAATGCAAAGACAGATAGCAAGAGTACAGCGGATGCAAAACGTGTGAGTATGTTATCAAAGATTATTGAAAACGCCAAAAAACAAGCAAAGGAGGAAATTTTAAAAAAACGTGGTTATTAAAACTGAGGCATTCGAAAGGGTGCCTTATCTTTTGAAAGGAGTTTTATGGACATTATCGCTGAAATCGGATTAGCGCATGACGGAAAGCTTAACAAGGCTATTGACATGATACGCATTGCCAAAGAATCCGGGGCTGGCACGTGTAAGTTTCAGTATTATCTTGTAGACATTCTGTGCGCTGACAGAAACGACTACACGGCATATGATTTGCTGAAAAGACTATGCCCGAAGCCACAATGGATTCCAATACTTGCGGATGAATGCGAGCGGCAGGGCGTTGAGTTCCTTTGTGCGGCATTCTGCAAGTACAGCACAGAGGAAATTGAACCATATGTCAAGCGGTTTAAGATCGCGAGTCCCGAGGCGGCAAACATCGACTTTGTCAGGCACGTTGCAGGGTATGGGAAGCCTTTGATTATCAGCACCGGCAAAATAACTGACGAACAGCTTGACAGAATATTTGACACTGTCACTGTGCCTATTACACTATTGTATTGCCGCAGCATGTACCCAGCTTTACCCAGTGATTATAATTTGAGCGAGATTGACAGGTTGCGAAAGCGGTACAATTGTACGGTAGGCATATCCTGTCATTGCGCTGGAATTTGCAATGCTATTGATGCGGTTAAAAAGCATGGCGCAGAGGTTGTTGAAAAGCATTTTATGCTGAAAAACGATACTAAATGCGTGGATTCTGCGGTATCGGTAGAACCTGACACATTTTTGAAAATGACTCAAATAATAAGGGGGAAGTATGGAAAAAGGAATTGACGTAATCATGCAGTACATAACCTTTAACCCGATTGTATCAAACGGGATTCAGACATTTGACAACATGTTTATTCTGGTGGATGCCGAGGACAGATTAGGGGCGGGCATGGTGTACCCGCAAATTCAACCACAAGAAAGCAAAGAGAGGTGATTTATATTTTTGAGCGCAATCTAAAGCTTTTAGCGGAATTTCAGGAAAATGTATTTAAGAAGATGCAAAAACCCGAAACAGAATTGACTTTCAAAGAAGAAATAATGTTCGGGACAAACGAAAAACAGGTTATTGACAATCTGGTTATCAAACTTGACGACAAGGCTATGACCGTCGGAACGTATGATGAATCATGGCTGGCAACCGTCAATCCAGACTTGCATACTATTATTGTGTTCGGTTTGGGTATGGGGCTTCATGTTGAAGCATTGATAAAGAAATTTCCGGACAAAAAAATAATCGTTATCGAACCTGACAAAAAACTGTTTTACCATGCGGTGCAAATTAAGGACTTTGAATTCATCATCAAAAACTGCACTATCTGGCTTGATGAACCCGCTGAACTGGCAAGATTAAAGATTCATGAGCTTATCACCCATCCGTTGGCAAGGGGAATTCTATTATTGCCGTTTTTTATAGAGGCGTACAAAGAATACTTTGCTGTATTGATAGACGGACTAAAGCGGACTATGAACGATTGGGCGGTTATGGTGAATACCAAAAGGTGTTTAGTGGACAAATGGTATACCAATAGGATAAAGAACGATGAAGTACAATCAGTCAATTTCTCTAACTTTGTAGGTAAATTCAAAGATATTCCAGCTATACTTGTAGGCGGCGGCGCGAGTTTGATTGAGCATATACCTTTGTTGCGGCAACTGGGAAACAAAGCTGTTATATTTGCCGCAGGGACGACAATTGAGATTCTTTTAAATCATGGAATTACTCCTACGTTTATGGCTGCAATAGATCAGGATCCCATATCCGAAGGAGGGCTTCACGAACACCTTGAAGCAGACATACCATTGATTTTTGACGGTCAAGTAGCGCAGAATTCGCTTAACTACAAAGGTAAAAAGATACAAATGCAGTTAAATGTCAACAGGTATACAGGGATGGTTATTCCTGACTTGCCCATAATTGAGTCGGCACCATCAATTGGCAATGTCGGGCTGGACATACTCCACAAAATGGGATGTTCTCCTATACTCATGGTAGGTATGGACTTCTCCTATGGATACGGCAAACTTTATTGTGACGGTACACGTTTTCAGGAAGAACGAACAAACACAGGACAGTTTATTACCATTGTGAATAACTTCGGCGAGGCTGTGGCAACTGAACCTTCTTTTTTAAGCATGGTTAACTGGTTTGAAGAATACGTCCCGAGAATAAAGCCTAATGTAATAAATTGCACACACAAAGGCGTTGTGTTCAAAAGCATACCATGGCAGCCAATAAGCGATTTTGTTTTTGATAAGGAATATGATTTTAAATCCATGATAAATGAATGCCACAAAGAATACATCGACGTGCATCAGGTAAAGCAAGCAAAATCAGACATAAAAGCCGAACTTGAAGAATGCAAGGAATTTGTTGAAAAAAATAAAGCTGTCAATCCAGCGTTTCAGAAGTATAAGGCGTGGATTTTGATAGATGAATACGTTCAGTCTGATATTTACATTGCGGAAATACGCAGCGAAGGACGTATAAAACGGGGCATGGATAAGGCAGAGTCTATCAGGATATTTCAGGAGCAAAGAGTTAATTTTGTTCTGGCGGCAATAAACAAGCTGCTGGAATTGTTTTAAACGAGTAGGCCGGACAGATTTACGCTCTATCCGGCCCGATGCCCTCCAATGTCGGCGGTGCGCTGGCAAAGGAAGGTTATACAATAATATCACATTATGAGAGGCGGTGCAAGATGGATGTAAGCAGTATTATAGTAGCGGTAATTGCCTTTGCTGGCACATTATCAGGAAGTTTTTTCGCACAGCGCAAAAGTACGGCACTCATAGCCTACAGGTTGGAGCAGTTGGAAATCAAAGTTGGCAAGCACAATAATCTTATTGAGCGGACATACAAGCTTGAAGAGCGGTGTGGGGTGTTCGACGAGAAAATGAAAGTAGCAAACAATCGGATCAAAGATTTGGAGGAACCGGCTATCAACGTTCGCAAAATTGTAAAGGAGGTCGAAAATGTATAACGTACCAGAAAACATGAAACTGTCTAAGAATTTCAAACTGTCAGAATTCGCCTGCAAGGACGGATCAATTGTCGTGCTGGTGGACTACGAACTGATAGAAAAGCTCCAGCAATTACGGAATAAGGTCAACAAGCCTGTGACAGTCACATCGGGATACAGGTCTGTAGCGTACAACAAAAAGAAGGGCGGCATAGCGACAAGCAATCACCTGCTAGGTAAAGCGGCTGACATCAAGATATCCCGCATGACTCCGCTTGATGTGGCAAAGCTGGCAGACACGTTCGGGTTCCTAGGTATAGGCGTATATCCTACATTTACGCATGTGGACACACAGGGCAGCACAAACGGTAAAAAGATATATTGGAAACAGGACACAAACGGTGTGAAGCGTTTTGTGAATGAATTATGAAAGGATGACGCAATGGAGATTTTTAAAGTAATCGTTGACAAAAAGCCTATTCAATGTTTATTTTGCCCGATTCTGGCTAGTTGCGTAAAGCTTACGCACCGGCCTTGCGGAAAAGAAATAAGCGCAGAAATTGAAAAGGGATGGATAAGTACATTTAAAGCACCGGATGAAAGGTGCTTATTAGAGGAAAGGAGATAAATTGATATGAAAGAGAAGCTGGCTAAGCTAATTGATGTGAAATCAATTGTAACGCTTGCAATGACTGGCATTATGGCGGCATTGCTATTAGGCAAGTTTAATCCGCCTCCTGAAATGATGGCATTATATTCAACGGCTTACGGCGCGGTGATTACATACTTTTTTACACATAAGAAAACCGAACAATGAGACAAGGGGAAAGCCCTCGAGCCTATATGATTTCGGGGGCTTTATTTTCATCTTCACCTATGTCAAGCGTAATATACTCATACCACGTCGCCCACATAAAATCACACCTTCCTTTTCGTGATTTGCTTATACGCATGTATGCCAAATGCTGCCCATGGTACTATCATAATTAGACCAATTATAACCGCTGCTATTTTCATCCCGTCACTATCCTTTCATCCTTCATTTCAGGCGCAACATTCTTCGTATTCTCCGCCGGCAGCGACAATCATTTCACCCATTGCGTAATAATCATAATCCTCTTTTATTTCTTCCCATTTATCTCCGCTAAATTTAAATTCCTTTTCACAATAAGCAAACATTTTTTTAGCCACATCACATCCGTCTTCTACATAAAAAGTTTCACCGCATAGGCCATTTATTTGAATCGCATACAACCGGTCTTCCTGTCCACCCATCCACCATCACCATCCTCTCAGTTAACCTCAACAGCTCGCGTTTTGCCATCTATACATTTGACATAGGCAACATTACTGTCAATTTCAATTATTGTACCAGAATAATATGTGCCTCCATTTTCCCATGTTTCCCAGTTTACATGCATTCCAACTTCAAATTCACTCTTTGCCACTCTTTACACTTTCTTTCATTTTTATAGCCTTGTGTAGTTGTCGAACACTTGATTGTTCAACTCTACCAGTCTGCAAGCGTTTTCAAATACAAAATCAGTCCCATTGTATTTAATGCCAAATTGCTTTAATATCGCCCACGCTTCGCCGACCGTTACCGGCATTTCCAGCCGCTTATCTCCGAACATTCCCATTACCTCCCTTTCATTCCTCTTCCTGAATACACAATACCGACACCTGCTCAAACACATCGTCATTTCCGCTTACGCCTGTTCTTTGTGGCTGCAATTCCTTAATCTGTTCATCGGTAAGCTTGATTTTCTTAACACGCTTTCGTGAAGTTGATGTGTTAAAGCCCATTTGCGCCTCTACATACGCATTATATGTATCTGCAAATTCAACGTATAAATATTTCTCCATCCCCATTACCTCTCTTTCTTCAACATTTCCGCAACTTTGTACGCAATGTAACTTACTCTACAATCGTTATTTTCAGATTCCTCTTCGCACCCTTCGCAATCCTTGTCACAGTCTTTGCATGGATCATGCGGAACGAAGCCTGCCCAGTCAATCTTCTCTGCAAACTCCTTGTACTCTTCTTCGTCCATGTCCTCAAAGCGGCTATCTCCGCAAAGGCAATAGTAAAACGGTTCTCCGCAAAGTTCAATCAAGCTGCAATTACCGCAGTGCTGGTCTAGTTTTGATATTTTCATAAGTTACCTCCTTTCTCCTGCTTTGTACATCACTCCGAATGCTGTACCATCCAGTCACT
>Ga0172380_10009902_pt1 | contig 10076 bp, 10 predicted proteins | sample Leawe162metaG_FD_119747 | JGI IMG/M metagenome (GOLD analysis project Ga0172380, IMG submission 119747) | Leachate microbial communities from a municipal landfill in Southern Ontario, Canada - Leachate well 162 metaG | ecosystem: Engineered > Solid waste > Landfill > Unclassified | place...
GTTCGAATGTTTCGATGATGCCACGCTATGGTTGAGTTTCAAATTTATTTTTGCATTCATACCACGACTTGGGCTATGGCAGTGGCTCAAGATGTGCTTTTCGCTTATCCCAGATGGCTTAGCACTTGGTCTCGGCATCCCAAAGATGATTTTGCTCATCGAATTTACTGGAGAGTCACAGGGAGAGGTAACAGCCAAAATCCATAACGCGAAGCTAAGCTTGCAGAAATTCAAGACCTTTTCGTACCTCGAAGAAGACGACACAGTAGAAAAAGCCAAGAAATTTTGGGTCATGCGCCGCGAAAGCTTCAACTTGCTCCGCAGTAAAGTCAAAGACAAGCACACCGCACCCTTCATTGATGACTTCGTGGTGAACCCGGAGCACCTTAGTAAGTTCCTGCCGGAGCTTCGGAAGATTCTCAAAAAGTACAAATTCCTCGCCACCATCGCAGGTCACCTTGGTGACGGTAACTTCCACGTGATTCCACTGATGAAAATCGAAGATCCAAAAGAACGTGCCAAGTTGAAACCGGCGCAAAAAGAAGTCAACGAGCTTGTACTCAAGTACGGCGGCTCGATTTCGGGGGAGCACAATGACGGCCTTGTGCGCGGCCCGTGGCTCGAGCAGCAGTACGGCAAAGCAGTGCTTGGCTACATGAAAGAAATCAAGAAAATATACGACCCGGACAACATCTTCAACCCGCGCAAGAAGACCGACGCTACTCTCGAATTCAGCTTCTCGCACATCCGTAAAGAATTTTAGGAATTAATTAGCACTCTTGAAGTTTGAGTGCTAATTTTTTATACTAGTAGTAATGAGCAAACGCGATTATTACGAAGTTTTAGGGGTGTCGAAAGACGCCAGTGATGATGAGCTGAAAAAAGCGTTTCGTAAGCTAGCCGTAAAATATCACCCGGACAAAGAGGGTGGTGACGAGACGAAGTTCAAAGAGGCGAGCGAAGCCTATGAGGTCCTGAAGGACAGGCAGAAGCGTCAGCGTTACGATCAGTTCGGTCATGCCGGTGTTGGTGGTGCATCTGGTGGTGGCTACTCTGGCGGAAATCCGTTCGAAGGTTTTGGGAATGGTCAAGGATTTGAGTTTAACTTCGGTGATGGTGGCCTTGGCGATATTTTTGGCCAATTCTTTGGTGGCGGCCAGCAGAGTCAGCGCGGTCCGGCACGTGGTCGTGACGTTGAAACGCACATTACCTTGAGCTTCGAAGATGCCGTTTTTGGCGTCGAAAAAAAGGTTAGCCTCACTATGGAAGACGAATGCTCGCACTGTAAAGGCACGACCGTCGAACCTGGTAGTAGCATGAAGACATGCCCGACCTGTAAGGGTGCCGGCCAACAGACGCGTGTAATGAACACGATGTTTGGCGCTATCCAGCAAGCTGTCACTTGTGAAACCTGTAAAGGCCGAGGCAAGGTGCCAGAAAAAGAATGTACTGTCTGCCGCGGCAAGGGCACCGAGCGACGTCAACAAGACATCACCATCAAAGTCCCAGCTGGTATCGACGATGGCTCCACTATTCGGCTCAAAGAGCGCGGTGAAGCCGTGGCTAATGCACCGAAAGGCGATTTGTACGTCCATATCCGTGTTAAAGCTCACAAGCACTTCACCCGTGAGGGTGATATCATCCTCTCTGAGGAACATATTTCAATGGTCGATGCAGCCCTGGGGACTGAAATCGACGTGGCGACGGTTGATGGCAAAGTTCGGATGAAAATCCCGGCCGGCACCCAGAGCGGTACCGATTTCAAGCTATCGAATCACGGAGTGCCGCACCTTCGCCGTGAAACGCGAGGCCCTCACATCGTGCAGATGATTGTCGATACCCCGACGAAACTTTCGAAGAAGCAAAAAGAATTGCTTGAGCAGTTTGACGGCGCCAAGAAGCGTAGCATATTCTAATTGTATTGACTTTTAAGCAATAATATGCTAAAATCATAGAATGAATAAGTCGCTCATGTCTACTAATGACCGATTCGAGACGGCTTTTAGCGCAACTTCGCCCTACACACCTGGTAGGTTGCTTGACACTTTGAGTGAGCTGAACGGGGATACATTACTGTCGCTTGAGTCAGTACATAAGGCTGGGTTAGAAGATATTCAAGCGGTGGAGGACAATCTCAAGCAGTACATAGAGGACGATGAGGATGAGGATGGTGACACACGAGAAGGCGCAACTGCCAGAATACGTTTGGAGATTATCAGGCGAAGGAAGCTTGAGCTAGAGCTTGTGCGTCTTGCTTTGGGTCAAGTGACCAGTGATGTAGACGGAAGCACTCGGATACATGGAATAGAAGAAGAGCTTCACGATTACTATAGTCCGGCATTATTTAAATTGGCATTACAAAAGAAACTCGAGATACTAGCGAACACTAAGACTCCTGGTGAGCTTGACATGGGTAAAGCTATGTTGCTTGAGGAGCTAGAAAGCTACCTCGCTTCAATTGATACTGAGGAGGAAGTGGAATTGGAGCAGCCTAAGCCGGAAACTCTTAAGGCAATCGGTGACTGGCTGTATAGTCAGTTTGGCGATGTTCTCGATGAAATAGATACATTTGAGGGAGATGAACTTGATGCTCAGCAATTGGTATCATTTCTAAATCTTGCCATTGTGACTACCCCTGCGCTACGAGAGAACGGTTGGGTCGCTAAGGCGATCAGACGGAATAAGCAGGCTATAACAGTCTTTGCTTCAACCCGGGAAGTCGTTGTTTCTGATCAGCGTCGTATTTCAAAAGCGGATGCTAAAAAGGTCACTGTGCACGAAGTCTTCGGGCATGCTTTGCGTTCTGCAATCGCAGAGACGAACGGTGATGAAATTGGCGTCACAGGAACTGCGGGGTACGGTGAATTTGAAGAATCACTCATGATTGCCCTTGAGCAATGCCTAGAAGGTAAGTACGATTCAAGCCGTGGAATCGATCACTACGTTGCCGTGGGGCTAGTCGAGACGTTGGGCCTACCGCGGGATAAAGTAGCACAGTTATTTAGGACAATGTCTATATTTGGTGAGACCAAGAACCAGGATAAGTTAACAGACGATCACATAAGAGGAGCAAATATTAAAACGATCAAGCAGATAAGCCGCACGTTTGCAGGTCTTACTGATGTCGACGATGGAATTGCTCGTCGTACGGATTTGAAATATCTGCACGGATTGAACAATTCATGGAAGATACTTAACGCCATCGTTGAGGCTGGCCAGGTCGATGAAGGTATGCGCTGGATGCTTTCTACTAAATCAAATCCGTACAATAAATTGGACCAGGAGCTCATGGCACAATATTCTGAAATGCCGTCATCTATCAAGAAAGCACTTGCGGTATAGTGGGTAAGGTATGAAAGAAAACATTATTTTCACTATCAATAAGCTTAATCCCTCAGCGGCTACATCGCTGCTGAGACTTGAGCGTCAAGACTTTCGAGTCGTTGTCCTCAGGGATAAGCGCGTAGCGCCACAAGATCGAACGAATATCTTTCTCGGGGGTTTGACAGTCTCGGAACTGGAGACAGATTTCTTTGACGAGACTCGACTCAAAGAAGACGTCAGCTCTTTTTATGGGAGAGTGCTTGGCGTTATATCTCGAGGTGAGTCGTCTATACAGTATCTTGCCAAGCTGAGTGATGCTTGTAGCGACTGGGGTTTACGTTTGCCAACGAGTGAATCTCTCGAGGTTGCTACCGACAAGCAGCGCATGCGACGTGCGTTCATGAAAAACGCACCAGAAGTAACGCCTGCATACATGCAGGTGGCAGATGCTAGCAGAGAAACGTTAACGCAAATTGCTGACGTGGTTGGCTATCCCTTGATTATTAAGCCAGCAAACCTCGCATCAAGCCTCTTGATTCAACGATGCAATACCCAGGAACAAGCGGAGCAATCCATTGCCAGCGCGCTGGAAACGATAAAAGAACTCTACCGTGATAGTGGCAGGTTCGAGGAGCCAGTACTTATTGTCGAGCAAATGCTTGAGGGTGAGTTATATTCTGTTGATGCCTATGTAACTGATGAAGGTGAGATAATTTGTTGCCCAGCAGTAGGTTATGTGACAGGACAGTCAGTAGGAGTTGATGACTTCTTCTTGTACAGGCGGAGTGCCCCAGTCTCTTTATCAGATGATGATTGGAAAGCATGCCAGCGGGCTGTCGAGAGGGGTATTCAAGCAATCGGTCTTTTGTCTACGAGTACACACGTTGAGCTTTGTAAGACACATGATGGCTGGAAAATAATCGAGATAGGCCCTCGAGTAGGTCGATACCGAATCGAGATGTACCGTGAAGCATTTGGGATAGAGCACTCGGACAATGACATAAAAATCAGGTTAGGTCTGACGCCTGAAGTAACTTCTAATCCGAAGGCGTTTTGCTCTTGCTATAGTGTGTACCCTTATGAAGAAGGGGTGCTCGATAGTATTAATGGTATAGATCAGATAGTACAACTTGCTTCATTAGTACAAATGAAGCGTTTGATTGAAGACGGGGCAGATGTGTACCATGCAAAGCACGGCGGACACGCACTTGCTGAAGTAATTTTAGCTCATGAGGATAGTGATCAATTCCGGCGTGATACCGAGTGGTTTGAGTCAAACGTGAAAGCAAAGGTGAGAACTGTATGATTACTGTGACTCACGAGATGTCATTGCGAATGACAAGTTCTAACCGACTAATCTGTCAAGAAGCCATGCGGCGCGGATGGAAGGTAAGGATGCCTTATTGGTATACGTCACATTTCTATATCGATCGAGGTGATGGTAATGACCTTCACGTGTTCAGCTCTTCTCCGCAGACGATGTCTTTTGCGGCAGCTCATATGTCCAATGACAAATATGCGACGTCAAAGGTGCTGGGTGCGCATCGAATCCCTCAGCTGCCGGTCTATCTTCTCGAAGATGAATTGAATGCTGACGCTGAAGCCTTCATGAATGCGAATGCACCGGTGATTGTAAAGCCGTTAGATGGTTCGCACGGGAATGGTATCACCGCCAACGTCGCATCGTATGATCAGTTGCTGGCAGCAGTAGGAAAGGCTCAAAAGAACTCTAAGTCAGAAAAAGTACTACTCCAGAAGCAAATTCCCGGAGAGGCCTTAAAAGACCTACGCATCCTCGTCATCGATGGAAAGTATATCGGTGCTATCAATCGTGTACCAGCACGGGTGTTTGGCGACGGAAAGGCAACAATCGAACGGTTAATAATGGAAGAGAATCAACGGCCTCACCGCGGAGAGCCGTATAAGAATAAACTGGCTGTTATCGACCTTGAGTCAGTGCGACTATACTTAGGCGAAAAGCTACACTCTGTTCCCGCCGAGGGTGAGGAGGTCACAGTCTTAGGAGTCGCAAATTACGGTGCGGGTGGAGAACTGCTTGATATCACCGATATCGTACCAGAATGGATGAAAGAAGAAGCAACAAGAATTGCCAAGGTGTTGGAGCTTCCTGTGGCCGGCGTGGATTATATGATGTCTGGTAATATCGATGATTTGACTGATTCATCACCTGGATCGGCCATGGTAATTGAGGTAAATAAAGGGCCAGCTCTTTGTATACATGATGAACCGACTGTCGGAAAGAACCAAGGGGCCGTAAAGGCCTATATGGATTATCTAGCGAGCGTCTGAACTAACTTGAACCGAGCAAAAGTGATTGAGATAGTTTAGATCGTTTTCAAACTGTGCAGAGTCATGGCTGTGAAGTATCACGACCGCGGCCATTTTATATCCATCTCCTGCCTTGCCGATGAATTGTCCAGGCTTTGCTTTGGTGCTGAGATAAGTGAGCGACGGGAGATTTCGCAGCTCGTTCTCATGCTCAATGCCCTGAAAAATTCCTGGAGTTTTGGGGAACAGCTCAAAGACACCAACACAATCATTCCTAGTAGGCGTGATATCAAGGGGTTTATTCAACGAAAGAGCTAAGGCATTCGCCATGATATCGATGCCATTCGCCAGCCGATGCATGCGTTCACGGTAGCCGCCGTTACGCGCACCGATTTCAACGATACGTGGGCCGTTCTTGGTGAGGATAATCTCAACGTGGGCGGGACTGCTAGCCATGCCAAGCAACTTGCATCCAAGTGCAGCGGTGTGCCGAATTGCTTCTATGTCTTGAGCGGAAAGTCGAGACGGGAGGAGTCTTGAATAGTGGAAGTTGTCATCGTATCCGATATCATGGCCTGTCTGATAGTCGACGACATTTTCGAGTATATGAGGCTCGCCGTTCGCATCTACGAAGGCGTCGACTGAGTGAATGCTTCCTTCCAGAAACTCTTCAATAATGAATTTAGGAGTCTGGTTTGGCGCATACTTGGCATATATTTCGGGGGTGAGCTCGAGGGCTTTTTCGTAATTATTAATCAGTTCATCTAAAGTATCGTTCTTGGTCACTAAGAGGCTTTTTGAAAGATTTGCCGGTTTGAGGATAAGGGGAAATTCATGAGCTTGAGCGAACTTGACTAGGCTTTCTTTTGAGTCTACGAGGTTAAAATCTGGCGAAACTTTTTCGTTTGAGATGGCAAACTTCGTGCGCATGATCTCCTTGTCGCTACAGGCACGAGCTGCTTCTTTGCTAAGGCCGGGTAAACCAAGTTGTTCGGCAATTGCTGCATTGTGGAGGATGTACCCCTCATAGATAGTGATGCACGCATCAAGCGGTTCTTTTTCATGGATGAATCTAGCTGCGTCGAGGTAGGAATCGTCTTTAAAAGAAGTAACAACGCGATTTTTGAGGCGTTTCTCGGGAGATTTAGTGGCAAGCTCATCTTGGAGAATGGTATAAGTATGGCCGTGCTCAAGTAGGAATGACTTGAGGCCAGAAAATGATTTGCCAACGATGAGAACATGTGCCATGGTATTGATTATTGTACTACTTCATGCTATAATAATCAAGATAGACATTCACAAAGGACACCCTGTATAGTAACGCTTATGGCTACACGTAACGACTTCCACAAACTGATTATCGGACGCTCTGAACGGCTCGATTTTGTTGATTTGGAAATTCACGGTGTACCTGCGAAAGTCGATACAGGCGCCTATCGTTCCGCAGTTCATGCATCGGATATCTTTGAAGAAAATGGGGTCGTGTCATTCACATTATTCGGAAACCATCCAGTGTGTGGTCAAATGGCCCAACGACTTTCAACGAGCGACTTTCAGAAAGTTATCGTCGCTAATTCATTTGGTCATGAAGAAGAGCGCTATGACATTCGTTTCAAAGTAAAGCTCGGGCCAAAGATTTTTAAAGCGAAGTTTACACTAGCTGATCGTTCGAAGAAAATCTACCCAATTTTACTGGGACGCACAATGCTTAATCGACGTTTTTTGGTAGACACAAATGAGTCAGCTGTCGATCGGGTGCAACTTAAGAAGGAATACGGCATTGTATTCCCTAGGGATGAGGAAGAGGGTCGATAATGAAAATAGCAATATTATCAAACGGTACAGGTAATTATACGACAAAACGCCTCAAGGAAGAGGCGAAAAAACGCGGTCACGATGTAAAAGTTATTAAATACAAAGACGCTTATACTGCCGTAGAGTCAAATAATAACCAGGTGCGCTACAAGGGCGAGAGCCTCGAATATTTTGATGCGATCATTCCTCGCATCGCCCAGAGCTATACCCGATATGGTTCGGCAATAGTTCGACAGTTTGAAGCCCAAGGTACATTTACGACCGCTGGATCGCTGGCGATTAACCGATCGCGTGACAAGCTGCGCGCGTATCAAGTGCTAGCAAAAGCCGGTGTCGGCATACCAAAAACAGTGCTGGCGCGTGAATCAGCGAGCTTCGAGGACATCATTGAGCTTGCTGGTGGTACGCCATTGATTATTAAGGTTGCGCGCGGTACGCACGGCAATGGTGTGGTGCTGGCCGAGACGCCGAAGGCAGCCAAAGCGGTAATGCAGGCCTTCTATGTCGAAGGCGTGAACTTCATGGTGCAGGAGTTCGTGAAAGAATCTGCCGGAACTGATATCCGTGCGCTCGTGGTTGGTGGCCGAGTGGTTGCCAGCGTTAAACGTCAAAGCCTTGACGGTGACTTTCGTAGTAACACTCACCAGGGTGGTGAAGGCGTGCCGGTTAAATTGACCGATGAAGAACGCAAGACGGCGCTGAAGGCGGCCAAAGCGATGGGGCTGCCAATCTGCGGGGTCGACATGATGCGATCCGAGCGCGGTCCGCTGGTGCTCGAGGTGAACTCATCGGCGAGTATCAAGACGCCAGAGCTGATTACGAATCGTAATGTTGCCGAAAAAATCATCGAATATATCGAGCAGAACGCCAAGCGTCGTCCGAAAAAAGACAAAATCGGCGCGTAGGCAGATTAGGCGAAGCTCGGCGAATGCTTCGTGCTTCGCCATTTTCTTATGGAATAACACCTCGTAGCATAAGCATTGTGGTACAATGTAGCCACACTATAATAGCTCTGAGAAAGAGGGGTATGTGAATGGCAAATAATACTATTACTGCCATAGCTGTGGGCGCGGGACTCATCGGTATGGCATTATTTTTAAGGCTGCTACTTTTGCGGCGACCGATCAACAGCGAGGCGTGGGCAGTTTTCTTTGCTGTCGTTGGTAGTATCATGGCAGTCGTTGGCTTTACGACTACGGTCATGTGGCCATACGGAACGGGCGAGCTCGCCTACGGTAATATCCAGTTTGGTGAGCCAGCTGCAGCGTTCGGCGTGCTTGCACTTGGCGGAGCAGTACTCCTGTGGAGGCAGCGTAAGCTGTTTGAAGTAGACTCTAAGCACACGTACGAAGCAGCGTTCGACTCATTGCGACCGCTGTCAATCTTTGTTGGAGTGCTCGGCCTAGCAATGGTCGCTCTCGCTGCTACGTGGGTACGTTTCCAGATGGGCGCTGCACCTGAGTTCGAACCGGTCAGCGGTAACTTTGGACATCTACCATGGCTTGAGGCCAGCTTCCTCGGAGGTCTTTGGGGTCTTGTCGCGGTAGGCGCACTCGTATTTCCATTTGCGGTTAGAAAAGCAGGTAAAGTACTCGTGAATATCGTGGTTGTCACGTGGCTCCTCGCAGGTATTGTATTCTCGCTCTTCGGCGCGTTGAATATGTACACCCACATCGGTATGTACTACAACCTGTCGCATGGCACACACCACAAGTGGTAACGATCTAAAGTAGCCGTTTAAGCACCACCTATAAGCACAGGTGGTGCTTTGCTATACTAGTAGTATGAATGTTGCACTTGTGTTTATCGTCGTGTTGGTCGCACTTTTTGTATTGGCTTTTTTGACGAAACGCCGATTCGGTGTTCTCGGTCTCGCACTGGCGGCTGGGGCGATGTTGAGCTCGTTATGGGCCGAGACCCTGACACCGATAATCGCCCAGACTGGCTTGGTGGTGGATCGCCCGCCGCTTATTACGCTCGTTTCTGTCGCTCTGGTGCTACTGCCGGCGGTCCTCTTGCTTTTCTCTGGGCCAAGTTATCGGGATATGCCGATGCGCCTTGCTGGAGCGCTCTGTTTTGCGGCGCTCGCGCTCGCGCTTCTTGTCGAGCCGCTAGGTTCGGCGCTGGTGCTGACTGGCGATAGTAAAACGGTGTATGACTTCTTTGTTGCAAACCGTGTGTACATTGTCACCAGTGGGCTTATCTTAGCCTTGTTTGACCTGCTGACGACGCATACTGGTGGTCGTCGCAAGTCTTTGAAGCATTGACATTTTACCTCTGATGGCGTAAATTTTATAGAGTGTTCTTGACTCGAGAAAGAGGAAAAGAACAGCCCGCTAAACATGAGGCGATAGCCGAACTTTAGCGGATAGGAAATGTTTTTGCGAATTTATTTCGAAAAAACATTGCGAAGGTTGGCCTTCCCTTGATATGGGACCATAGCTCAGCTGCCCTGTCCGAGGCGCACGGTCGCCGAGAAAAGTAATAAAGCACCAGGTGCTCTAACTATTTCTCAAGACAAGAACTTGGCTAAAATATGAAGAGCTTCGCACATTTTACAATTTTATGGGACCATAGCTCAGCTGGTTAGAGCACCTGCCTTTTAAGCAGGGTGTCCTGGGTTCAAGCCCCAGTGGTCCCTCCAAAGA
>Ga0172380_10009903_pt1 | contig 10075 bp, 8 predicted proteins | sample Leawe162metaG_FD_119747 | JGI IMG/M metagenome (GOLD analysis project Ga0172380, IMG submission 119747) | Leachate microbial communities from a municipal landfill in Southern Ontario, Canada - Leachate well 162 metaG | ecosystem: Engineered > Solid waste > Landfill > Unclassified | place...
ATCCCGGCGAGACCTTCGTCGACCGCATGATCGCCATGGTCGAAAACGCCAAGCGGCAAAAGACCCCCAACGAGATCGCGCTGGCGATCCTGCTCGCCGCGCTGACCATCGTCTTCCTCGGCGTCACCGTTACCCTGCTGCCCTTCGCGGAATTCGCAGTAAAAGTCAGTGGTAGCGGGACGCCGGTCAGTATCACCGTGCTGGTCGCCCTGCTGGTGTGCCTGATCCCGACCACCATCGCGGGCCTGCTCTCGGCCGTCGGCGTGGCCGGCATGAGCCGCATGATGCAGGCCAACGTGATCGCTACCTCGGGCCGCGCCGTCGAAGCGGCCGGCGACGTCGACGTGCTGCTGCTGGACAAGACCGGCACCATCACCCTGGGCAATCGCCAGGCCGCCGCTTTCCTGCCCGCCGACGGCGTGCGCGAGGAGGAACTCGCCGATGCCGCGCAACTTGCGTCGCTCGCCGACGAGACGCCGGAAGGCCGCAGCATCGTGGTCCTGGCCAAGCAGCGCTTCAACCTGCGCGAACGGGATCTGCACGCACTGGAAGCCCATTTCGTGCACTTCTCGGCTCAAACGCGGATGAGCGGTGTCGATGTGCATGGCCGCCAGATCCGCAAGGGCGCCGCCGAGTCGATCCGCAAGCATGTGGAAGGCCTGGGTGGCCACTTCCCGCCGTCGGTGCTGGCCACGGTCGACGCCGCGGCCCGCCGCGGCAGCACGCCGCTGGTGGTAGCCGACAGCGTCGACGGAAAAGCGCGCGTACTCGGCGTCATCGAACTCAAGGATATCGTCAAGGGCGGCATCAAGGAGCGATTTGCCGAGCTGCGCCGCATGGGCATCAAGACCGTGATGATCACCGGCGACAACCGCCTCACCGCCGCCGCCATCGCCGCCGAGGCCGGCGTGGACGACTTCCTCTCGGAAGCCACGCCGGAAGCCAAGCTGGCGCTGATCCGCCAGTACCAGGGCGAAGGGCGACTGGTAGCGATGACCGGCGACGGCACCAACGACGCCCCGGCGCTGGCCCAGGCCGACGTCGCCGTGGCCATGAACTCGGGCACCCAGGCCGCCAAGGAAGCCGGCAACATGGTCGATCTGGATTCGAACCCGACCAAACTGATCGAGGTGGTCGAAACCGGCAAGCAGATGCTGATGACACGCGGTGCGCTGACCACCTTCAGCGTCGCCAACGACGTCGCCAAGTATTTCGCCATCATCCCTGCGGCCTTCGTCACGACCTACCCGGCGCTCTCGGCGCTCAACGTGATGGGGCTGGCGAGTCCTTCGTCGGCGATTCTCTCGGCGGTGATCTTCAATGCCCTGATCATCATCGCGCTGATCCCGCTGGCGCTGAAGGGCGTGCGTTACCGTGCGGTCGGCGCCGCCAGCCTGCTGCGCCGCAATCTCGTCGTGTATGGGCTGGGCGGTCTGATCGCCCCTTTCATCGGCATCAAACTGATCGACATGGTCCTGGCCGTTACCGGCCTGGCCTGAGGAGAAAATCATGAGAACTCTCATTCGTCCCGCCGTTTCATTGTTCGTGTTGCTGTCCGTCGTTACCGGCCTGCTCTATCCAGGCCTGGTGACCGGCGTCGCGCAACTGGCTTTCCCCGCCGCCGCCAAGGGCAGCCTGATCGTCAGGGAGGGCAAGCCGATCGGCTCCGAACTGATCGGCCAGAACTTCACCGCGCCGAAGTATTTCTGGGGCCGCCCCTCGGCCACCGGTCCCTATCCCTACAACGCCGCGGCTTCGTCCGGCTCCAGCCAGGGGCCGCTCAATCCGGCCCTGGCCGATGCCGTCAAGGGCCGCGTCGAAGCCCTGCGCGCGGCCGACCCCGGCAACCAGCGGACGGTGCCCATCGACCTGGTGACGGCCTCGGCCAGCGGCCTGGACCCGCACATCAGCCCGGCGGCGGCCGAGTATCAGGCGGATCGCGTCGCCCGCGATCGCAAGCTCGATCCAAAGCAGGTGCGCGAACTCATCGCCCGCCATACCGAAGGCCGCGACCTCGGCGTCTTCGGCGAAGCCCGCATCAATGTTCTCAAGCTCAACCTCGCCCTCGACGCCGCGCAAACGCGCTGAGCGGGCACAACCACAAATGGAGATTTTCCCCATGCGCAAGACCCTTATCGCCGCCGCAGTGGCAGGCGCCCTTTCCCTTCCGTCCGTCGTGATGGCCCAGGCCGCAGCCGCCCCCGCCAGCCCGCACACCTTCACGGGCAACGTCGGCCTCGTTTCCAACTACGTGTTCCGCGGCATCACGCAATCCGCCGCCAAGCCGGCGATCCAGGGTGGCTTCGACTATGCGCATTCGAGCGGCTTCTATGCCGGCACCTGGGCATCGAACGTGAGCTGGGTGGCCGACAACAACTGGTCCGCCGCGAGCTCTGCCTCCAACAGCCTCGAACTCGATTTGTACGGCGGCTACAAGGGCACGATCGGCGGTGCCCTGGGCTTCGACGTGGGCCTCCTGACCTACATCTATCCAGGCAGCAACACCAGCGTCGGCGGCACCTTCATCAAGCCCGACAGCACCGAAGTGTATGGCGCCCTGTCGTACAAGTGGCTGACCGTCAAGTACTCGCACTCCACCACCTCCCTGTTCGGCTGGAACAAGTTCGGCGGCACGGTGAACGACAAGACCGACGGCAGCGGCTACCTGGAATTCAACGCCGCCTTCGACATGGGCAACGGCTGGGGCCTTGCCGGCCATGCCGGTCACCAGAAGATCAGGGGCAACGGCCCGGCGTCCTACACCGACTACAAGATCGGCGTGACCAAGGATGTCGGCTTTGGTGTCGTCGGCCTCGCCGCCACCAGCACGAACGCAAAGGATAGCTGCGCGGGCAACGCCATGGCGACCGCCAATGACGTCTACTGCTGGGGTTCGGTCGCCGGTTCCGGCAAGTCGGCATACAGCGCCGGCAAGTCCGCCGCTGTACTGAGTTTCAGCAAGTCGTTCTAAGTCGGCACCGCCCCAAGCCATGACACCCGATCCTCACCCCTGCCGGCCGGACGACAAGTACCTGCAAACGCTTGTTCGTCTGCGCCGGCTGCGGGCAGGGGACTCGTTCGAGCAACTTACCGGCATGCTGCATCGCGCCTTTTCCCGGCTCGGGGAAATGGGCCTTGGCTGTTCCTGTGTGAATCAGACGGCGGACAAGACCCGCGAACGCATTTCCCGTGGTGAATGTTTCGTCGCGACGAGCGGGGAGCGGATCGTCGGGACGATCACTCTTTACGCGCCGGACACGGCCTCCGCCAGCCGACACTACCGCGACGCCCGGATCGCCGGCGTTGGCCAGCTTGCGGTCGATCCACGGTTTCAAGGCAGGGGTGTCGGCGGCGCCCTGCTGCGTCTGGCGGAAGATTGGGCACGCCACCAAGGCTATGCACGACTGGCGCTCGACACGCCCGAGCCGGCTTCCCATCTCATCGACTACTATCGCCGCCAAGGCTTCCGCAGCGAGGAAGTCCTGCAATTCCCTGGCCGCTCCTACCGCAGCGTGGTCTTTGCCAGGACCCTGCTCCATCCCGTAAGCACTGACCGCCCACCATCGCGCCGCTCAGCCTGGCGCGCTCCGCTTGCCGTGGTGCAAGCCGCGGCGAATGATCCGGCAGGTGATCGGCCATGAACCTGATCGCTCCCCTGCTCTGCCCGGAACGCATACGCCTCAAGCTCGATGCCAGTTCCACAAGCCGCGTCTTCGAGGAAGCGGGACGACTGTTCGCGAACTCTCTGGGCCTCGACGCGACGCAAGTCGCTGAAACTCTCGCCGAGCGCGAAGCGATGGGTTCCACCGCCCTGGGTCAGGGTATTGCCCTGCCTCACGCGCGCCTCAAAGGCCTGCGTCAGGCGCAAGCCGCTTACATGCGCCTCGACTTGCCGATTTCCTTCAATGCCCCGGATGGCAAACCTGTCGCCGATCTGCTCGTGCTGCTGGTCCCGGAGAAGGCCACGGAAGCCCATCTGGAACTTCTTGCCGAAGCGGCGCAGATGTTCGCCGACAGACGCTTTCGCGAACAACTGCGCAATCAGGACGATGCCGCCGCCGTGCAGCAGGCCTTTGCCGACTGGCCGGCGACAGCCCAATAGGAGGCGCCTGCCATGTCCGCGTCGAGTATTTCAAGTTCCCACAAGGCCGGTATCCTGGCCGAGGCCCTGCCTTATATCCGCGGCTTCCACGGCAAGACCTTCGTCATCAAGTATGGCGGCAACGCAATGACCGAGCCGGCCCTCAAGGCGGCTTTCGGTCGCGACATCGCCCTGCTGCGCCTGGTCGGCATGAATCCCGTGGTGGTCCATGGCGGCGGTCCGCAGATCAACGAACTGCTCGACACCATGGGCGTCGAAGCGGTGTTCCGCCAAGGCATGCGCGTTACCGACGAAAAGACCATGAAGGTGGTCGAGATGGTGCTGGGAGAGCTGAACCAGGAAATCGTCGGCCTCATCAACCAGCATGGCGGCAAGGCCGTAGGGCTGAATGGGCAGGATGGACGCTTCATACATGCCCGCAAGATGCTGTTGCCGCCCGCGGCGGGAGAAACCGAACCGGTGGACCTGGGGCTGGTCGGCGACATCGTGCACATCGATGCGGATCTCATCGACATTCTAAGTGCCCGCGGCTACATCCCGGTGATCATGCCGATTGGCGTCGGTCCCGAGGGTGAACCCTACAACATCAATGGCGACCTGGTGGCCGGCAGGTTGGCGGAAACCCTGCGCGCGGAAAAACTCCTGCTGCTTACAAATACCCCCGGCGTGCTTGATCGCGAAGGCCGCCTCCTGAACTGCCTCACCGCAGCCGAGATCGAACACTTGTGCCGTGACGGAACCATCCACGGCGGCATGCTGCCCAAGCTGGAGGCCGCCTTGCACGCCGTGAAGCACGGTGTGCACTCGGCCCATGTGGTGGACGGCCGGGTGCCGAATGCCCTGCTGCTGGAGGTACTTACGAGCGAAGGCGTGGGTACCACCATCCTGCCGAACGACGCCCCCCGGTTTCTTGCCGACAGTCGCCGTTACCTGGAATCGGACACCAGGAATTTGGCCGCGCCATGACCGAGACAGGTGCGCTTCTGCTGGCTCTGGCGGCGATTTTCGCGCCGCTGGTGCTGGTCTGGGCTGTAGTGGAATTGCAGTCCAGAAAGCCCCCATGCAGACCAAAAAAGCAAGGAAAATAGGAAGCATGCGGACAAGCCCGCGCCTATTATCGCTAGTCCACGAATCGCGGAGACTTTGTTCATGCTGATCAACTGCGTCGCCTATCAGGACGGCCGCAAACTGGCCGATCTCGACATCGAGGAGGTCAGCGACTATCTGGAAAAGCCGGGCTGCTTCGTCTGGGTGGCACTGCGCGACGCGACCCATGCCGAACTGGAAAAAATGCGCGAGGAGTTCGGGCTGCACCCGCTCGCCGTCGAGGATGCCCACAAGGGCCACCAGCGGCCGAAGATCGAGGAATACGGCGAATCCCTGTTCGCCGTGGTGCACCTGCTCGAACTGCAGCAGGGCGAGATCAAGCTTGGCGAGGTGGATATCTTCGTCGGCCAGAACTTCGTGCTTTCCGTGCGCAACCGCAGCAGCCAGCACCTGCTCGGCGTGCGCGAGCGCTGCGAACGCGAGCCGGAGCTGCTGCGCCATGGCGCCGGCTTCGTGCTCTATGCCATCATGGATGCCGTCGTCGATCGCTACTTCCCGCTGATCGACGCCGTCGAGTCGGAGCTGGAAGCCGTCGAGGAACACATTTTCGACAAGGGCATGGCGCGCATCAACATCGAGCGGCTGTATGAAATCAAGCGCCGCATGGTGGCGCTCAAGCACGCCGTGGCGCCACTCATGGAGGCGGTGGCCAAGCTCACCAGCGGCCGCGTGCCGCCGGTCTGCGCCAACAGCCGCGACTATTTCCGCGACGTCTACGACCACCTGGTGCGCATCAACGCCCAACTCGAAACCATTCGCGACACCGTCGGCACGGCGATCCAGGTCAGCCTCTCCTCGGTGGCCATCGAGCAGAGCGACGTCGCCAAGCGGCTCGCCGCCTGGGCCGGGATATTCGCCGCCGCCACCGCCTTCGCCGGTGTCTGGGGCATGAACTTCAAGGCCATGCCGGAATTGCAATGGGAATACGGTTACCCGATGGCGCTGGGCGTCATCGTCAGCACCTGCACCCTGCTCTTCCTGCGCTTCAGGCGCATGGGCTGGCTGTGAGCACTGCCAGTCGGGCCGCCCCAAAGGCGGTGCAGCCACAACATGGAGCCGCAAGGCGGCGAACTTTAGTCACCCCCTTCCCTGGGGCGCAGGCGGGGTTTCGCGAAGCACTGCTTCGCGCCGCCGTAGCCGGCCGGCTGTGCAAAGCCGGCCGTGGGACGGGGGATGGGGGGAAGGCACAGCCGTGATAGACACCCGCCCCGATCCCGATGCCCTGCTGGCACGCGTCCAGCAGGAGGAGGCGAAGGCCGCGCGCGGCAAGCTGAAGATCTTCTTCGGCGCCTCGGCCGGTGTCGGCAAGACCTACGCCATGCTGAGCACCGCCGGCCGCCAGCAGGCGCAGGGCACCGACGTGCTGACCGGCGTGGTCGAGACTCATGGCCGCAAGGAAACCGAAGCCCTGCTCGCCGGCCTCGAACGCCTGCCCCCACGCGAGATTTCCTATCGCGGCCAGGTGCTGAGGGAGTTCGATCTCGACGCCGCCCTGGCCCGCCGCCCGGCCCTCATCCTGATGGACGAGCTGGCCCACTCCAATGTCGCCGGCTCACGTCATCCGAAGCGCTGGCAGGACATCGAGGAACTGCTGGCCGCCGGCATCGACGTCTACACGACGGTGAATGTCCAGCACCTCGAAACCCTCAACGACGTAGTCAGCGGCATCGCCGGCATTCGCGTCTGGGAGACGGTGCCCGACCACGTCTTCGACGCGGCCGACGAAGTGGTGCTGGTGGACCTGTCGCCGGACGAGCTGCTGCAGCGCCTCAAGGAAGGCAAGGTCTATCTGCCCCAGCAAGCGGAACGGGCGATCCGCAACTTCTTCCGCAAAGGCAACCTGATCGCCCTGCGCGAACTGGCCCTGCGCCGCACCGCCGACCGGGTGGACAACGAAATGCTGGCCTGGCGCCGGGAGACCTCCGTGGAGGCCGTCTGGCAGACCCGAGATTCGCTGCTGGTGTGCATCGGCTCCGGCGCCGGCGCCGAACGTCTGGTGCGCACCGGCGCCCGCCTGGCAGGGCGGCTGGAGGCGCCCTGGCATGCGATCCATGTCGAGACCGAAGAATCGACGCGACACAATGAAGCGCAACGCCAGCGCATCGTCCGCGCGCTGGAACTGGCCGCCTCGCTGGGGGCAGAAACCACCACGCTGGCGCTGGCCGATCCGGTGGCTGCCACGGTCGAATACGCGCGGCGCAGCAATCTGTCGCGCATCCTGGTCGGGCGCGACCATCCCCGCCCCTGGCGGCCATGGTATCGCTCGGTCGCCGACCGCATCGGCCATGCCGCGCCGGACCTCGACGTGATCCAGGTGGCGCGCGGCGACGACAGGCGCGAGGCGTCCCCCGCCCGCGAGTTGCCGACCGAAGACTGGCCCGCCTACGCCAAGGCGGCCGGCATCTGCGCCGCCGCCACAGCTCTGACCATGCCGCTGGCCGGCGTGATCGAACTGACCAACATCGCCATGGCCTTTCTGCTCGCCGTGGTGCTGGTTGCAGTGCGCCTCGGTCGTGGGCCGGCGGTGGCTGCCGCCTTCCTCGCCGTCGCCGCCTTCGATTTCTTTTTCGTGCCGCCACGCTTCACCTTTGCAGTGAGCGATGCCCAATACCTGATGACCTTCGCCGTGATGCTGGCCGTGGCCCTGATCATCGGCCAGCTCACCGCCCGCTACAAACTCCAGGCCGAAGTGGCGCGCCAGCGCGAGGCGCGCGCCCGCGCGCTCTACGGCATGTCGCGCGATCTGTCGGCGGCCCTGTTGCCGGAGCAGATCATCGAGGTCGCCGAGCATTTTCTCGCCGTCGAATTCGATGCCGGCGCGGCGCTGCTGCTGACCGACGCCGAAGACCGCCTGCTGCCGCCGCTGTTGGCGGCCAGCGCCGGAGCCGGCGGCCGGCCGGTGGTTGATGAGGGCGTCGCCCGCTGGGCCTTCGATCACGGCGAAGGCGCGGGCCTGGGTACCGATACCCTGCCTGGCAGCCCCCTGCTCTACCTGCCCTTGCAGGCGCCGATGCGCACCCGCGGCGTGCTGGCCGTTGCCCCGCGCGACCCGCTCGCGGTACAGAGTCCGGAAGCACGCCGTCAGCTCGACACCTTTGCCGCCCTGATCGCCATCGCCGTCGAACGCATGCACTACGTTGACGTCGCTCAATCGACGACGGTGCAGATGGAATCGGAGCGCCTGCGCAATTCCCTGCTGGCGGCGATCTCACACGACCTGCGCACGCCGCTGACCGCCCTGGTCGGCCTTGCCGACGCGCTGCGCCTGACCCGCCCGGCGCTGTCCGCCGAACAGGACGATCTGGCCTGCAACATGCGCGACGAATCGCTGCGCATGAACACCCTGGTCGGCAAGCTGCTCGACATGGCCCGGCTGCAGGCCGGGCGGGTGCAGCTCAACCGGCAGTGGCAACCGCTCGAAGAAGTGGTCGGCAGCGCGCTCAAAACGCTGGAGTCGGCGCTGGCGGGACGGCGCGTGGACATCCGCCTCGACCCCGAACTGCCGCTGGTCGAATTCGACGCCGTGCTGATCGAGCGGGTGCTGGCCAATCTGCTGGAGAATGCGGCGAAATACACGCCGATCGGCAGCCGCATCGTGATCAGCGCGCATATCGATGGCGAGATGGTCGAAGTGCGCGTCGAGGACAACGGCCCCGGCCTGCCGCGCGGCCGCGAGGAAGACATCTTCCGCAAGTTCGAGCGCGGCGAGAAGGAGAGCGCCACTTCCGGTGTTGGCCTCGGTCTCGCCATCTGCCGCACTATCATCGAAGCCCACGGCGGCCGCATCCATGCGGAAAATGTCGAACCGCACGGCGCACGCATGATATTCACCCTGCCGCGCGGGGTACCGCCGACAGTCGAGCGGGAGACTGCAGGGTAAGATGACGTCATGAGCGACCTGCGTCCCCACGTCATCCTCATCGAGGACGAAGCCACCATCCGGCGCTTCGTGCGCCTGGCGCTCGAGGCCGAGGGCTGTGAGGTATTCGAGGCCACTGGACTGCAGCGCGGCCTGATCGAGGCCGGCACCCGCCGCCCCGACTTGGTGGTACTCGATCTCGGCCTGCCCGACGGCGATGGCGTCGATTTCATCCGCGAACTGCGCGCCTGGTCGACGATTCCCATCATCGTCCTCTCGGCCCGCACCGAAGAGGCGGAAAAGGTGCGCGCGCTGGATGCCGGTGCCGACGATTACCTGACCAAGCCCTTCGGCACCGCGGAACTCGCTGCCAGGGTGCGCGCCCATCTACGCCGGCGCGGGACGGTCGCTGATCCCTCTGCCGTAATCAGCTTCGGCGGAGTGACGGTGGACCTCGCCAAGCGCACGGTGGAAAAAAATGGAGCGCCCTTGCACCTGACCCCGATCGAATACCGTCTGCTCACCAGCCTGCTGGCCAGCCCCGGCTGCGTGCTGACCCACCGCCAGTTGCTGAAGGCCGTCTGGGGTCCGAGCCACGCCGAAGACGCGCACTACGTCCGCGTCTATATGGGCGCCTTGCGCAAGAAGATCGAAGCCGATCCGGCCCGCCCGCGCCACATTCTGACCGAGACCGGCGTCGGCTACCGCTTCGTCGCCGAGTAGGCGCCGCCGTTTCCGGAGCAGTCGGACCTATCCGCCCGTTCGTCATGACACCGGCCAATTTTGCGCCTGAACCAAGGACAGGCCTGAGGTCGCCACAGAACTGGCGCGTCTATCCGTCCGGACTGCCCGCCTCCGGCAGGGTGAAAAATATCGTCGCCCCGGCGCCGGCCGTGGCGTGCGCCCAGACCCGGCCGCCGTGACGCTCGACGATGCGTTTGACGATGGCCAGGCCGATGCCCGTGCCTTCGAATTCGTCCTGGGCATGCAGCCTTTGGAATACGCCG
>Ga0172380_10009904_pt1 | contig 10075 bp, 10 predicted proteins | sample Leawe162metaG_FD_119747 | JGI IMG/M metagenome (GOLD analysis project Ga0172380, IMG submission 119747) | Leachate microbial communities from a municipal landfill in Southern Ontario, Canada - Leachate well 162 metaG | ecosystem: Engineered > Solid waste > Landfill > Unclassified | place...
CAGGCACTATGCGATCCTTCCCAAATTATATTGATATTTGCTTTCCAATCCGCCCTGGGCGGAGCACTCGACCCCGCCCGAGGCGGACAGGCACTATGCGATCCTTCCAAAATAATCTGATAACAAATACTTCATTCTTTCTCTCCCCTTTCCTGATTTTAAAAATTTTTCTTCTTTTTGGGCGTCAACCTTAGAGACGAAACACTCATAATAAACAAGTCGCCAAGGAATTCCCTTAGCAGTATATATACTAATACCTGAGTTATGATCAGTCAATCTTTTAGTTAGATCTGATGAGTAGCCGATATATTTTTTATTCAATTTTTTACTAAACAAAATATAAACGTAATACATATACCCTCCTTATATATAAACGCTTTCCAATCCGCCCTGGGCGGAGCACTCGACCCCGCCCGAGGCGGACAGGCACTATGCGATCCTTCCATGTGAATAGTGACAAATGACAAGTCGCAAGTTACAAATAAAAACTATCATTGCCACTTGTCACTTGCGACTTGCCACTCTATATCTTTTATTTTTTGTCTTTACTAATTCCGTCCAGCTTCTCCTGTATCAAAGTCTTCAAACCCTTGCCCCTAGCTCCATCAGGATAATCAAAATCTTCATAAGGCATAGCGCCGGCTAAATACTCATTATTAAGAAAACTAGCTGGTGTACCAATAACTCCTAGAACCTTAACCTCTTCTTTTTGCGCCAATATCTTAGCTTTATATTCTTCTTTAGTCAAACAATCTGTAAAAGCCTCTGCGTCCAGGCCAATAGTGACGGCGGCTTTAATTAACTCCTCTGGTTTAAGCGTGGTTGTCTTACTAGTTTTAAAAAGTTCATGATACATTTCCCAAAATTTATTTTTTTCTGCAGCACATTCTGAGGCCATGGCGGCTCCTATCGCTAGATCATGACTGGCTAAAGGAAAATGTCTAATAGCCACCACTAAATCATTACCAAATTCTGACTTAGCTCGATTGACGGTTTCATAAAATTGAGCACAAAATGGGCACTCAAAATCTTCATAAATAATTAAATTAACCGGCGCATTAATCTCTCCCCAAAGATGATCGTTTTGATCTAAGGGACGAACTTTAAGCGTTTGATTAAGCGACACTGGATCAGTTAAGCCAGCGTCGTTTTTAACACTTGGCGTGACCACTTCTTTATTAACATTAGGACTACTAATTCCAAACCAACCCAATAAACTTTGACGGTTCTCAGCTACAGAGAAATATAAAATAAAAATTAAAACTAAAGCTACTAAACAAATAAAAGTAACTAGTCTTAAAGCATTAGTAAGTTGTACGGCTTTAAAGGCGTTATAAGGTTTTTTCATAAAAAATAATTATAAAGTTGGTTTAGTATTATGATCAAGTGAAAATTCTTCACTAGCTCTAGCTAAAGCTAATAATTTATCTTCTTTCATCATTGGAGCAATAAACTGCACAGCGCAAGGTAAGGGTTTTTTAACTAAAGGTACTGAGATAGCTGGCAAACCAGCTAGAGAAGCTGGCACCAAAAAATAATCTTCTAAATACATCTTGAGTGGATTTTTGGTTTTAGTACCAAAGGTAAAAGCTGAAGTCGGCGTCGTTGGTGTCATGATAAAATCACAACTTTTAAAAGCCTTATTAAATTCAGTAATAATTTTAGTTCTAACTTTTTGCGCTCGTAAATAATAAGCTTCGTAATAGCCAGCGCTCAAACAATAAGTTCCTAAAATAATTCGGCGCTTAACTTCCGCTCCAAATCCCGCCTCACGCACCGCTTCATAAGCGTTAGCTAATTTTTTATTTTTCAAATTAGACAAACCAAAACGTAAACCATCAAAACGTGCTAAATTAGAACTTATTTCACAAGGCGTAATAATATAATAAGCTGCTAAAGCAAAGTCTAGGGAAGGTAAATCTATCTTAACTATTTTTCCACCAGCACCTTTTACATCTTCTTTCATTTTAAGAAAAGCTTTTTTAACATTAGGCGCCACGGTAAAAGAATCAATTTCTTTCGGCACACCAATAGTAATATTTTTCCAAGAAAATTTCTTAATCACTTCATTATAATCAGGCATGTCTTGAGTAATGGTAGTAGCATCATTTTTATCAGCCCCGGCCATGGCTTGCAAAACTAAACTAGCGTCTTCAGCAGTTTTAGTAAGACAACCTGGTACGTCAGTTGAGCTAGTCATGGCAATTAATCCAAATCTAGAGCAAAGACCATAGCTAGGTTTAAGGCCAACGACGCCGCAAAAAGACGCTGGATGTCTAACCGATCCTCCCGTGTCAGTACCTAAAGCAAATAAGCAGAAATTAGCCGCGACCGCAGCAGCGCTACCGCCCGAAGAGCCGCCCGGGACACGTTTTTTATCCCACGGATTTTTCGTGGCTCCAAAAGCGCTATATTCAGTTGAAGCACCATGCGCAAATTCATCTAAATTAGTTTTACCTAACAGTACGGCGCCAGCTTTTTTTAAATTTTTAATAACAGTGGCATCATAAGGTGCGATGTAATTAGCTAACATTTTAGACGCCGCGGTTGTTTTAAGACCCTTGGTCATTATATTATCTTTGACTAAAAACGGAATACCGAGAAGAGCGCCGCGCTCGCCTTTTTTTAAACGCTCATCAGCTAGCTTAGCCGCCTTTAACGCGCCAACCTCATCAACCAATAAACAAGCCTTAAGTGATTTATTGTGACGCTTAATAGTTTCTAAGCAAGTTTTAGTTAATTGTAGGCTGGTTATTTCTTTAGTAGCTAATTTAAAACCAGCTTGTTTAATTGTTAACTCATTTAATTTCATAATTCAAAAATTCTAGGCACAGCCACTAAATTATTTTTTTTACGAGGCACGGCTTGTAAGCTTAAATCTTTTTCTATTTTATCCCAATCAAAAATAGCATCCGTTCTTAATAAGTTGTTATTAATCAAATTAGTCGTGGCTAATTCTTTAGTAACATTAATACTCGCTAATTTATCAACATAGCTAACAATACCGCTGATCTCTCGGCGGTACTGTTTTATTTCTTGCTCAGTTAAAGTTAAACGAGCTAAATGAGCAATATGTTTTATATCAGCAGTAGAAAAAGACATTTATTTAAATTTATACCAAATATAACCTAAGCCTCTAAGTATTAAATAATTATTTCACACAACGAAAACCAACCAAAGGATCATAATAAAATTCATCAGTTTTACCAAGATTCAATCCATAAATTCCAGCCAAATCACCCTCACCCTCAGCATCACCGCCACGAATAAAACTATTTCCATCTTTGCTACAGCCATAATATTGACCAATACCCCGAGCTTCATGAGTCCAATTTAGGCCTGAAGGACCAGCCATTGGTCTTTCGTAATTGTCTAAATCAGGATTAGTTTCTTGATCCCAATCAATATATCCACCGTTATTAAAATAATTTATTTCTTCACAAGTCTCATCAACCCATTCAGCCACATTACCAGCCAGATCCCAAATTTTTTGACCAGTAGAAAGTATAACTGTGCGCCTTTGATAAACTGACGGATTTAATAAATCTGGAGCATTAAAATACTCTAAAATAGCCTCTAGGGCCACTTTATCATAAGCCACGCCTTTGGGCATAGAGCCTTCGCCAAACTTGCCGTCATCCCAATTACTAAGACTATCAGCTACACTAAAAACGGTTTCAGCATTTCTAGCAATCGTCATCCATTCTGCGTTAGTTATTAAATGAGCTCCCATAGTTGTACAATATGTCTTGGCTTCCTGAATGGAAATATTAGCAATCGGATCACCCAGAGCTAATGGAACCGGAGTTCTACCATGGAGACTGTCACAAGCAAATGACAATGGATTACCACTACCATTATCATAAGTTTGATTCTCTGTTCTATTATCAGTTATTCCTGTTGTTAAATCTTCATTAAATGCACATTTAGTCTCGTACTTCATCACGCAAAAATCATTAGTATCAAACTCAGCACTCCCAGGCACAGCTACGTAATTCTCAGGACAATTTAAAATACCACTAGCGGTAGCCGCATGAGGTCCAGCATCAAGCTCGTCAATTTTGGTACCTAAGCAAAATGACAAACTATACCGCTGTCCGTTTTCTAATTGCTGGTATTGATAATCTTGGTCAGGACAATCGTTGTCAATATATGGTTTAGGATTAGTTGGCACGCGCAGTAAATAATTGGTCCCACCATTAGCAATACTACCTGTGCCTGGAGCTACTGCGGCGGGATAAGTACCTAAATCGTTATAATACATTTTCAAAGCTAGCTGAATCTGTTTAATATCAGCTAAACGTCTCGCGTCACGCGCTGACATACGAGCCGATTCTAAATATACGACCGTCATAGTTGATAAAACACCAATAATAGTAATGACAACCAAAAGCTCAACTAGTGTAAAACCTTTCAAATATTTTTTCATAAAAGCTTGATTAAAAACCTCTTAAAATGAAGCGGTACTTTATTATATTATACCCTTTAAAAAACATTGGAGCAAGCATAAATATGCCAAGCTTCCAGTTCTTTATTGCCCATTACACTGATAAAAATTTGGGTTAGATTTTCTTAAATATTGCGAGCCTTAAAAAATTTAATTAAAATTTGAGCTTATTTAAGGATAAAGCCGAGCCTTTGTTTGACGAATCCGAGTCCCGAGCTTGTCGAGGGACGAGGATGAGGAGTTAGGCGAGGCTCCTTAAATAAGTGATAAATTTATTAAATTTTTTACGAGCTCGCGCTTTTGGCGCCACCTTTTCTAAAAAGGTGGCGTAGCTAACGCAATTAAAGTAACTGCTACACTAAAGGTAAATTACCACCGATTTACTTATAGCTTACGATACGAGGGCTATTTTAAAATAATAAAGTTATTAAACTCTAAAAACAATTAACTAGTTAGTTCAATAAATTTTTGCTCATTTAAAATTTTAACCTTTAATTTCCTAGCTTTCTCATACTTACTACCCGGCTTATCTCCAGCCACAACATAATCAGTTTGAGCGCTAACAGATTCTGAAATTTGACCACCATGATTTCTAATTAAAGCTTTAGCTTCATCACGCGAGAAATTATTAAGTGTGCCAGTTAAAACAAAACTCTGATTATTTAATTTACCAATACTTAAACGAGGTAAAATAATCTTTAAGCCAGCCGTAGTTAATTTTTTTAAGAAATTTTGATTTAGTTTATTATTAAACCAATTAATAATACTAAGAGCCACCTTAGTACCAACATCAGGTAAGGTTTCTAAAGTCTCTTTATCTAAATTAATAAATAAATTACCTAAATCCTCCGGCGTCGCCAAACTTTGTTTTTTTAATTTAGACCAATTAACCGCTTGTTTAGCGAGTAGCAAAGCCGTTTCTTCACCAACATGTTCAATACCCAAAGCATATAATAACTTTTCTAGAGTCGGCGTTTTTGCTTTCTCTATTGCGGCCACTAAATTAGTTGATGACAAATCAGCAAAACGTTCTAATGATAAAAAATCATCTTTAGTTAAAGTATAAAAATCAGCTGGATCATTGACTAAGCCTGACGCGACTAATTGTTCAATGATTTTTGGACCTAAACTATCAATATCTAGACCTGTTTTAGAAGTCCAATGCATTAAATGACGTAAATTAACTGCGTAACAATTTTTATTAGGACAACGATAAGCTACTTCGCCTGTTTTTTTCATCACGGGCGTATTACAAATAGGACATTTGGTCGGCGCTTTAATAGTTTTTTCTGCACCAGTGCGTAATTTTACTAAACTGGCAATAATTTTAGGGATCACATCGCCCGCTCGTTCTACAATAACCGTATCATTAATTTTAACCCCCAAACGTTCAATTTCATCAAAATTATGAAGCGTAGCATTACTAATCATTACGCCTTTAACTCTAACTGGCTCTAACTTTGCCACTGGGGTTAAAGTTCCGCTACGACCAATTTGCCATTCAACGTCTAATAACTTCGTAGTGGCTTGTTCATTAGCAAATTTATAAGCCATCATATATCTAGGCCCCTTTCCAACAATACCTAAATCAGACCAGAGCTTTATCTTATCAACTACCGCGACGACGCCGTCGCATTCAAAAGGCAACTTGTCTCTTTTCTTTTCCCACGAATGATGAAAATCAATTACCTCGGCTAAATTTTTACATAATTTATTAAAGCCCAAAACTTTAATACCTAATAATTTTGCTAAACTATGCTCTTGACTATGAAGTTCAATCCCAAACTCAGTCGCAATATCATAACAATAAAAATCAAGCTGACGCGAGGCAGTAATACTAGAATCAAGTTGACGGATTGAACCAGCCGCGGCGTTGCGAGCGTTAGCTAAGAGGGGTTTATTTAATTTTTTATACTCGTTATTTAATTTATTTAAAACTGCTTCGGTCATGATTGTCTCACCTCTAATCTCAATTTCTCCAGTACTTAAATTAGTTAAAACTTTTTCAATGCTTGCATTAGTTAAACCAATTTTTAATAATTCTTGCTTAGTAGGAATGCGTAAACGCAAAGGAATTGAAGCAATGGTTTTAATATTGGCCGTGACATCTTCGCCAACGCGACCGTCGCCGCGCGTCGCAGCTTTGACTAATATTCCGTTTTTATAAATTAAACTAATGGCCAACCCGTCCATTTTTAATTCAGAAAAATAATGTAAATCTTTTTTAGTTCCTAAAATTTTTACTAAACGCTCCTGCCATTGCGTCATGTCTTCTTCACTAAAAGCATCAAATAAAGATAGCATAGCTATGCTATGCTCCACTTTTTTAAAGGTTGCGAGCGGTTTTCCGCTCACGCGTTGGGTTGGAGAATCAGCTGTTATTAAATCAGGAAATTGTCTTTCTAATTTAACTAATTCATTTTTTAAACTATCTAGAGCGGCATCACTAATCTCTGGCTGATCTAGGACATGATAAAGATAATTATGGCGTTCAATTTCTTGCCTTAATTTTATAATTCTTTTATTAGTTTCATGACTTAACATAATTTATCTCCAACGTCTTAAACATCTAACATATAACTCCTTATTTTTTTCTTGAGATCGATCGCGACAATTCTCATATTGTCCTCTAAAACCACCAACAAAAACATCAGTCCTGTTATCTTCAGTGGAAGACCAATAACAATCATTCTCGCTATAACCAGTACTTGAACCCTCTTCAGAAGATCGAAACATAATCTCAAATTCATCTTTAGCTGGTAAATACCAGTCATTAAAACCATTATAATTAGCGTTAAAGCATGAATTAGCAGCTACATATCTTTCGTCAATAACAAGATGTTCTTTATTATTTCTACCATCTTTTGTGTCATAAGCTCCGGTATCGGCATAATCATCTTGGTTATCCCACGGCGCTATAAAATCATCAGTTTCACAAGGCTCAGAATTGCAATTTGGTGAAGACACAATTACCCCCTGCTCTATATCAATCAAAGTTCCTCCACCACACTGAGCTCCGGTACCACAGCTGTCATCACATTCAATACCGACATTGCTACAGGTAGCTTCGGTTGATTCACATTTTTGTGCCGTGCTACAGATAGGCCTGTCGTCAGGACAATCACCACAGCTTCCACCGCAACCATTAGGACCACACTCATAATTACCGTACTCAGGAGCACAATAATCAAGACAAACATTACTAATTTTCTGTTGACTAATATTTTTATAATAACCAGTTAATGAGAAAACTGCTGAACCAGTAATAAAACTATTCGGATCTCCGTTACCAGCACTAGGCGGAATCAACTCATTAATTTTTATCTTATATTTTACATCGCCAGCTGTGTAAATTGCTGCTGGGTCACTACAAGAAACACAAGATTGATCAGCTGACAAGCCAGTGAATTTTAGACAATCTGTTCCGCCGCTACAGCTTTGCAATAAATTCGGTTTAGCCTTAAACAGGGCTTTTAGTTTTTCAAAAGCTACGGAAGCACTAACTTCTGCTCTGGCTTTAGCGGCTTGACCGCCAGCTTTATTCAAATTATTAGCAATGATTGAAGCGCCAGTGCCAATCGTAGCTAAAACAATAAAGGACACTATTAAAACAATAATCATGGCCATGCCTTGAGGTTTTGTTGTTAAGCGCTGTAAAAAAATTTTCATATTATTATTACTGACCAACAGTAATTGTTGTTTGTAAAGACATAGTGTCGGGATGGTTTTCTCTAGCTAAACTTTTAGCTTCTAATAAAATCGTATTTCTAGCAATCGAGAAATCAAGTCGATCTGCATTAGTCAGAGAAAAAACTAATTTAGAAATATTAATATTATTTGGCGTCAAAGCAATCGGTTCACCTCCGTCATAACTAACTGCTAAAATATTATTACCACTACTGGCTGGCGACTCAACTAAACTATAAGTTGAACATTGGTTATCTACATTTTTAAAAGTTAAACTACTAGCTGATTCTCCTAAACAGAAGTATGGCTTGTCAGCAGGGCAAGTACAGCCAACATCTTTTTTAGCTTGAGCTAGTTGGTTAGACATAATTGTTAGAGCATGGTTTAGACCTTCTTGGATATCTTTAGAGCTAACCGACCTAGCTTGACTATCAATTGATTGTAAAAACATACTAGTCGTCACTAACATGACAATAGTAAATAAACCAATCGCAATCATTATTTCTAATAACGTGAAGCCAGAGTTAGATTGTAGAATACTTTTTTTCAAATTATTAAAACCAATAACTAATGCCAATTAAAGACCTGGGACTCTAAAGTATAAATATCTTTTTTGGTATCACTTTGCCAATAGACTTCAGCTTTAACATCAAGATAAGCTGGTAAATCAGGGCTGGCAGCATGATAAGTAGAAGTAACTAAGCGACGAAAAATTGTCGCTGGCGCTTCTGGCGCGTCATTATGATAATAAAAACCTTGATCATTAATCTTTAGTGGGTTTACTAATTTAACATCGGCCGAAGTAGCAGGGACAATCTGCCCAGTATAGTCGATTAAAATTGGATTATTAGAGCCATTTTCAATTTCAACCGCCAGACCGTTAAAGGGCAAGGCTAAATTGATATAGTTATAATCTCTGCGATAGCGCACTAAATCTTGCGCTTCTTTTGCTAAATAGGCTGCAATTAAATTATTTTTAGAAGTTTGTTCAGATTCTCTAGTTAAAATTAATAAAGAAGTAGCGCTACCAAACACCATAATTAATAATCCTAGAGAAACAACTACCTCTAAAAGAGTAAAACCTTTTTCAGCCTGATAATGTTTCATATTATTTAAAACTAATCACCCCTAAAGGATTAATTGAGATTTCTTTGATTGCTCTATTGGTAGGATCGCTTGGCTGAGCTGGGCTAGCAAGGTCTTCTAGTTGAACAATAATATTTCCTGGATCAGTAGATCCGCCGGCTAGGGTTGGTTTAGCATTAGGCACATTATATAACACTGTTGCAGGAGAGACGCAGGAAGAAATTCCGACCGAGACACATGGAATGCTTAAATTACTGGCCAAAGTAATAGTTTTAAACTTCTCATTACTATTATAAGAGCCGTCACTATTAAGATCTGCAAAAATTGTATAGGTTGAGGCTGTGCTACCCGTACTAAAATAAACTCCCCAACTAGTTGGTGTTTTAAGTTGTAAAGTTTCTGAGATAAGAGCTGACATAACAGTCGTGCGCAAATCGCTCACTAAATTTTCAGTTGTTAAAGTTAAATTTGATCTTGAATTAGTTGTTTTAATTTCTGAAATAGCCAAACTAAAAACTACGATCATAATTGCCAAAGTGATAATTACTTCAAACAGGGTAAAGCCTGATGGAAAAATTGTTATTTTTTTTCTCATGCTAAAAATAATTAAGGCAGTAAAACTTTAAGCGCTTGCTCCAGCTGAGGATCTTTATCTTTATTACGATCAGCCTCGGTTATCTCAACCGCTATATCTGGTTCAATGCCTTGGTCATTAATATTATTACCTTTAGGCGTTAACCATTTAGCAGTGGTAATTTTAATAACCGAACCATCTTCCAGTTGTCGTAAAACCTGAACCGAGCCTTTACCAAAAGTTTGTTCACCAACTAGTTTAGCTAGACCATAATCTTTTAA
>Ga0172380_10009905_pt1 | contig 10075 bp, 8 predicted proteins | sample Leawe162metaG_FD_119747 | JGI IMG/M metagenome (GOLD analysis project Ga0172380, IMG submission 119747) | Leachate microbial communities from a municipal landfill in Southern Ontario, Canada - Leachate well 162 metaG | ecosystem: Engineered > Solid waste > Landfill > Unclassified | place...
ATCCTGCTTGTTTGAGCTAAATGACAAAAAAATGATAAAAATGAGATCCAGAATTTCAGGGCGGTTAAAGAGAAAAAGAAACATCGGCAAGTTAGAAACATGCACAGGTGACACCTGTGCATATATCGAGAGGGAGAGAATAGTGGAGATTTTGGCTTTTTGTTTGATGCCGAATCATTATCATCTGGTCGTCCATCAGCTGGTAGAAAATGGAATCACTCTTTTTATGAAAAAGCTTGGGAACAGCTACGTCGGGTATTTTAATGAGAAACACAATCGAAAAGGGCTGGGTTCTCTTTTCCAAGGGCCGTTCAAAGCGGTCCATGTTGCCGACAATGATCAATTTTTAAACCTTGCGAGTTATGTTTTTGCCAATCCAATAGGGATATCAGACCCCGAATGGAAAAACAGGGGAGTTTCTGATCCCGAAAGATCGATCGAGTTTTTGAATTCCTATCCTTGGTCAAGCTATTTGGATTCAATCGGGATAAAAAATTTCCCTTCGGTAACGCAAAGAGAATTTCTTTTAAATTCTTTTGACGACAACTGTTCCGCTGAAAACAGTATCAAGGCCAACGTCGAAGGATTGGTTCTGCGGAATTTCGATTCCCAAGGAAAACTGATCAGCATAGACGATCTGTTGTTGGAAGATTAAAACATGCACAGGTGTCACCTGTGCATGTTTTTTAGCTTTGGGAATTGTTTGCGAGGGGGCAAAATAGATTATTGTTTGCGTAAAATGGGTCTCGGCCGCTGTAATCCCAGTCATAATATATTTTTTGTTTATGAAAATTAAAATAGTCCAAAATAAATATTTGAACGCCCTGCTCGTTTTGATGCTGCTTTCCGCCGCGGTCCATATGCTGATCGTTGTTTGTTTCGCTTTAAGCTCTAAAGACCCCTACATATTGAATTATTTCAATATTATGGAAATAGATATTCTCATTCCCGGTTTTTTGAACAGCCCTGCAGGAAATATCTTTTCTTTGGTTTTCGCGGGAGGACTTTACCTTTTCATTCTTGCCAAGAACAAGTGACCCGAGAGGAGAAAAATACCTGCAACAAAAGAGCCGGGCCATCGCAGGAAAACGCCTATTTTGGAGCGTTTTTGGCGGAAGGGGGACCGTTTCCATTGCCCGGAAACCTTAAATCCCGTATATTTAGATAAGCAATAAGCCTTAAAGGACCTTGAACAGCGCTCGATCCATCGGGGCGCTGATATAATATTCACCAAAGAAAATATGCTGTCAATCGTCATCCCAACGTTAAATGAAGAAGCCAGATTGCCTCGTTTATTGGAGAGTATTAAAAAAGAGGCTATCAACAATTGCGAGATCATTGTGGCTGATGCCGGCTCCACCGATAAGACCAGGACTATTGCTCGCGCGGCCGGCTGTCGCGTGGTCAAGGGCGGTTTGCCGGCGATCGGGCGCAACAACGGAGCAAAAGCCGCCAAGGGAGATATGATCTTGTTCTTGGACGCGGATATAGAAACATCGCCGAATTTTTTGATGAAGGCGCTGTTCGAATTCGACCGCAAAAAATTGGGGATCGCTTCTTTTCCGATCTTTCCCCAAAGAAAGAACATCCTTCTCAACAAGGCGACAATGAACTTTTTTTACAACTATCCCCAAAGAATGCTCAAAAAGATATTCCCCATGGGAGCTATGGGGATCATGGTTAAAAAGTATCTTTTCGATAAGGTAGGCGGGTTTGATCCGGAAATAAAACTGGCTGAAGATATCTACTTCGTCCAGAAAGTTTCCGAGATAGAAAAATTCGGGGTGATAAAATCAGCGCCTTTATATATGCCTCTGCGCCGTTTCGAAAAAGACGGTTATTTTTCCACGGCCTCTAAATTTCTTCTCTGCAGCCTGTATATGGTGGCCATCGGCCCGGTCAAAAAAGATACTTTTTTCTTTCGTTATGAGTTCGGATACGGACCGAAAGAGAATCATAAAAAAGAGGCTGTCCTCTCCAAAGGCAAGGATAAAAAGATCGGATAGGACCGTATGCGTCCTGCCTCTGGGAGAGGTCTAGGCATTGTGGACTCCAGCCGGTTTAGTGCTAAAATAGGCTATGCGCGGAATGCCCGAGGGGAAGGATCGCTATGACATCCAACCATCGGGGTTTTTGCCCGATCATAAATAAAAATAATAAAAAATTAAATTTTTTGAACTATGTCCATGTACGATTTGCCCAATTTTAATTTTTTTAAAAAAAATAAAGAGGGAGCTGAAGATAAACCAAAGAGCGGCGTTGAAGAGCAGAAACCCTCCGGTATGCAGGATATCGAAGCCGGAGTGCCGGTTATTGATATTAACCAGTCATCCCTCCCTCCGTACCCTCCCCAGAAAAAGACCGAAGAGAAAGAACCTGTTGTTTCTAAAGCCGAGCCGTTGCCTGTCCAGCCGCAAGAACCAAAAATTGCGCCGGAAAAAAATCCATCAGAGCCCCGCCAAGACCGCTTGTCGGCCATCGGCGTTATGGCGGTTGTCGGCATATTGTTCGGTTTGATAGGGGGCCTTTTAGGCGGTTATTATTTTTATACCAGAGTAAAACAGGATATGGGATCTGGATCGGGAGCCGTCCAGCAAAGTGCGGCCCCGGCATATCAGGACTCAAGAGAAGAGAGAGTCGTCAGCCTCGTTAAGGACAATTCTCCTTCGGTGGTCAGCATAACCATTACCAAAGACGTCCCGGTTTATCAGTATCAGAACGACCCTTTCGGTTCTTTTTTTGACAATCCTTTCGGGAGCTTATACGGTTCCCAGCCCCAGATCAAGGGCTATCAGAAGCAGGAAGTCGGCGAAGGATCCGGGTTTATAGTTTCCGAAGACGGCTTGGTCTTGACCAATAAACATGTAGTCGATCAGACCAACGCCCAATACACGGTAGTGATGAGCGACAAGAAAGAATATCCGGCCAAGGTTTTGGCCACCGATCCGGTGCAGGATCTGGCCATCTTGAAAATAGAAGGCACCGGTTTTAAAACCGTGACCTTGGGAGATTCCGACAGCCTTCAAGTGGGCCAAACAGCCATCGCCATCGGTAACGCTTTGGGCGAGTTCCCGAACACCGTTTCGGTAGGTATTATTTCCGGGCTTTCACGTTCGATAGTAGCATCGGGCGGAGCGCAAGCTTCGGAGAGCTTGGAGAATGTTATTCAGACCGACGCGGCTATCAACGCTGGAAATTCCGGCGGTCCTCTTTTGAACCTTTCCGGCGAAGTTATCGGCATCAATACGGCAGTGGCTTCGCAGGCCCAAGGCGTCGGTTTTGCCCTGCCTATCAATTTGGCCAAGCGCGATATAGAACAAGTCAAGAAAACCGGAAAAATATCTTATCCTTTTCTTGGCGTTCAATACACTTTGATAACGCCGGAGTTTGCCGAGCAGAAGAAATTGTCGGTCGATTACGGCGCTTTGATCGGAGCCAGCTCAAGCAGTTCCAAGCCGGCGGTCATCTCCGGTTCAGCCGCTCAAAAAGCGGGAGTGAAAGCAGGGGACATTATTCTTGAATTCGGCGGAGAAAAGATCACCAGCGACAACTCTCTGGCTAAAATAATCGCCAAATATCTGCCCGGCGACAAAGTAACCCTCAAAATATTAAGAAACGAAAAAGAGCTCTCGGTCGAAGCAACCCTGGGCGAATACCAGTAGAACCAGCCAAGAAAAAAATCCATTCGCATCGTAAAAAATTACCTAGGTGACACCTAGGTAATTTTTTATCATTAGCTGTGGATAACTTTACACAGGTCCGACCTGTGTAAAGTTATCCACAGGGGGTGTTGTTTTGGCTGCTGGCCATTTGACAATGTCTGTCTAATTTTATAGATTATTATCAGTTGAAATTATGAATACCCGGATCAGCAGAGAAAACTTTAGTTTTTCCTCTTCTAGCCAAACTCTTCGGTCTGGGAATTTCTGTTTCTAAAAAATAGTTAAGAAAAGAACACGAAACCAAATTCTCCAGATCGGGAGAATTTTTTGTTTTAGGGGCTGTTTTTTCTTCCCGCGCCGAACTGTTACGAACCGTTTGGCGCGGGAGGGAGCAATAATCCGTTTGATGGCAAGCGGCGCGACCTCGTAGCATATTATAGTTCCAGAAAAACTTAAAAAGGAATGGAGGACAAAGACGATGCAACTACCAGCAGGGAACAAGCCGGCAACCAGTTTGCTCGGCGCGTACAGGAATGTGGACATTTGCGGCATTTTTCAGCTTGATTCCGCGGAATTAAAAGATGAGGCGATAATCATTGCCTCTGGAGAACTTAGGGTTTTTCTCGAAGGCGTAGGCATAGATCCTCTCGCCACGAGATACCAGGCGGAGTTTATGACTCCCGCCAATCCCCTCAACGCCGGTTTTTACCAGTTGTTGGGAGTGAAAGTTCTTCCTGTGGCAACTAATGGCAATGGCCATTCCGAAACCGCATCCGGTATCGGAGAGACCACTGTCATCGACTTCATCGGCCAGTTTATGGCCAACCAGGAAAAAGAGCTGGAGATCGAAAGAGGCTGCGGGATCATTTATCCTATCGCCAAAAAAGACGGGATACTGGTCATCGCAAGCAGTCAAACAGGAATATTGGCCATAACGGCCTCATAAGATTGGGCGTCTGCCATCCGCCCAATCTTTTCCTTCTTTAAAGCAAACAAAATTAAAAAGTGGGCAAGGTGACACCTTGCCCACTTTTTAATGGAGTCTTAAGTTGGCAAAGGCCCCGCCTTCGCTTCGCAAGCTACGGCGGGCGAAGGGGGCTTTTGCCAACTTTCGGGATGCGTTTACACGGGTCGGACCTGGCGGCGTACAGGTCCGACCCGTGTAAACCTTCGGACGGACTGCGTGCGCGTTTGACAGGGATGGTTAAAAACTGTATAAAATTTAAGTCATCCTCCTCCGTTCAAAACAAAAGTCGGGAGGAGAAGTTTAAGGACCTTTAAAACAAAAAACGAAATGGATACTGCTATAGTTATTTTTGTTTTTGGTATTTCTGGCATAATGATTTTTTCGATTTGGCAGAACAAAAAGAATCGCGTCTCTTCGGCGTCGAGCAAAGAGGAAGATATAATCTCAGCCGTCGAAGGGGAAGAGTTGGAAAGGGCAAGGGAAGAAAAAGAGAAGGAGATCGAAAACAAGAAAAAGCTGGAAGAATTGCTGACAAGGGAATCTTTTTTGGCAGGCGTTATTAAAAGCGTCCGAGGCAAAAAAATGGGCGGGAGCAGATATCGTCCAAGTGCGACCTTGCGTTCCAAGTACGCAGATGAAACCTTGGGAATACAAATTGTCGTATCTGTTTCTTTTTTCTTCAGCTTCGGGGAGAAGATAGAAAGTGTCAGCATAACGTCCAAGAAAGTGCCCGGAGTAGAAGGCTACAGCCGCCAGCTGGAGGAATTCAGCGATGAAGAACTCCAGAGGATCGACGATTGGATCGATTTCAACTACGGCGATTGCGGTTTTCTTTTAAGGGACAAGTGACGTCCGATATTAGTGAAAAAGGAGCGACTTCTCGAGAGCGCTCCTTTTTTGTTGCCTGCAAGGATCATTTTTCATAATTAAAAGTGGATAACTTTACACAGGTCGGACCTGTGTAAAGTTATCCACAGATTCAATTTGGCAAAGGCCCGCTTCGCCCGCCGTAGCTTGCGAAGCGAAGGCGGGGCCTTTAGTGTTCGCGATTTATGCGATGTCCACGGTCGCAAACTTACACGGGTCGGACCTGGCGGCGTACAGGTCCGACCCGTGTAAGTTCGCTTGACCTTCGGTTGGGGCTTGGTATAATGATTTGCCGTAAGGATCGGCGGTTGTTGAAAGGGTTGTAAATGACGGCCGAAGCCAGGCGGTAAAAGGCTATATTTTAAAAGAGTTCATTTGCCATTGCCGGTTAATTAAGATAAAATTTTAAGTATATGGACGGTTTAAATTTCACCAATAAAGCGCAGAAATTGCTGATGGAGGCTCAAGGAATTGCGAGCGAGAAGGGCCAGCAGCAGATCGATGCCTTGCATCTGCTTTTTGCGTTGCTTTCGGACGATGAAAATATAGTTTTGAGCTTGCTGGAAAGATTGAGGATCGATATCGAAGAGCTCAAAAAAAGGGTAAAATCCGCCCTTAATCAGATACCCGCCCTTTCCGGATCTCAAACTTTCGGCCAATTTTATTTGACCCAGGATATGGCCAAAGTTCTAAACAGGGCGAGGGACGAATCGGTGCAGATGCAGGACGATTTCATATCCGTCGAGCATCTGTTCTTGAGCCTTTTGGCGACTCCCGCCAGAGCCAAAGACGTTTTGGCCAAGGCCAGATATATAGACGACATGGCTGCCGCCGGCAGTCCCGAAGCTTTGGCGGCGGAAAAACTTGATTATGCCACGGCCAAAAAGATATTCGATCAGTTGAGAGGCGGGGAGCGCATAACTTCGCCGGACCCCGAATCGAAATACAAGATACTGGAAAAGTTCGCCCGCAATATGACCGACATGGCCAGGAAAGGAGAGCTTGATCCGGTCATCGGCCGCGAAGAAGAAATAAGGCGCTTGATGCAGATATTGTCGCGCCGCACCAAGAACAATCCGGTTTTGATCGGCGAGGCTGGCGTTGGAAAAACAGCCATTGTCGAAGGCTTGGCCCAAAAGATAGTCAAGGGCGACGTGCCGGAAAGTTTGAGAAATAAAGAGCTTATCAGCTTGGACTTGGGTTCGCTGATAGCCGGAACCAAATACCGCGGCGAATTCGAGGAAAGGGTCAAAGCCCTGCTTAAAGAACTTAAGAAGACCCAAGGTCTGCATATTCTATTCGTCGATGAGCTCCATACTTTGGTGGGCGCCGGCGGAGCCGAAGGCGCGATAGACGCTTCCAATTTGTTGAAGCCGGCTTTGGCGCGCGGAGAATTAAGAACGATCGGTGCGACCACTCTCAAGGAATACCAAAAATATATAGAAAAAGACGCGGCATTGGAGCGCAGATTCCAGCCTGTCACGGTCAGCGAACCGTCTATCGAAGACACCATAGCCATACTTAGAGGCTTGAAGGAAAAATATGAACTTCATCACGGCTTGAGAATAAAAGACGCGGCTTTGGTTGCGGCCGCCGAGCTTTCGGCCAGATATATCAGCGATCGTTTTCTTCCCGACAAAGCGGTTGACCTGATGGACGAAGCGGCTTCGGGCTTGCGCTTGGAAATGGAATCCGAACCTGTCGAATACGAAGAATTGGCCAAAGAGATACAAAAAAGGGAGATAGAAAAGGAGGCGTTGAAGACGGAAAAATTATCGGCGTCGGAAAAAGAAAGAAAAGAAATTTTAATGCGAGAGAGAGTGATCGAAAGGGAACTGGCCGAGCTTCAGGAAAAGGCCAGCGCTTATTCTTTGCGCTGGAAGACCGAGAAAGAAACGATAGGGAAGATCAAAGAATTGAAAAAAAATATCGATGCCCAAAAATACGAAGAGGAGAAAGGATTAAAGGAAGGCAATTTGCAAAAAGTGGCCGAAATAAAATACGGCATACTCCCCGACCTTTTGAAGGAATTGAAAAAATACGATAAGAAATTAACGGTCCTGCAAAAGCAAAACCCTATTTTGAAGCAGGAGGTTTCCGCCGAGGATATCGCCAAGGTGGTTTCGCGATGGACCGGGATCCAGGTTACCAGGCTTCTGGAATCGGAGGCGGGGAAACTGGAGAAGATGGAACAGGCATTGGCCAAAAGGATCATTTCCCAGGAAGACGCCATCAAAGCCGTTTCCAATGCCATCCGCCGCTCACGCGCCGGAATATCCGAAGAATCAAGGCCTTTGGGATCGTTCATCTTTTTGGGCCCGACCGGAGTGGGCAAAACCGAGACCGCGCGCGCTTTGGCCGGATTTTTGTTTAATGATGAGAACGCTTTGATCAGGGTTGATATGTCGGAGTATATGGAAAAATTCGACGTTTCGAAAATGATCGGATCCCCTCCCGGATATGTCGGTTACGACGAAGGCGGACAGCTGACCGAGAAGGTGAGGCGCAGGCCATACAGCGTGATACTTTTGGACGAGATCGAAAAGGCCAATCCGGAAATATTCAACATCTTGTTGCAGGTTTTGGAGGATGGCCGTTTGACCGATGCCAAAGGCCGCGTCACCTCTTTTCGAAACACCATTCTTATCATGACCTCCAACGTCGGTTCGGATGTCATAGCCAAAGAATCGACTTTGGGATTTTTGCCCAACAACGAAAAGATCAGCCAAAAGAAAGATCTGCGCAACAAGGTGATGTCGGCTTTAAAAGAAAAGTTCAGGCCGGAATTTTTGAATCGTATCGATGAGATAGTTCTCTTCGATTATTTGGGGCCGGTCGAGATCAAGAAGATCGTAAATTTGGAATTGGAAAAAGTTAAGAATCGTTTGAAGAAAAAGAGGATCAGCCTTCAGGTTTCGGAAAAAGCCAAAGATCTTTTGGCGACCTTGGGATTCGATGCCAATCTTGGCGCGAGACCGTTAAAACGCGTTATTCAAAAAGAGATACTCGATCCTTTGGCTTTGAAGATCGTTATTTCCCAGATCAAAGAAGGGGACAAAGCGACCATCGACGTAAAAGACGGCAAGATCGTTTTTGTCGAGCCTGCCGAAAAAACTTCGTCTGTTAAAAAAGACCAAGAATAACCAAATATGTTCAAACAAATAGTCACAGTCATATTGTTCATTTTAGCCGGAGCCTTCGGCGGTATTTTGGTGCAGAGGTTCGCGCCCAACTTGTACGTTCAGCCCAATACCGCGCCGAGCTACGTTATCAGGGAAAATAATATTTATATCCAGGAAAACGACGCGCTGAAAGATTCGGTCCAAAAAACAAAGAGTTTTGTCTTAGGGGTCAGGTCTGTCGTCAGCGATAAAAAGATCTTGTCCGGATCGGGTCTGGTCCTTACTTCCGACGGCATGGCCGTTACTTTGGCCGAGTTGGTTCCGTCCGGCAGTAAAACCATTGTTTTTTATGTTGACGGCCAGCCGGTACAGGCCCAGGTAATCAAGCGCGACCTCAAAGAAAATTTGGCGCTGGTCAAAATAGAAAAGAGCGGGCTCTCCGTTGGCGGATTTTTTATATTCGATCAGCTGGCGTTAGGGGAAAGGGTTTTTTTGGTCAGCCAGACATTCGATCCTCAAACATCGGCGCCAGGATTTTTAACCAATGAGGGGGTGGTAAAAACTTTCACTGCCGATACCATAGAAACTAATATCCAAGAATCGAAAGCTTTGGGCGCGCCAGTATTCGATATCAAAGGCTACGTCATGGGGATAACATCTTCTTCTTCCGGCTCTGTGACAGTGATACCGATCACGAAAATAAGAGATTTTTCTAAACTGTAAAATTACAGCGGCGGACAATAAAAACCTGGGCCAAACCCCAGGTTTTTATTACCGCGCCAAATTACTGCGCCAACAAATTTTTACGGGTCGGACCCGTCGTACGGGTCCGACCCGTAAGCCGGCAGAGGCCTGGCTTTTGGCAATTTGTTTGTCGCAGTAAACCCGTACTCGGCCAGCGTAAAAGAACTACTGCGCCAAGCCGTAGCTCGCAAGCGAAGGCTGGCTGTGCCAAGCCGTAGCTCGCAAGCGAAGGCTGGCTGCGCCAAGCCGTAGCTCGCAAGCGAAGGCTGGCTGCGCCAAGCCGTAGCTCGCAAGCGAAGGCTGGCTGCGCCAAGCCGTAGCTCGCAAGCGAAGGCTGGCTGTGCCAAAATCTCGGCTGACACAGTACGAGAAAAAGTGGGCAAGGTGACACCTAGGTAATTTTACTGCGCCATTGCTACGACTACTGCGCCAGACCGGCGGCTTCACGGCTCGGACCCGCTGGCGTACGGGTCCGACCCGTGAAGGTCTGCGTTCGTTGGGCTTTGCTACTGCGTCAAATTACTGCGACAGTTGAAGCGATGCTTCGTTGACACGATCGGTGATTTGTTTTATATTGTTCAGTACTTTCGATCTTTGACAATTACTGTTTTTATGGCGGTTCCTTGGCGGGAACGCTTATTCGCGGTTCCAGCTAAAGAACTGTTATAAAAACGGTACAGCCTTACAGCGTCGGGCTGTTTAATGACATATGG
>Ga0172380_10009907_pt1 | contig 10073 bp, 7 predicted proteins | sample Leawe162metaG_FD_119747 | JGI IMG/M metagenome (GOLD analysis project Ga0172380, IMG submission 119747) | Leachate microbial communities from a municipal landfill in Southern Ontario, Canada - Leachate well 162 metaG | ecosystem: Engineered > Solid waste > Landfill > Unclassified | place...
GCATCCTGCGAGAATCATAAGGTCAAATTCCCATCCCGTTTTATCGTGTGATGTGAATGGAACTTTCCACTCTTCTATCTTGCAGTAGATGGCTCCTGCCATGATAAGACTCAATACTATCGCAGCTATCTGGGCAAAGAGTCCCATGACAAGAGCTGCGGCTGCGGCAAATTCTACCCATCCAAGAAACGTGAACATCCAGCCATTTTCTGGCTTACCCATATTTTTGGCCATGGTGTTTCCGTTCTGCATTTTCCACAAACCGTGTACGAAAAAAATGAGAGCTACGCTGCATCGAAGAATGAGGAGCCCTACATCTGTGTAGGAATGCAAGAGGGCAAAATTTTCCATGTGAGTGAGGTTAGAGGGTTGGGGTTTTTACTTACTACTTACGACGACCGACTCCATCACGTCATCTGCTCGAAGTGCAGCTACGGTGTCCATTCCGGAAATCACTTTTCCAAAGATCGTGTACTGTTTTGGAAGCGGTGTGTCCTTCAACATAATGAAGAACTGTGATCCGTTCGTGTCTGGGCCAGCATTTGCCATAGCGACAATTCCCTTGTCGTAATCTTTGGTTACTTTTTCATCTTCGAACTTATAACCAGGTCCGCCCGATCCATTTCCTGTTGGATCTCCACCCTGAATAACAAATCCAGATACGAATCGGTGGAATGTTAAACCGTTGTAGAAGTTTTTTTCTGCGAGGTAGACGAAGTTACTGACGGTCTTTGGTGCGTCTTGTGGATAGAGCTCCATAACGATCACTCCTTTGCTCGTTGTGATGGTTACCTTTTTGTTGTTAATTCGGCTCGCTGGGAGAATGCCAGGAAATTTGTATGTTGCGCTTGGATCACGTGGAGCTGGCTTGGTTTCGGTTTTGGTTTCTGTTTTTTCTGATGCTGTATCCTTCTTTGGCATGGTTGTCGTTTGGTTAGATGATGTAGTAGATGCTACTGGTGTCTCTTGGGTAAGTGGAGTTGATTGTACCTGAGTCTGAGTTTGAGCTGATGGAGAAAGAGACGTCTTTGCTGAAGGTGCATTAAGTATCTGGGCGATGGCGTACATGCCGCCCATGGCTACGAGTGCCAGAATTACATATAAAAGAGTCTTTTGCGTTGAGGACATAGTAAATAAAAAAGAATAAGGCTGCTTTATTATACGGTTATGCTTCGGTTTTTGCTAGAAAAATCCGAGAAAATGATGCATTGACGTTTTTCGCCCTTCATGTTAATTTTTTCGGGCTTTAGATGCCTCGATTGGCAAAAAGTCGCCTTGAAAATATGCACAGTTAGCTCAGTGGTAGAGCATCTCGTTGACGTCGAGAGGGTCAGAGGTTCAAGTCCTCTACTGTGCACCAGTTAAAATTTTTGGTGAGAGTTTAGCGTTTTTTTAGGTTTTATTTAGAATTCTGTAAGATTGAGTTGGTACCCTTGGCGTATGGGTACTTTTTTTGATTATCTTTTTCCGCCGAAGTGCTGCGTGTGTGAGTGCACGGGGGCGCATTTGTGCGAGTATTGTCGCTACGACTTGGTAGAGTCTTTTTTGACGGATGATGGGGTAATGCTGAAGAGTCCGTATGCTTCGATTTCTGCGGCGAAGTTTTTTGCGATTACAGCGTGCCGGCCGACGCCTGTTTTGCGGCAGGCACTTCATGCATTCAAGTATACACATACTGAGGAGTTGACTGAGATTTTTGGTGAGATTTTGGTGACGAGACTCAAGGGGTTTCGATTTTCGCGAGATGTTTGTATTGTGCCGGTGCCGTTACATGCGAGCCGCGTGCGCGAACGTGGCTTTAATCAGAGCTTGTTGCTGGCACGGTATGTGGCAAAAAGACTTAGACTGAAGGTGGCGGATATTCTGGAGCGCACGCGATGTACTTTTCCGCAGGCGCAGCTCTCTCGGAGTGATCGAATTCTGAATGTGCGCGGCGCATTCGCGTTGAAGGCGAACGTTGCCAAACTTCCGCGCGTAGTTCTTCTTCTCGATGATGTCATTACGACTGGTTCGACGTTCACGTCGTGTCGCGACGTGCTCATTCGAGCCGGTGCTACCAAGGTTTATGGCTTGGCACTGGCGCATGGCTTGTAGATCATGGTATAGTCGACTCATGCTTCTTGGTATTGATGCATCTCGGGTTGTCGCAATGAATGGAACTGGCGTTGAAGTTTATTCCTTCGCTATTATTCATCATCTTTTAGAAAAGATCCGAACTAATTCCCATAGCGCCTTTGATCGAGTTCATCTCTACACTCCTCGTCCTCTTCCGGAAGGTTTTTTGGGTGGGCGGTATCCATTTGTCGAAGAGCATGTCATTCCATTTCCAAGAGTATGGACACACATCAGGCTTTCCGCCGCGATGCTCCAGGAGCCACCTGATGCGCTCTTCATCCCTTCGCACGTTCTTCCGATCGTTCATCCAAAGCGAAGTGTGGTGACCATTCACGACGTAGCCTTCATGGAATTTCCTCAGGCGTATGGCCGTTTCCAAAGAATGTATCTGAAATTTTCTACATGGCTTGCCGTACGTGAGGCAACTCAGATTGTCGTTCCAAGTCAGGCGGTTGCTGATGATTTGGTGAAATATTTTTCTTGTTCAAAGGAAAAGATTTCGGTTATTCACCATGGATTTGAGCCGAATGCATCACCACGAACACATGCTGCCGACCATAGCATGAATCACCAAGCCGCCAACTCGCTCCTTCAAAACTTCAATATCGGTCTCGATGATCCCTATATTTTTTATGTTGGACGACTTGAAGAGAAAAAAAATCTTAGACGACTGATTGAGGCATTTATCTTATTTCGAAAAACGCATCCTTCGTGGAAACTTATTCTCGCTGGAAGTCGCGGATTTGGTTTTGAAGAAATCTTCAAAGTTGTCGAAGCTCATGATGCTTGGCAGTACGTGATTATGCCCGGATTTGTCACCGATGAGGAGAGGGACGCTCTTTATGACCACTGTCAATTTTCCGCATTTGTATCGCTTTCTGAGGGCTTCGGATTTCCAATTCTCGAGTCGATGTCGTACGGAAAAGATGTTCTCATGAGTGACATTCCGGTGATGCACGAAATTGCTACGCAGGGAGTATTTGTCGATCCGATGAACGTAGAAGATATTACGAAAGGCATGCTCAAACTTGCCGAGAAGTCGTCCGAATCTACACCTGTACATCAGAGTGCGCTCAAAAAAATTACTGCAAAATATTCCTGGGAAGTTGCTGCTGAAAAAACACTCCAAGTTCTTTCCGATGTTGCGAAAACGTCATAAAAACCATTATGGACAATCAAGGAATAGCCCACATATTTGCGGAAATTGCGGACATGCTCGATATCCAAGGCGAGAATGTTTTTCGCATTAATGCCTATCGCCGTGCGGCTCAAATTGTTGAACATTATCCGCAAGATTTGAGTGAGGCGTATTTGAAAACCGGTGACGTAGAAAAAATTCCTGGCATTGGAACCGACCTAAAACAGAAAATTATTGAACTCGTCACGACTGGGAAATGTCAGTGGCATCAGGAACTTGTGGCTCAATTCCCGCCTGGATTACTTGGTATGTTGCGCGTTCGTGGAGTTGGTCCAAAGAAGGTAAAATTATTTTTTGGAACGCTTGGAATTCAAAATCTTGAGCAGCTCAAAAAAGCTGCGATGACCGGACAACTTCGAGATCTTCCAAAGATGGGCGAAAAAAGTGAGGTGGATATTTTGAAGGCGATTGAGGAGTATGAGGCGATGCCACATGAACGTCGACTTCTTCATGAAGCGCTTACTGAAGCCAATAAATTCGTAGCATATCTTTCTAAGTGTCCTGATATTTTGAAGGTACAGTATGCGGGAAGTTTGCGACGTGGTGTCGAGACGGTCGGCGATATTGATATTTTATGCTGTGGAAAAAAAGGTGAGAAAAAAGATCCCGCAGAAGTTACGCGCATCATGAATTATTATGCGAAGTACCCTGGAATCGCTTCGATTATTAATCGCGGTGAGACGAAGTCATCGACCCTTTTGGATACAGGAATTCAGGTAGATCTCCGCGTCCTTGATGAATCGATTTTTGGCGCAGCGCTGCATTATTTTACCGGTTCAAAATCTCACAATATTCGAATTCGTGATCGTGCGAAAAAGATGGGGCTCAAGGTGAGCGAGTATGGAGTTTTCGATATGAAAGGTAAAAAAGAACGACTCGTTGCGGGAAAAACTGAAGATGAATTATTCAAAATTATCGGTTTACCGTTTATTATTCCCGAGTTGCGTGAAGATCGAGGTGAGATTGAGTATGGACTCAGTCACGAAAAAATGCCGGATCCGGTTGAGCTCGATCATCTTCAAGGTGATCTCCATGTGCACTCCCGGTGGAGCGATGGATCACAGGAGATTGAAGACGTTGCAAAAGCTTATCAGAAAGCCGGTTTTCAGTATATCGCCCTCACGGATCACTCGAAACTTGTTGGCGTGACTGGCGGCATGGATGATGCGCGCGTCACTGAGCAGTGGGATGAAATTGATGAGGTCAATCGTAAAATGAAAGGGTTTCGCATTTTGAAAGGCAGCGAGGTCGATATTCTCAAAAATGGTCAGCTCGATTATGGAGAAAAGATTCTCAAAAAACTCGAGGTCATTTGTGCGTCCGCACACCTCTATCACAACCTCACCGAAGAAGAACAGACGAAGCGACTCATTCGTGCAGTAACCTCTGGATATGTGAAGATTTTGAGTCATCCAACCGGTCGACTTATCAATCAGCGAAAAGCTATTTCTTTCAATATGGAGGCTGTTTTCAAGGCGTGCAACGATCATCATGTTGCGCTTGAAATCAATGCATCTCCTGATCGAATGGATTTGAATGATGTGAACGTCCGCATGGCAAAAAGCCTCGGCTGTAAGTTCTCTATCGACTCCGACAGTCATCACTCATCCCAAATGGAATTCCTTCAATATGGAGTCATCGTGGCTCGCCGAGCTGGGTTACAAAAAGAAGATGTCATCAATACGATGCCGCTCAAGGAACTGCTGAAGTATTGGAAATTACCATAGAGGATCGACTAAAAAGCACTATTGAAATATTTACGCTTTTTTTATTACGCTACGTTTGAGCCCTCTGTTCTCGCATCTGCACCACCTCCAAAGAATCGACGTGCGATTCTTTGACGTTTTGCCATCGCACCCTCCCTATCTCGTGGGCGCTCAATATCTCGAGAGAATATTGCGGAGAGTTCTGCAATTGATGCTCCGCCCGCAGCTGCAGCACGAAGATTTTTACCATATCTTCCCAAAACTTCTCGCTTCAAAATTGTATCGATATTGACCCCCGGATCCTTTCGCTCCTCTACCGACATGCCATGTCCACCTCCGCGATCGTGAAGTTGAAATAGACCAATACTGTGCCCGCTATCTCCTGTTGCCCCTGGTCGCAATCCTGACTCGGCGTATGCATTGACGATTGCGGCTGCAGCGACCGACTTCGGAAGACCTGCTGCCAAGAATCTCTGTTCAATAATTTTTGCCATTTCTTTTTGCGCTGGAGACAAGACTGTTTCCGGAATTTGATCGGCGACTTCCGTCTTTCCATTGAGATCGAGCGGCTTGTATTCAAGACTTCCTGGCTGTCCGTTTTCTCCTTCTTTCCAAACCGGAAGTCCTTTTTTCTGATTTTCCTCGTCCTTTGCCTTGTACTGAGTATATTCCTTTTCATCCATTATCTTTCCCTCTTCCCATGTGTCACCCTGAAGAATGCGAAGATATCCATCGTTGTCATAAAAGTTACCTTGAGTTTTTATCGTACTTTTTCGTTCAAAATAGGTAACGGTTCCATTTGCCTTATATTCGTCATAGGCTTTTTTTGCCTCTGGATAGCGAGTTAAGAGCTGCTTATTTCCGCCCTTGTCGAGATTTCGTGGATGAATCTTCAAAACGACTGACCCCACTTTTTCATTTACGAGATTTTTCAAACCAACGTTCCACTCGAGATCGTGATTTCCAAGTGCATTGAATTTCTTCACGCCACCCTCGTCTTCACATAGAAGCATTTTCGTAATGCCAGGGTCTTTTTTTTCAATGTCCGTAACGTCATCAACGATTAATTTCTGTAGCGTTTCGCCATTTAATGGTCGTCCAAATGCCTTTTCAAATCGTGCCTTCTGCTCTGGAGTGAAGTTGCGAATTCCTTCTTTTTCTTTAAGATCATCTCGTTCTTTTTTCTGAGCATCAAACGTAGGCTTGAGCCTATCGAGCCGCTCCTTTGCTTGCTCGGCGCTTCCTTGCTGCGCTTCAATTTTCGGTTTTGGGGCTTCGAATTTCGGTGCCATATTGCTGCATTAAAAATTTACGCTTCTACTGGTTTTGCAATTCGAGTGACGGGATTTTTTTTAAGATTGGTCGTGTGAATTTTCATCGGGTGGCCGACATATCCACTTGCTACTACTGCGTCGCCTGTCTCGTAATCATATTTTAACACGATTGCGCTGTGAAGACCCTTCCAGTTTGGATTTTTATTGTTATAAAAGAGCCAATCTCCCGGTTTAATATTCTTCATCATCTCTGGACCCGCGTGATGAGTACCGCAATCGATACCATCGTAGTTGATATCCATGTAGATACATCTCGTTTTCATCTTAGCGGCCTTATAGACACCTCTTACGATTTCACCACAGCATCGTTTTTCACTCCGCTTATTGATCGTTTTTCCTCTTTCCACTTCTGCGAGAGCGGCCTCGACAACTTTCTTTGATGCTCCTGAAGCTTCGATATTTCCGATGAGTGCCTGAACTTCTTCCGGGGTGATCTGCTTACCACGCTGAGCGTTCGGATTATCTTTCAATTTCTTTTCAAGCCAAGCTTTATCGCTGTCGTCCTTTCTCTCTTCATCGAATTTTGCGTAAGCTTCTTCGTCGAGTGGACCCATTGAGCCATCTGGATTTTTCTTTCGAAATTTCATTTCAAAATCTTTGTCGATGCCGGTGTCATCTTTTTTCCGCTCCCTTCCACCGATTTCAATAACATCACCTGAGTAAATTGGAATGTATCCCTTTTTATCAAAGAATCCATTTCCTGCCCTGTTTCTACCCTTAAGTCCAAGTCGACGTTCGCTCGTTCGTGCATCTTCCTCGTCACCGTTTGCATACACGGTAACTCTTCGAACTGATGGAGGGAGAAGATCTGCGCCACCGAGAAGCGTTTCTGCATCGCTGTTTCCGCGGAAGTTTACCTGGAGCCGTGTTCCTGGTGCTGGTTTTGAGTAGGCAGACCAGTTTTTGAAGTCGAGTTTTTTCTTGTCACCGACCACATCCGTGAATGCGTAGAGCAAAATTCCTTCGTATTTATCTTCGAGGGCGATGAGTGCTTTTGCGTCTAATTTTCGTAAGTCTTCGACTTTTTCAACTCCACCCAAGACGTCTTTTACGCCAGGGAGCTTGTTGATTTCATCCTCAGCCTGCTCTCTTCGAGCGACATTATCAATCGATCTTACGAGCTCTCCAATGAATTTATCTCCATGTAAACCTACGTCGATTAACTCTTGATCATAATCTTTATCGACCGCCTCTTTCGGCTTCTTCTGTCTCTCTTTGTATGATTCCTTTTGAAGAAGTGATTCCTGTACGAGAGCCTTCAGATGCTGAATTTCCTCTGCTGTATCGAGCGTTACTTTGAGTTTCTCCTTCATCATCTTGCTTTTGAGCTTTCTGAGTTTATTCAGGAGTTCATCTGGTTTTTTCCCAATTTCTTTTGCTGCATCAGTGATAACACCCTCGATCGTATTTGATGTGAGGGGCGCCTTAGGTGATGAGTCTGGCTTTGGTGTTGGGGCTGGAGCTGGTGCGTTCTTTTGTTCTGGCATATTTGTTTTTGTTTTTATGCTTCATTTCATTATAGCACAAAGCAGCTTTGGTGTCTATCATGAATTACTGGCTGATTTAGTGGTTTCGGCCGTATACTGACGGCATGAAAATAGCTTTGGTTCACGACTTTTTGGTGAGGTACGGTGGTGCTGAGCGAGTGCTCAAAGTTTTGAGCGAGATGTACCCGGAGGCGCCGATTTTTACGCTCATGTATGACCAGGCGAGCATGGCGAGCCATTTCCCCCCTGAACGTGTCATTACTTCTTCGATGCAAAAGTGGGCGAAGTGGCCCGGACGTCTGTATCGATTTTTCTTTGGAGATATGCCGAGAGCAATCGAGGAGTTTGATTTTACGGGGTACGACATCGTCCTCAGTTCGAGTCATTCTTTTGCACATGGAATTTTGACTCCACAGAAGACAAAACATATTTCGTACTGCCACTCACCTTCTCGATATTTGTGGGATTATACTCATGAGTACATGAAAGATCATCAGTATAGTGGACTGCGCGGATATATGATTCAGCGGAAGATGCGATATGTGCGTGAGTGGGATCGGTTGGCTTCTGACAGGCCAGATTTTTACATTGCGAACTCCTATAATATCCAACGACGCATTAAAAAATATTACCAACGAGAGAGTGACGTGATTCATCCTCCTGTTGAAGTTAATCGATTTACCGTGAGCGATCAGAGTGAAGATTTTTTCTTGATCGTTTCGCAACTCAGTCCGTATAAACGAGTGGATCTTGCAGTGCAATTATTCAATAAACTTGGAAAGCGATTGATCGTCGTTGGCACGGGTCCGCAAGAACGATTTCTTCGTGAAATTGCGGCACCAAATATTGAGATTCTCGGGTTCAAAGACGACTCGGTCGTGAATGAATATATGCAATATTGTCGTGCGGTTATCTTCCCAGGTGAGGATGATTTTGGAATTGTTCCGATCGAGGCTATGGCCTGCGGCAAGCCAGTTCTAGCATTTGGCTCGGGTGGTGCTCTTGAGACGGTTGTACCAGGTATCACTGGTGAGTTATTTTATGAACCAACTGTCGATTCTTTGGAGGCGGCTATGGCAAAAATGCTCCTCAATAAACACCTCTACAGTCCTCGAAAAATTCGCGAACACGCCGAAAAGTTCGATCGATCAGTGTTCGAAAAGAAGATTAAGCAGTTTGTGAAGAACTGTTAAATTCGAGCAAGACTACTTTTGATACTATCTCTGCATTGCGCTTTATTTATTCGTTCCGTGGAAGTAGGTTCCGAAGAGTTTTGTTAGCTCAAGAAACCCAGCTCTTATATCTCTTAGGGCTAGAACTTTTTGATTACTTTCTGGTTCCTTGAAAAAATTCAGATTACAGTTTCTCTTCTCGTACGGCCCAACCTTTGGAATTCCCGCGAATCCGTAACCTGGAATATCAACTTCCTTATGCTTTCTTAATGCCTGTGCAGATTTATGAACCCGAAAGCCTCCCGATATATTTGTACCGAGCTCCTGCGCAAGTCCATATTTACTATCAACGTATCGAGGTTTCCTAAGATACTGAGCGAGATCTTTTTCAAGAATTCTCACCTCCTTATCTGTCAGATCTTTTGATCCAATATACACAGAAAAAGCTTCTTCTGGCGCACCCTGTAAATAGCTATGTTTATATCCTTTATTTCGGAGATACATCGAAACTGTTATAACGTCTTTTGGCTCTACATTAAGATCTATTTTCCAATATGCACCTGCTTTTGCGTCGCACTTTTCGGGCTTACATTTATGCTCCAGCTCGTCGTATGCTGGATACACTCTTAAATAGTCGTGTTTCCATCTTTCTTCATTGTCGCCATGTGATATAGATGATCTGGGTGATTGAGATTTTTTTGATCGTGGAAATACATTTCCACCTGCAACTTCTTCGGCTATCTTTTGATAGAGTTTGTACGCGGCAGGATTTTTTTCTATCCATTCTGGTGGTGGAGCTACAAGTCTTCCAACTTCTCCGCCTGGAGATCGAGCTACTGCAGATACATCATGTCTCGTTGACGCACTTAATCTTCCAGCTACCGTTGCCGACGCAACAAGTGGCGTTTTTGCTGAAGACGAAGCGTTCAAAAGAGCCTCCTTTGTACGTGGACCAAAATATCCATATCCTTTATCGCTCTGCTGACGAACAATTCCGCGAGCTATCTGGAACTTTCCAAGAGCTTCTTTTGTTATAGGTCCGAAATTTCCAGTAGGCGTAC
>Ga0172380_10009908_pt1 | contig 10073 bp, 13 predicted proteins | sample Leawe162metaG_FD_119747 | JGI IMG/M metagenome (GOLD analysis project Ga0172380, IMG submission 119747) | Leachate microbial communities from a municipal landfill in Southern Ontario, Canada - Leachate well 162 metaG | ecosystem: Engineered > Solid waste > Landfill > Unclassified | place...
AGAGTTGATTGGCGCGCCCGGAGGTATCTCCGCCGGCGCGCTTTCCATTTCAGGACACCCCACAACATGAAATTCACCGCGCTGCTCGCCGCTGAGGCGCGCGAGCCTGCTTATGTGCCGCCGCCGTCAAGGCAGGCGACGGACGCCTTCGTGGCGGCGCTGAAGGGCGAATTGAAACGCAAGCAGGAGCGCGCCGAGTCTAAATGACCGCCGCATCCGCGCTACCCAACCGCCTGACGAGCGCCACGCTTGCGGGCGCCGATGTGCTTGCGCTCGATGATTTGAGCGCGGGTGAAACCAAGGGCGTCTTGATCAGCGACCTGTTCGGCGCTCTCGTGCAGGTGCCGAAGGCGTTTGAGACCGCCAACACGAACGCGGTGCAATACGAGGACACGCAGCTCACCAGTTCCGGCGTTCCCGCCGCTGGCCTTGGCTACGGGTGCCGTTTCACGATCGAGACGGCCGCCGGCAACAATGAAATCGCCGGCGCTTGGCGCATTGAAATCACCGACGCCACGGCGGCGAGCGAGGATTTCAAGTGGGTGTTCGCCGGCATGATCGCCGGCGCGGCGATGACCGATTGGATCGAGTTCACCAAGGACGGGTTCAACGCGCTCACCGGCAAATATTACAGCGTGGCGGGCGTGAAGGTGGTTGGCGCGCGCGCAACAGGCTGGGGCGCGGCTTCAAGCACGTTGAGCCGCACGGCCTACGCGTCCTATGCCGGGCTTACAGCCAGCGTCGGCTACGTCCAGGCGGAAGCGCAAGCGACGGACGACGCGCTTAAGCTGCTCTCGCAAAAGGTCGCGGCGCTGATTACTGATCTGACCGCGCATGGGATGATCGGGGCGTGACGGGTGAGCACCTATCTGTTTCTAGAAGCGCCGCGCCTGGCCAAGGTCTCGGTAGAGGTCGCCATCGTGAACAACGAAGTGGTGCTGACGGTGTTTTCCGGCGGCGCGATGACATCGCTGAGCATGAACGCATCCGAGGCCAAGCGGATCGCCGGTGCGCTGCGGGACGCGGCCAATGATCTCCCTCCTCCTTAACGACAAGGGCGAGGCCGCTGCGCGCGGCGACTGCGCCAAGGATGGCGACGTGTTCAAGATTGCGCGGCTCGCCAATACGATCGAGGCGATCTCCATCGACGCCGATCCCTGGCTTGGCGACGCAGCGCTCACGAGTGCGACGGCGAGCCCGAATGGCATGACGATCACGGACGAGGCGACCGTCAGCGGCGTGTTCGAGTTCAAGGCGAGCGGTGAAGGATTCACCGACATTGCGCTTACGGCTGACGATGGGCGCGTTTGGATTGGTCGTTTCGAGTGGACGGAACTGGATCGCGGCGGGCGTCGCAGCGATTATGGGTGGTAGCGGCTTGAATGAAATTAAGATTTCAAAATGGCTAATCATGGCGGCCCCCGCGAGGGCGCAGGGCGCCCAAAGGGCGCCAGAACGAAGATCACCGAAGAAGCGATTAAGCGCGCTGGCGATGGCGAGACGCCGCTAGAATACATGCTGCGTATCATGCGAGACGCTGCAATCGATAACGATAGGCGGGATCAAATGGCGTTGGCCGCTGCGCCTTACGTGCATGCGAAGCAGCAGGAAATCGAACTTCGAGGCGACAACACGCACCGCGTTTTTAGCGATCGCCCGCTGTCGGAAGACGAATGGCGTACGACGCATCAGCCCCTGTTGAATTAGTCTGGGCGCCGCAAGCTGGCCCGCAACACGCATATGTGACGTGCCCGATCTTTGAGGTCGGCTATGGCGGCGCGCGCGGCGGCGGCAAGACAGACGGCTCTCTTGGCGAGTGGATTATCCACGAGGCGCGCTATGGAAAACATGCGCGTGGGCTGTTCATTCGCCGCAAGCTGGTTGATCTTGAGGACACGATTGCGCGGGCGAAGGATTTGTTTCGTCCTCTTGGTGCGCGCTGGCGAGAGCAGAAAAGCGAGTTCGCCTTTCCATCCGGGGCGACGGTGCGGTTTCGTTATTTGGAGCGCGACGAGGACGCGCAGAATTACCAAGGCCACAGCTACACGCGCGTGTATGTCGAGGAGATGGCGCAATTTGCCAGCCCTGATCCGATCAACAAGCTGAAGGCGACGCTGCGCAGCCCGCATGGCGTGCCGTGCGGCTTTAGGGCGACATTCAATCCTGGCGGTCCCGGCCATGGTTGGGTCAAGGCGCGTTATGTTGATCCTGGTCCGTGGACGATTGTGCGTGAGACGTTCAAAAATCCATTCACCAATCAGGACATCGTTGAGAGCCGAATCTTCATCCCGGCGAAGCTGAGCGACAATCCGCAACTTCTGGTCAATGACCCGATGTATGTCGCGCGCCTGCAGCAGGCTGGCTCTAAGGCGCTTGTGCGCGCGTGGTTGCTGGGTGATTGGGACATCATCGAAGGCGCGTTCTTCGATCGCTGGAGTGCGACGCGCAACGTGGCGCGGCACTTTGCGCCGCCGCAGCATTGGTTGCGCTTCGGCTCGTTCGATTGGGGATCGGCTAAGCCATACAGCTACGGGCTGTGGGCCGTGGCGTCTGAGGATGCGCCGTTTGTGTCGCAGACGGGCGAGCCAATGATCCTGCCGCGCGGCGGTTTGTACCGCTATCGCGAAAATTACGGCATGCAGCCGGGCAAGCCGAACGAGGGGCTGAAGCTGAGCGCCGAACAGGTCGCTCATGCGATTCTTCTCGTGGAGGCGGGCGAGAAGATTGATTACCGCGTCGGCGACCCGGCGATTTTCGCGGAGAACGGCGGGCCGTCGATCGGTGAGCGTATGGCGCGCGAGAAGGTGCTATTCCGCCCAGCCGACAATAAGCGCGTGGCCAGCAAGGGCGCGGTCGGCGGCTGGGATCAGATGCGTGATCGCATCGATGGCGAAGCGGATGAGCGGCCGATGCTGGTCTCGTCGGAGCTTTGCAAGGACTTCAACCGAACGCTGCCGTCGTTGCAGCATGACACGCACAGAGCGGAGGATGTGGACAGCGATGGTGAGGATCACGCGCCCGATGAAGGGCGCTATGCGTGCATGTCGAGGCCGTGGGTGAAGCCGCTGCCCGGGCGGCCGGCTCCTCGTGATCGCTGGCGCCCCGAACGCCAAGACGAGTCCTGGCGCACTGTATAGATGGCCAATGTCTACGACTTCGCACCGCGGCAGCAAAATGCTCTCGCGGCGCCGGGTCATGCGCGGGCGCGCGCTCCTGAGCCGGAATACAAGGCCGACCTGAGCAAGTTGAAGAAATGGTTCGAGGAAGCGCGCGACATCCTTGAGGATTGCCGCAAGGCGGCCGAGGATGACCGCGACTATTTCGACGGCAAGCAATGGACGACAGAGGAAAGGAACACGCTGCGCCGGCGCAAGCAGCCGACGCAGACCTATAATCTCGTGCGTGTGGCGATCGAAGGCACGGTCGGCGTGGTTGAGCGCTCCAAGACTGATCCGAAGGGGCTGCCGCGCAACGATCCCGATGAAGAGGGCGCGCAGACGGTCACCAAGGTGCTGCGCTTCATCGGCGACAGCAATCGGCTGGATCGGCTGAAGGTCAAAGCCGCATACGATTATTTCATTGAGGGCGTGTGCGGCGCGATCATCGAGGTCGAGCCGGACAAGATCGACTTCAAAGTGCTGATCCGGCGGTTGTCGTATCGGGAAGTGTTTTACGATCCGTACAGCCAGGAAAGCGATTTCAGCGACGCGCGTTACATGGGCGTGGCGAAATGGATGGATCAGGACGAGGTAAAGCGCAAATGGTCCGACGCCGCCGATGTGGTGCAGAATAGCCTGGAAGCGCCCATCACGCTGAGCCAATCGTTCGAGGATCGGCCGTGGCCAGGCTGGACCGACAAGCGCCGCAAGCGGCTGCTGGTGGTCGAGATGTACCATCGCGAGGGCGACGGCTGGGCGCGCTGCGTGTTCGTGGCCGGCGGCGAGCTAGAGTCCGGGTACAGCGATTATCAGGACGATGAGGGCAAGCCGGTCTGCCCGATGGAATTAGAGGCGTTCGCGCGCGATCGCGACAACATGCCGTACGGCGCGGTGCGCAATCTCAAGAGCCCGCAGGACGGCGTGAACAAGCGCGAATCGAAGCTGCTGCACATGCTGAATGTGCGTCAGACGTTTGGTTCTAAATCTGCCGTTGGCGAAGACGGCGTTGACAAGGTGAAGTCCGAGCTGGCCAAGCCGGACGGGCATGTCGAGATCAATCACGGTGAGTGGGGCAAGGATTTCGGCGTTATTCCGGTCACTGATCAAGTGGCTGGGCAGTTTCAATTGCTGCAGCTTTCGATGGAGCAGATGGCGCGGCTTAGCCCGACGCCTGGCATCGTCGGCCGATCGGGCAACCAGCAGAGCGGCAAGGCGATCACGGCGGAGCAAAATGCCGGGCTGACCGAACTTGCGGCGCCGTTTGGCGGGTTGACCGATTGGGAGCGGCGCATCCTGACGCAGTGCTGGTGGCGCGCGAAGCAGTTTTGGACCATGCCGCGGTTCGTGCGGGTGACGGACGATATCGGCAAGACCGATTTCACGAAGATCAACGAGCCGCAATTAGACGCGAACGGTTTTCCGATGCGCGATCCGCGCACGGGTCAGCCGCTGATGGCTAACAGGTTGATGGAATTGGACATGGACGTGATCGTCGATGTTTCGGCCGAACAGGCGACGCAGCAGCACGAGCAATTCGCGCTGCTGGCCGATCTGGCGGGCAAGGGCCTGCCGATCCCGCCGGAAGTGCTGATCGAAGCCGCGCCTGGCTTGCGCAACAAGCAGAAGCTGATCGAAGGCATCCAGAAGCAGCGCGAGGCGATGAGTCAGCCGAAGCCGATGGATTTGGCCAAGGCCGATGATTTGAAAGCCAATGCGCTGCTCAAGGGCGCGCAGACGCAGAAGACACAGATCGAATCCGGCGTGATCGCTGGCGCCGGTGCGCCTGGCCCGGCGCCGATCCCGATGAGTGCGCCGCTGCCTAACGCACAAATTGGCGCGCCGCCGCCGATGGGCGCGCCGCCACAATAGAATCCCGCCGCCGGGCGCCGCGAGGCAACGGGCGATACGAGAGCCGCCGTCTCTGAAGGGCGCTGAGGAACCGGGCCGCCGTCGATACGGGCGATCACAAGGACACATCGTATGAACGATCTAGAGGAGCTGAAGGGCATTGAGCCCGAGGCCGGCGCCGTTGCGCCTGTCGAACCCATCACCGAAGCAGCGCCCGTTGAGGGCGGACAGCAAACAGAGGCCGCACCGGCCCCTGAGCCGTCCGCGATCGCCGGGCTGCGGCGCGATTTCCAAGCCAAGCTCACGGCTCGTGATCAGGAACTGGCGGACGCGAAAGCGAAGCTGGAGGCGTTTGAGCGCCAACAGCCGCGCGATCAGCCGAAGCCGGAACCGCAAGGCGAGATGAGCGAGGCCGACCGCGTACGCAACGACATGCTGTTTGCTCACGAGGCGGCGGCGCGGGCGGCTTACGGCGCGCCGGCTGTTTCGGCGGCGCAAAAATGGTTTCAGCAGGCGAACGATCCGGCCCTCGCGTTTGAGGTTCAGAACTCTCGATTTCCGTACGAAACGCTCATGGAAAACTTCAAGGGATTTCTTGAGGGCGAAAGGCTGCGCTCGCTCTACGAGCAAGGCTTCGACCCAAGCGATCCGGATTCATGGGCGAAAAAACGCGCCGCAGAACTTGCCGCCGCAGAGCGGGAAGATGTTGCGGCTTCTCAGCAACCAGCGACGAGAGCCCCTCCGCGCTCGATCGCGTCAACGCCGTCTTCCGGTGGAAGCAGCGGCACGACGCCAAGCGGGCCGGGCCAGGCGTTCGACGCCGAATTTGGATAACGTAAATGACAGAAACTGCCCTGGCCTCGGCCTCGGAGAAACAGAAGTGGCTCTCCAGCTATTTCTCCGAATACATCAGAGAGAGCGGCTTTCGCGGCTATATGGGCCGGGCTTCCAACTCCATCATCATGATGAAGTACGAGCTGCAAGAGGAAGCCGGCAAGACCATCAACATGCCGCTGATCACGCGGCTGAAGGGAACCGGCGTCAGCGGCGCTGAAGTTCTGGACGGCAATGAAGAGGAATTGGGCAATTACAATTGCCCGATCTCCGTCGATTGGCGCCGCAACGGCGTGCGGGTGCCGAAAAGCACGTCTTACAAGACCGAGATCGATCTGCTCAACGCCGCGCGCGACGCGTTGAAAGATTGGGAATCGGAAAAGCTGCGCGATGACGTGATCAAGGCGCTGATGTCTCTCGTGACCACCGGCAATACGACCGTGCTCATGGGCGATTCCAGCACGGCCAACCGTAATGCCTATGCGGCGGCCAACCAGGATCGGCTGTTGTTCGGGGCTACGTTATCGAACTATTCGGCGACCTGGGCTACCGCGCTGGGCACCAATATCGACGCCAGCGCCGACAAGTGCACGGTTCTCGCCATGTCGCTGGCCAAGCGCATGGCGAAGCTCGCGGACCCGCACATTCGTCCGTACAAGTCCAAGGTCGGCCAGGAATTCTACGTGGCGTTCCACGGGTCGCGGACGTTTCGCGATCTGAAGGCCGATACGACGATGACGCAGGCGAACCGCGAGGCGCGTCCGCGTGATGTCGAGAGCAATCCGCTCTTTCAGGACGGCGATCTCATCTATGACGGGATCATCCACCGCGAAGTGCCGGAAATCGACATCGTGGCGACCAATGCTGGCGGCACGTACAGCCTCGACGGCGCGGGCTCTGGCCCGTGCGATGTGCGGCCGGTGTTCGTGTGCGGCCAGCAAGCTGCGGCCATTGCCTGGGGCCAGGAGCCAACCCCGCGCACCGATCGTGACAAGGATTATTCGTTCCGTCCGGGCGTGGCGATCGAAGAACTCCTCGGCGTCAAGAAGATGGCGTTCAACGGCAAGCAACACGGCATGGTGACGGCGTTTTTCGCTGCCGCCGCCGATTCGTAAGGGGTACGCAGATGACTGCTTTTTATGCATCCCGCGGCCTCGTTGGCGTTCCCGCCGCGGCTTATGCCGCGGCGGGCGTGCTCAGTGTTGCGCGCGGCACGATCGCGGTGGCGGCCAATCCGGTCGCCTCTGACACATACGACATGTGCTTTCTTCCGGCTGGCGCGGTCGTGATAGGCGGCTTGGTTGACGCCGCCATTCTTGACACCAATGCGGGCTCTGAAACGCTCGACATGGACCTTGGATGGCCCGCCAATGGCGGCGCCGGAACGTATGACGCCGCCGATCCCGATGGGTTCGGTAATTTCGGCGTCTGGAAGGGCGATGCGTTCGCTACCGGCAACATCAATCGCGTGGCGACCAATCAGATGTGGCTCGGCGGCGACGCGTTGATCGGCGGGATATTCCCGTTCTTCACCAAGCGGACGAAGGTGCAATTCACCTGCGTCGCCACGGCGGCGACGTTCGCCGCCGGTTCTATGTCGTGCGCGATCTTCTACACGGTCGATCCCACCCTCATCGCCGCTTAACGGAGAAGGGGCGGCTGGAAACGGCCGCCCCGCCTTCTCATGAACAAATCCGAGTTCGCCGAACTGGTCCTGATGCGGCTGAACGTCATTGGCGCGGGCGAGGCCAGCGAGGCTCAGGATAATGCGCTCGTGCAGCAGGCATATGATTTCTACCACGCGGAATTGCTTGAGCGCGCAATCGCCAATTGGTCGGCTGATGCGATACCGGATCGCATCGCGGAGCCGCTGGCGCAGTGCATGAAGGTGCGCCTGACGGCGCAATTTAACTCCAGCGCGACATTCGATCGCGATTCATGGATGCGCGCCGAACGCGCGCTGTTCGATCTGCTGGCCAACAAGAAGACCGAAAACCCGACGACAGCGGAGTATTTTTGATGACGACAGCGACTTGGGCCGGCGAGCCCGATGGCGATAGCGAGACGATTGTATTCGGCAAGACATTCCCCGCTGGCGCGGCGGTCGATGTATCGGATCTGTCCGAAAGCCAATTGGCGAAACTGCGCGCGAGCGCGGCGTTCACGGTGTCTGGCGCGGAGGTCAAGCGCGGCCGGCCCAAGCTCAGCGTGGCCGAACCGGAAATCGAGCCGCCCTCTGATGGCTGATCTCGTCGAGATTGACGCCTCGCGCCAGGTGACGCGGGGGCAGATCGATCGGCTTGAAGATGCGATGCGCGCGATGCCGCAGATTGTCATCGAACCGAAGCATTATTTCGCAGACGGCCTCTATGCGCGCGAGATTACGATTCCCAAGGGCGCGACACTGACTGGCAAAATACATCGCACGGTGCATCTCAACATCATCAGCCAAGGCGACATCACGGTTCTGACGGAGCATGGATTGCAGCGCATCAAGGCGCCGGCGACGATCATTTCGCAGCCGGGCACGAAGCGCGTCGGCTATGCGCACGAAGATACGGTTTGGACGACGATCCACGGCACGGCCGAAACCGATCTCGACAAACTGGAAGAGATATTGATCGCGCCGTCGCATGACGTGCTGGAGGCCGAGGCGCTCAAATGTCTTGGGTAGCCGTGGCCGTGGCCGGCGCCGGCATTGCCGGTTCGATCTATTCCGGCAATCAGCAGGCGGACGCGATTGAAGGCGCGAGCAATCAACAGGCGGCGTCATCGGCGCAGCAGCTGCAGCTTCAGAGGGACGCACAGCAGAACGCCGAGAAGCGCCTGCAGCCCTATTCCGCGGAAGGCGGCGCGGCGCGCGCGGAGCTTAACGCGCTGTTTGGGCTGGGTGGGCGCGAGGCGTCGGCGGGCGGGATTGACTGGCAAGCCTACATGCAACGGCCAGACGTCGCGGCGGTAATCGCGGACCCGAGGTCTACGTTTGATCCTGCTGGCAACAGGCGGACGCCGGAAGAAATAGCGAAAATTCACTACGCGCAAAGCGGCAGCCCCGCCGATGCGCCACGCACCGGCGCGACCGGCGCCATCAGCGGGGCCGACGCGCAAGCCAAGGCGATGGACGGGTTCCGCACGTCGCCTTACGCCAAGACGGCGGCGGACAGCGCGCAGCGCGGCGTCAACGCGATCTTCTCGACGCAGGGCGCCGCCGGCAAGGGCGTCTTTTCCGGGCAGACCGCGCGCGCGGCGGCCGATTGGAATCAAGAACAGCAAGGCGGCGCGTTCGACAAATACACTACCGCGCTGGGCGGCGTCGCCGACACGGGGTTCGCGGCTGACAGCGGCATCGCATCTGGCGGCATGAATTTCGCCAATGGCGCGGCGAATACGCTGGCGGCTGGATCAAATGCGCAGACGCAGCTTACGCTCGGCGCCGGTCAGGCGCGCGCGGGTGGCGTGGATAACGCGCTGGGCTTTCTGGGCTGGGGCGCAGGCCAATTGAAGAAGCCGACAAATTCGTTGTTCACGCGTAACAATTCAGCCGGCGGAACATCCTTCTATGGCTGACGGGTTTCAGAATTTCCTGCTCGGCTACAATGCCGGCCATGCGCTGAAAGCCGAGCGCGAAAAGCAGAACGCGCTCGACACGGCGTCGAAGGCGGCCGGCTCTGGCGATTTCAAGGGCGGCGCCAATGCGCTGCTGCGCGTGGGCGATTACCAGGGCTATGGCGCGCTCAATCAGCAGGCCGATCGTCAGGACGTGGCCGGCTACGGCAAGGCGTTCGCGACTGACCCGCAGGGCGCGATCCAGGGCGCGATGAGCGGCGGACGCATCGACGTGGCGTCGCAATTGCAGGGCATGGACGGCGAGGCGCGCAAGCGCGCGACGGAGAGCCTCGCCGGCTTGGCCAATCTCGCCGGCCCGCTGCGCGGCGTTCCTGATCCGATGCAGCGCCTGCAGATGCTGCAGCAATCGCTCCAGGGCACGCCCTGGGCGACGCCGCAGGCCGAGCAGAAGCTGCAGGAGATGGGCCAGCAGGGCGGGTTGACGGACGAGCGCCTGACGCAATTGCTGGCGTTCGGCGGGCCTGACGCGTTCAAGCAGACGGATCGCGATCTGGGTGGGCAGGTGCAGGTCCGCGACCCGTGGAACAATCCGGTTCAGACGATGCAGAAGACGGCGGCGCCGGCGCCGGCGGGGTCGGGAGAGCGATATCGTCCGGCAACGGCGCA
>Ga0172380_10009909_pt1 | contig 10072 bp, 12 predicted proteins | sample Leawe162metaG_FD_119747 | JGI IMG/M metagenome (GOLD analysis project Ga0172380, IMG submission 119747) | Leachate microbial communities from a municipal landfill in Southern Ontario, Canada - Leachate well 162 metaG | ecosystem: Engineered > Solid waste > Landfill > Unclassified | place...
ACCTCGTGAAGCTGGAATCGCTAGTAACCGTGGATCAGCCACGCCACGGTGAATATGTTCCTAGGTCTTGTACTCACCGCCCGTCACTTCAAGCGAGCTGGGAATGGCCGAAAGTCTCACATAAGTGGGGTTTAAGCTAAGCTCAGTAAGAGGGAAGAAGTCGTAACAAGGCACGGGTAGCGGAAGCTGCTCGTGGATCAATTATTTTTTCAAAGTATCGACTAGCGTTGAAATCTTAAATTTGGATTTTAACTCTAAGATGTTTATCTCTATATCTTTAAAAAGAGATCGTTTATAATAACGAGGCAACTCCAAGAAATTATAAACTCTACTAATCACGTTTACGGTTCAATAGAAATCCAAGCGGGCGAAGGCTCGTTTTTTGCTGTAAATTTTCTTGGCATCTTCCATAAAATATGCTAGAAATATAGAGCTTTATTAAAGGTCGAACTTTTTAAGGCAGAGGACATTTAAATATAAAAATATATGGCTAAAAAAGAGAAGAATTATTTGAAAGCGATTCATTTGACCCTCAACGAAAAAACTGGAGAATTCCGCATGAATCTAAATTACGAAACATGTAGAATTGGAGGATTCGTTACAAAAAAAGCCGCGGAAAGAGTGGCGAAAAAGCTGCAAAATTTATAGCAAAAAGAGCGGGATCATCAAGCCCGCTTTTTGTTATATGGGATATTTTTGTCTGACAAATTTTGATTTTTTTTGAAAATATAGTATAGTAAAAAAGTTATTCAGACCGAATAATAAGTTTTGTTTTGTATGTATCGGGCGCGTAGTTCAGCGGTAGAACGCTTCTCTGATAAAGAAGAGGTGGAAGGTCCGACTCCTTCCGCGCCCACCAAAATACCAAAGAAGAATTTTCTCTTTAATTTTTGGAGAAAGAGCAGAGAGTCCGACTTTGTCCCGCCGTAGCTCTGCAATCGTGCAGAGCGAAGGAGGACTCCTTCCGCGCCCACCCAAGCACCAAAGGAAAATTTCCCCGCAGGGAATTTTCCTAAAGAAGAGGTGGAAGGTCCGATTTCACCACGCCGTAGTCCCTATCAAGGGACGAAGGAGGGCGCGCCCACCAATCGCTAAAGGAATACAGCCGTCAGGCTGTTTTTTTTGTTGATGCAATAGAAAGATAGATGTAAAATTATTGTTAGTGATAATATCTTAGAAAAAATATTTATGGATAACATTATCTACGGCGTTGATCTTTCCAAACCGGTTACGCCCATTATGGTAAGAGACGCTATTATCGATTGCTTCATCCAGGCCCACAAAGAGGTTCTTGAAGAAATGAGAGAATATCATGAGTTCAAAACAGAAGAGGACTTCGAAGAAATGAAAAGGATAGATATCAAACTTTTGACAAAGTCAAAATTCGAAGAGGCTGGCGTGGATTTTGATCATCCAACCAAGGAAGGCATTATCCGCGTCCTTGATAAGATGGCTAAATTTGCCGCCAATTTCAGAAAGCCCGAGATAGTGGAAAAGCATTACGGCGAGATAGCACAGTTGGTGGAGAGATTATAGTCCGTAGATCATTCGATCTCCGCCGCCCCAGAAAACTCCCAATTAATTTGGGAGTTTTTGAATTAGCTTTATTGCAAACAATCTCCAGTTTCTTAGTTGTTTGTGTTTTGACAGAAGAGGTTTATTATTATATATTAGTCGAACAAAAGTCGAGTTTCTTTAAGGTCTAAAACGGTTTAACCCGGCCTTGGAAACCGGCTAAGAACCTTTAAAATTTATGCCTCTTATTGGATACGATGAAACCGAAGAAGAAGCAAAATTTTATGACATCCTTTTTGGAGTTTTCATTTTTCTCTTTCTTCTTCTGTTTATAACTAATTATGATACGGTTTGCCCGGAGGATAGAAACGTTTTTTCTTGTATGATGAATGATTTTAAAAGCTCCCAATGAAAGTTGGGAGTTTTAAATTTACAAAACCGCCTTTTTAGTATAATGTTTCTATTGTTAAGGGCCCTTAGCTTAGTTGGCACCTGCCTGCCGGCAGGCAGGGAGCGCCTCATCTGCCCTTATCAAATGTGATGAGTAATGTTCAAAATTTTAGCGGGCCCTTAGCTCAGTTGGTAGAGCGCCTCATTTGCAATGAGGAGGTCACCGGTTCGAATCCGATAGGGTCCACATTTTACTATTAAGGGTCAATTTTTCGCCCGCCCCGCCTACGGCGGGGTTTTGGTTAATCCCGCCCGCCCCTTGATTTTGAAGGTAATTCCACGGCGATTTCAATTCCACAGCGAATGTTTGGTTCTCAATTTTGCGGTCCGAGCCGATCTTTTCAAGAAATGCTCGCATTTCTTGAAAGTCGTCGCCAGATGCCATTATTTGCGCTCTGTTTGCTTTTATAGGAAGGCCAAGAAAACCGGAGTTGACACTATTTTATTCACCATTTTTATTGACTTTGCTTTTTTTGTCCAATATAATACTTGCATTGGACAAAATAGGCTGTTTTTGTCCAATGCAAGTAAGATATTATGCTTAAAGATATAGTTTTCAACCAAAAATTGCAAAAAGAGAGGCTTTTGACTTTTTCTTACATAGAAAGGACTAAAGAATCATTTGTTAAAAAATGGTTAGATTCGAATTTAATAAAAGTAGTTATTGGACCCAGAAGAGCAGGAAAGTCTATTTTTTCTCTTGTACTTTTGAAAGATCGCCCGTTTATGTATTTTAATTTTGATGATGAAGCGATATCGAGCGCCGGCGGTATAGCTACGGACGAGCTTATGAAAGAATTGCACGCCTTGTATGGCCAAGTAAAGACTGTACTCTTTGATGAAATACAAAATCTGCCGAATTGGGAATTATTTGCCAGCCGTCTGCATCGTGAAGGATATAACCTGATACTTACTGGATCGAATGCGCATTTACTTTCGAGAGAGCTTGCTACGCATTTAACTGGCAGACATATACCTATAGAAATACTGCCATTTGATTTCAACGAATTTTTGCGCGCAAAAAAATTTCGAATAGATGCGGGATATGGAGATCTGCCGCAACAGCGCGGTGAACTTTTGAATATTATGGAAAATTATTTACTTAATGGCGGATTTCCTGAAGTAACAGTAAATAATATTGATCCAAGGGATTACCTCGAAGTTTTATTCGACTCCTTGCTTTTTAAAGATGTGGTCAAGAGGCACAAGGTTAAATTCTCAACGCAAATAGGAAATCTGGGATCGCATCTGATAAACAATTTTGCAAATCTGTATACGGTGCGCAAACTTATGGATGTTTTGAATTTGAAGAGTGCGTCTACCACGGAGAAGTATATAAAATATCTAGAAGAAGCGTACCTTATATTTTCCTTGCTTCGATATTCGCCTAAGTCTGTACAGCGGATAAAATCACCTCGGAAAGTCTACGCCGTTGATAATGGTTTTATAAGCGCGAAGGCTATCCAGTATTCTCCCGACAAAGGCAAACTTATGGAAAACCTTGTTTTTACCGAACTTGTTAAACGGGGGGTTAAACCGAATAGAGAGCTGTTTTATTACAAGACTCGAAATGATCGAGAGGTTGATTTTATAGTGAAAAAAGGAACAGATGTCACAGAGCTGATACAAGTTTGCTACGAGGCAATAAATTCAGAAGTGGAGCAAAGGGAAGTGAAAGCTTTAGTCGAGGCAAGCGGTGAATTGGGGGTAAAGAAACTTACCGTACTCACTTGGGACGGAAAAAAGGAAGTAGAAAAAGACGGGATGACGATACATTTTAAGCCGTTATGGAAATGGCTTCTTGAGGAGGCAAAGTCAGCTTAATGATTTCCGAAGAAGAAACTGACGGCTGAAAGAGCATTGCATTTATTCCTGCGCCAGACTGGTTTGAAGTGCGTAGGAAGTAAAAGATTTTTTGAGGTTGATAGACACAAAGAAAATTTGAAATATTTAATATCGGGACGGGGAAGCGAACAAGTTTGAACGAACTGTCGAAGATCGTAAATAACGAGATGGGAGCGGATCTGCCGATCCGCTACGAGCCTAACCCTCTTTCCAATTTTGTTTTTGACGGACAAGCGGATATCGGCAAAGCTCGGGAGAAATTGAAATTTACGGCAAAATATGATTTGAGCTCCGGAATCAAAAAAGTTTTGGATTCATTGGATTGATCAGCTTTTTTTAGCGGATCAACAATTCTAAAATTAGTTATAACTATGCCAAGAGCGGAGGATATAAAAACAGCGTTTTTTATCGCTTATAAGTCCATTACCAAAGGGAATAGATCCACCTCGGCTCTTTTGATATTCGTTTTGTCGCTTTCTTTTTTGGAATTAATGTTCATCACTGGAATATTCGGAGGACTGATGAACGGCATTCTTCGGACAGTGATAAATACTTCGACGTCGCATATCGAGATCATGCCGCAGGAAGAGCCAACCGTTAAAAATTATATCGTCCATCAGGATGCGTTGCGCCAGGAGATAGAAAAGATACCGGGCGTTGTCGCCACAGCGAGGCATTATGCGCTGGGAGGATCGTTCGCTTACGACAAGGGGAACAGCGGAAAATTTAAAACTGTTTCTTCCCAAATATATGGAGTAGATCCAGATCAGGAGAGGAAAGTTTTATCAATAGCCGACTATATAGTCGATGGCGAATATCTTGAAGAGGGAGATACCGACCAGATCGTTCTAGGCGCCGGGTTGGCCGGAGGTTACGGCTTGCCCCAGCCGAACGATTTGGGCGGGGTCAAAGCCGGAGACAAGGTTCGGATCACTTATTCCAACGGAATAGCGCGTTCGTACACGGTTAAAGGAATATACAATGTTATTATCGGGACAATAACCAACGCCGCTTTTATCACTTCCAAAGAAGCCGACTCGATCCTTTCGGCTTATAACGAAGCTTCCGAGATAATGGTCAAGGTCGATATGGAAAGAGACTCTTTGGACGGTTATGTCTCCGAGGTTAAAAAAATTGCTCCGAATCTGATAGTGAAAAAATATACCGACGTCATCTCGATCATCGGGACGATGCTTGATGCGTTCAATCTTATCTCATATATAGTAAGCGTCATCAGCGTTATAGTTGCCGCGATAACTATTTTCGTTCTGATCTATGTCAGCGCGGTGAGCAAACGCCGACAGATAGGCATCCTCAAAGCTATCGGCATAAAAGAAAACATCATTGTTATTTCTTACGTCTTCCAGTCTCTTTTCTATGCCTCCTGCGGAGTTGTCGTAGGCCTGATATTGCTGTTCACAACCCTGGATCCGGCGATCAAGGCTCACCCTATAAAGTTGCCGTTCGGCGATATATATCTTGCCTATACAAATTGGAGGGTCATCGTGAATGTAACCAGTTTGCTTTTGGCGGGATTTTTAGGCGGTTTGATCCCTGCCCGCATTGTCGCCAGGCAAGACATACTAAAAGCGATCTGGAGCTAAAATTTATTTATATATGATAAAAGTTGAAAATTTAAAAAAAATATATCCGGGCAAGGTTCCCACTTACGCGCTTAACGGAGTTTCTTTTAGCATTGAAAAAGGCGATTTCGTGGCGATCATGGGACGCAGCGGTTCGGGAAAATCAACCCTGCTCCATCAGCTTAGCCTTATCGATACGCCTACGGAAGGCAGTGTTTTTATCGAGGATACGGACGTCCTAAAACTTTCGGACGGCCAAAAGACGGATTTTCGGCTGCGTAATTTGGGATACGTTTTTCAAGAGTACGCTTTGATCGCTGAGATGAACGCGTTAGAGAATGTTTACTTGCCCGCTTTGGCTCTCGAAGGGAACCATGACAAAGAGCATACCGAAGAACTTTTAAAGGTGGTGGGTTTGGGCGACAGGATGACTCACTATCCCAGTGAGCTTTCCGGTGGGGAACAGCAAAGAGTGGCCATAGCCCGGTCGCTGATCAACAGCCCCAAAATACTTTTTGCCGATGAGCCTACCGCCAACCTGGATACGGCTTCGGCCAAGATAGTCCTCGAACTTTTTCAAAAGTTGAACAGAGAAAGGGGGCAGACCATAGTTATGGTAACCCACGAGCCGGATGATAAAAAATATGTGAACAAAGTTATTTGGCTCAAAGACGGCTTGGTGGAAAAAGAGGAAAAAATCATTTTATAGAAAACGAGCTTGAACATCTTGACTTTTTTAGGGGCCGGAATAGTATATATCGGTGCTTAAATTCAAAGCATAACGGAATATCTTCCGCTTAAGCGTGGAGGAAAAGATACGACAGCAGTTAGTATGAGCAATGCTTGCATATTCTTGGCAGTATGTTTGCTAATGCTATTTTACCAAGGAAATGGATGGTGGAACGGGTTAAACAACAGCAGGGAACTTGATGGCATACTGAGGCAGCAAGCTTTGGACAATTTGCGTCCTAGAAAGCGCGCTACGTGTGTCTCCGGTTTGGGATGTTGTATAGGCATAATCTTGTGCCTGATACCTTATCTCCCCATTTCATAGAGCTTTTCAGCTCATCAGTTCTTTAGTATGAGCGGGGCCGATACCTTTATGGTATTTTACGGCCCCCTCTTTCCCTTTTTTAATCATTCGGTTTTAAAAACAGCCTTTTCGAGGGCTGTTTTTTTAATTTCGTCTGATCGGTCTGCGGTTTAGCCGGCAAGAGCGATATAGCGGTAGATGCACCAGAAGTGGGCGAGCGTTCCGGCAAGTATAAAGAAATGGAATATATCGTGGAAATTAACTTTGCCGAAGTTTGGTTTTTTCAATATGTATATGACCGCTCCGACGGTATAGAATGCGCCTCCGGCGGCAAGAAGGCCTATCACTTCAGGTTGGGTTCTTAACGGATATACTACCGTGGCTCCGAGCCAGCCCATAAGCAGATACAAACCGGTCGAAGCCCATCTTGGGAAAAATTTCCAGAAAGATTCAAAAAATATCGCGGCTGTACCGATCGCGGCAAGGGTCCAAACGCTTCCGAAGAGGACCCATCCCCAAAGTCCTCGCATCAAGACCAGACAGAAAGGGGTGAAGGTTCCTGCGATCAAGAAATAAATAAGGGCATGGTCAAGCTTTCTCGCGTAATCGATTTTTTCAGCCGGTCCGCCGAACAAGTGATACCAGGCGCTGGCAAGATACAGCAGGAACGCGGTCGCGCCGAAGGCCAAGAAGGAAAAAATTTCGGTCAGACCCTTAGCTTCTTTGATCAGCATGATCGTTCCGATGAAAAATATGACCGCTCCGGCAAGATGCGAATAGCCGCTTAGCGGGTCCTTGATCTTTATGTTCATACTTCCAATTATACTACGCGGCGGGCAAAAAAACAGATGGAAGGATGCTAATATATTTAAGGCGTGTTTTGCGGTTCTGTTCGGGCTGGATATGTGGTATCATAGGCTCATGAACAACAAATTCAAAAAAGGTTTAATACTCGGAGGTTTATTGACGGCGATAGTTGTTGGTTTAACAAGGACCGAAAGGGGCAAAAAGATCGCGGAAGAATTTCAAGAAGAATCCAAAATGCTGGCCGGTCGGATCAAAAAGCGTCTGGCCGATTTCGAAGATATCACTAAAGAAAATTTCGAGGACTTGGTCGATCTTATCGTCAATGAATATGCGGAGAAAAAGGAGTTGGCGGCTGATGCTAAAGACTCTATAGTCAAAGCCTTAAAAGAAAAATGGTTGGAAATGGAAGAAGAATATCTGTCCGACAAAGATAAAGAGGAGATAGAATAGAATTTTTAACTGTCGGGAAGCCAAGCCGCCCCTTTCCGGGGGCGGCTATTTTTTTAGATCAGATAATAAATTAAAGCGACTAAAATTTATGAAAAAAATTATTTGGCTGTCCGCTGCGGCCGTTATGACAGTCGCGTTGGCGTTAACGGGTCTGAATTATTTCACGGATAAAAAAGTCTTGCCTGCCAGCGTGAATAATTTTGAAGAATGCGCGGCCGCCGGATATCCTGTTATGGAATCTTACCCGAGGCAGTGCAAGACTCCCGAAGGTAATAATTTTATTGAATACATCGGCAACGAAATGGAAAAGCAGGACCTTATCAGAGTTGATTCTCCAAGACCGAATCAAACAGTTAATAGCCCTTTGATGGTCACAGGACAGGCGAGAGGCACTTGGTTCTTTGAAGCGTCATTTCCGGCCAAAATATTTGATGCTAATGGAAAACAGTTGGGGGCCATTCCGGCGCAAGCCAAGTCCGATTGGATGACGGAGGATTTCGTTCCTTTTGAAGCGGTTCTTCAGTTCGAAGTTTCGGAGACGGCAACGGGGACCATTGTCTTGGAAAAAGACAACCCTTCCGGACTTCCTCAAAATGCCGACGAGCTAAGGATCCCGATCCGTTTTGATCGTTGATCTCGGTACCGCCACGTTATCCGCCATCCGCCAACTGGCGGAGGCGGATGGCGGAGACAGGCGGTTTTTTGATATAATGGAGTGGTTATCTGGGAAATATATAATTTTTTAAAGAACACGGGCTGGAATAAAATATGGGCGCACTGAATTTCGAGATATTGAAACGCGACGAAAAAACCAGAGCAAGGCTTGGTTTGATAACTACCCGGCATGGAGTTATCGAAACTCCGTATTTTGTCCCGGTCGCGACGCTGGGTTCTTTGCGCGCGCTTGATTCCGCCGATATGGAAGCCTTGGGAATGCAATGCTCCTTATGCAATACTTATCATCTTCATTTGAGGCCGGGGGACGAACTCGTCAAAAGGATGGGAGGCTTGAACCGTTTTATGAATTTTCCCAAGCCGTTGTTTTCCGATTCGGGCGGATTCCAGGCTTTTTCGCTGGGTTTTGCCCGCGAACACAACATCGGCAAGATCGGTTTTTTCCCGGGGGAGAAAAAGGACGAGAAGGGGAGGGGAGAGAAAAAAGAACCAGCGGCTGATATCAGCGGCAAAAATCTTACCAAGATCACCGATGACGGAGTGGAATTTAAATCCATATACGACGGCTCCCCTCATTTTTTTAACGCGGAAAAATCGATGGAGATACAGTCCAATCTTGGCACGGATATCATCATGGCTTTTGATGAATGCACTTCGCCTCTTTCCGATTATGATTATACCCGCAAGTCTATGCATAGAACTCACGAGTGGGCGGTAAGATCCTTGAGGTCCCACGACAAGGATCAGGCTCTGTACGGGATCATACAAGGAGGATATTTCGAGGATCTGCGCCAGGAAAGCGTCAAATTTATTTCTTCGCTGGATTTCGACGGTATTGCCATCGGCGGGTCTTTGGGCAATTGCAAAGCAGACATGCATCGGATATTGGAGTGGGTCGTTCCGATCCTCGATGACAGGTCAAGGCATTTGCTTGGCATCGGAGACGTTGAGGATATTTTTGAGTGCGTTGAGCGCGGCATGGACACATTCGATTGCGTTTCTCCGACGCGCAACGCCAGGAGGGGAAGCTTATTCCTTTTGCCGCAGTCGGGCGGGAATATGGGAAATAAATTCAGGATAAATGTCACCGCGGCAAAATTCAAAGAGGATGGATCGCCGATAGACCCCGCTTGCGGATGCCCAACCTGCCGCAATTATTCCCGCGCTTATCTTAGGCATCTTTCTTCCGTGGGAGAATTGTCGTATTTTAGGCTGGCCTCCATACACAACGTTCATTTTATGCTTAGGCTGATGGAAGCCATAAGGGAAAGCATCAAGGCCGGAAACTTTTTGGAATTAAAAAAGCAGTGGCTGAAGAACTAAGCGAAAAACTAAAAATAACAATTTAAAACAATTGATTCATAGCGTCTTAATTTTCAAACTCCAATTTTCAATTTTCAATGAATTTTCAATGTTTCAATTTTCAAATCTCCGACCTCCTAACATTCCAAGTGTTTAAAACATTGGATATCGAAACATCTATTGAAAATTGGAGTTTGAAAATTAAAAATTATTGCGCCAAGAAAGTAACTACTTTAAATTTTAAGTTGTTGTTTTGCTTTTTGCGCTTTTAGTTTTAAGTTTGTAGCGGCGGTCTCGCGCTGGAGATAAAGATGATTTATAATAAATTATCATAAGCCATTAAATAAAATAGTTAAAATGAGCTACGCCGGATTAACCAGCCAAGAGGTCAGCGAGAGATTGAAGCGCGATG
>Ga0172380_10009910_pt1 | contig 10072 bp, 15 predicted proteins | sample Leawe162metaG_FD_119747 | JGI IMG/M metagenome (GOLD analysis project Ga0172380, IMG submission 119747) | Leachate microbial communities from a municipal landfill in Southern Ontario, Canada - Leachate well 162 metaG | ecosystem: Engineered > Solid waste > Landfill > Unclassified | place...
ACAATAGTAAATAGTCCGGCTCCGGCAAACGATAACAATAGTAATGGTGGTTTGTTGGTTGCTATTTTTGGACTGATAGTGTTAGGTTTCTTATTTTTTTATTTTGGTCTTCCGGCCATTAGAAAAATGGGAACACCTCAGATTAATGTTCCCGCACCTGAAGTCAATATTCCGAATGAAATTGATGTGAATATAAATCAGACACCATAAAAACAGAAGAAATTTAATTTATTTATTTTAGAAGGTAAAAATATGGGTATTATACTTTGGATAATTTTTGGAGCGCTAGCAGGATGGATTGCCTCAGTTATTATGAAAACCGACAACAGGCAGGGCACCATGGCAGATATTCTTATGGGAATTTTTGGATCAATAGTCGGTGGTTTTCTAATGGGAATGGTAGGTAAATCAGGTGTTGATGGATTTAATCTTTATAGTTTAGTTGTTGCTGTAATAGGTGCAATTGTGGTTATTTATGTTGGTCGGATTCTCCGAAATAGGGGATAAAAATATGACAGAAATAATTAATGAAACAATAACTACTCCGGTAGAAAACGACGGAAATAGTGGCAACCCAATTTTAACAACTCAGGTTAAAACTGGAGCATCAAAGCGAGAAACTATTGAATATGCAATATATTTCCTTTTTGGTTTTCTCGAAATATTACTAGCCATTCGTCTGCTTCTCAAGTTGACTGGTGCCAACGTAGCCAGCGGTTTTGTTAGATTTATCTATGGAATTACCGGGATTTTTGTTTTACCTTTCCAAGGAATATTTAGACAAGCTTATGTTTCCGGTTCGGTTTTTGAACCGTCAACCTTAGTGGCTATTTTCGTTTATATGTTATTAGCATGGGGAATTGTTAAATTAATTCACATTTCCTCAGGTGAAAAACAGGAGTCTTAAATTATGGATATTATAAATATCATCATCATTCTTTTAGTGATTTCATGGTTGGGAGGTTTTTCTCTTCACATTGGTGGAGGACTTATCCATCTATTACTAGTTATCGCCGTTATCATTTTTCTCGCTCGCTTATTAGGTTTATAAATTATTCATATGAATATCTCTTTTTCAAATCTTAGTCCTTTAGCCTCCTTAATTTTTGGTATTTTAATTTTGGTTTTTCCCAAAATAGTCAATTATCTTATCGCCGCTTATCTCATTATTATCGGCTTAATTGGCCTTGGTATTTTAAGCTAAATATGTTAATTCTCATCTTATTCCTTATTATAGGTTCGTTCCTTGTTTATATCTCCAAATATAACTTTGCCCCGGTTACCCTAAATTTAGGTATGTATGTTATCTCAGACATCCCTCTTTTTTATGTAATTATTGGTTCTCTATTAATAGGCTTAGTCTTGTCATATTTGGTACATCTTGTCCGGGCAATTTCAAACTCCCTTACCCTCCATGGCAAAAACAAGGAAATCAAAAAAGATAAAGATGAAATATTGGAATTGACCAAAAGAATTCATCAATTAGAACTGGAAAATGAAAAATTAAGTCATATTTCCGGTAACGAGCCCGAAGATCTAAACGCACTGTGAAAACATTATTAGCCAAAATTTACCGGTCGCTCCATCTTTCCAAAGGTTGGCAACTTTTTATCATGCGTTTATTCCAAACCCGATTTCTGGTTGGAGTCACCGGTATTATTTTTAATAACCAAAAAGAAATCCTCCTATTTAAACATACCTATCGCTCCCATGCCTGGAGTTTACCTGGTGGTTATCTGGAATCCGGAGAACATCCCAGAGAATCCCTGGAGAGGGAAATTAAAGAAGAATCAGGTTTTGTCGTTAGTATTGATGATTCACTAAAAACCCGTACCGATCGCGATTTTGCTCGTTTAGATTTATGTTATACCGGTGCTTTTATTGGTGGGGATTTCACTCCTTCTCATGAAGTTTCCCAATACGGATTTTTCGCCTTAGATAAACTGCCTCTTCTTCGCAAGAATCAGCTATTTTTAATTGATCTGGCTACAAAAATCCAAAACCCCACTATTCCCCCAAAATAAGGCTTTTTAACATTAAAATAAACCCATTCACCCCTGATTGCTTACATCTTTTTTCTCTTTTATAAGATATAATAGACATCAACCATATTACCAACACAAACCTTTCTAAGTTTTCGAATGTACACCAAAAGGTAACGGATTTATAGCTTAACAAGTTCTCCGTTTCGGTATTTAGTTTTATGACAAAACTCTATAATTTCGACGTTCTCATAGTATATTCCCAACGTCTCGCCACCAGTGCCTATGAAAAAGAAAACAACAACACGACACCCTTTCCCAAAGGTTCCCGTAACGAATCCTATAATGAAGTATATAGTTATTTTCTTGAATCCTGTCAAAAAATTGGTTTGAAAGCCGCCCTTACTACTTCTGCCGATATAGTTGGACCGGGATTTTGCCGAAGTTTCTGGGAATTTGATAATGATCAATGGCACAAAATTAACTCTCCCTGTTATTCCTCATTTATTTTTGACAAGTTTTCGCCCACCAACGCCACCCTCCGGACCAACCGCCAATTGCTGTTTTCCTTATCCCAGATCAAACCCTTTAACGATCCCGGTTTATTTAATTTATTTTTTGACAAGCAAAAGACGAGCAATTCATTTGCTCAATATGCTATTCCCACTGTGTCTCTTGAATCAAATAACCTAATAAGTATCCAGACTGCTCTCTCTGCACTTGCCAAAATTGTTGACCTCCATCCAAACTCTCAAGACTTTAGTTCCGATATCATTATCAAAGACCGATACGGTGCCGGTGGACGCCACGTCTATAAATTCGGTTCCAAAAAATTACCAAAAATATTATCGGTTGTCCGCAGAAACAGCCGCAAGTCATTTATTATTCAGCCTTTTGTCAATTTTGATCACGGTTTTAACCACGACAACAATTCCGCCGCTACTGACATTCGTCTTGTTTACTTAAATGGTGAAATAGTTCAGACCTACATTCGAGTTGCCAAATCTGGTGAGTTCCGCTGCAATGAACATCGTGGCGGTATCTTGACTTATATCCCTCTAAGTGCGATTCCAAAAGTTGTTCTTAAAATGTCCAACCTAATTGCAAAAGATTTAAACAATAATCATTCTCTTTATGCCCTTGATTTCGTCATTAGTGATAATGGCAATGCCTATCTTCTTGAAGGTAACACCAGTCCCGGTCTGGATTGGAACCTTACTCTAAAACACAATGAGGTCGAAGCCAAGAAACTCATCCGCCTTGTTGTTCAACAACTTTTAATTTGGGTAACACCCCCTGTTCTTACAGGTCCCATTGCCAAAAAACCATACCCCACTTATTCTCGTACACCTTTTTTAGTGGATACAAAAACGCCAGAAGCGATTTCTTAGACAGATTTATTTCAAAAACTCCCTACTTCAAACACCTTATTTTTTGACTTTCCCCCTCGCAGCATAAATACATTACTTTTTTTTGTTCCAAAATATTTTGCCAGAGAATCAATTACTGCTTTGTTAGCCTTTCCTTCCAAAGGCGGTGCCGTCACATAAACATGTAAGGTATGAAACATATCTTTTTCAATTCTCGGATTCTTTGAATTTGGATGAACTATTACAGTTATCTGCATATTTTTATTATTTTTCACAATGCACTATAATATAAATATAAAACATTTTAACCATAAAATCGTCTTTATAATCACCATCGGTTTAAGTATTTTTGCCCTGTTTTTCTTCATCACCGGCACCTGGATTGGTTCTGATGTCAAATCGCAATGTAAACAAGCCAAAAGTGAATATCAAGGCGATTGTGTTACCGCCTTAATTTCTTTGTTAAAAGATGAAAATCGTAGTTTTAAATCAAGAAATTCCGCCATATGGGCTTTAGGACAAATAGGGAATAAGCAGGCTCTTCCGGTTTTACAAAGTTTCTATACCGACAATATTCCTCCAAAAGAATCGCTAAATGATACTATCAGCCGATACGAATTAAAAAAAGCCATCAATCTTGCCGGCGGCGGTACAAATCTCACTGCAATTTTCTGGCGCTACAGCCTCGACAAGAATTACTGACTTTTTTGACTTATCCTCTAAAAGACTTTAGTCAAATCTTTTCTTTTCTACTACAATCATTGTCAAAATAACTTCCTCAAAAGATTCTCTATATCCGGTAGGATAGTCAGTAATTGCTTCTATTAATTTATAATATTTATATCTAAACCCCCCTCCCCTTGATGTCCCGGGATCATTGGTTATAAATTCCTGTGTGGTATCGTCAAAACCAACAATCACAATTTTATGATTTGCTGGTTTAGGAATTTGGTAATTAGGATTCTCTAGTTTGTCCCCATTTACCGCCACTATCAATATTTTTTCTTCGCTTAGTTTGGATTTTATCGTTTCTACACTAAGCTTATTTTCTAAATAAGCATTATTATATTTAAAATATTTTTTAAGTAATTTTAATGTATCTTCATTGGAAATATCATGAAAATGACCAAGTAATTTATACGAAAAGTCAGAAATATTCCTAATCTCTTTAACCGCCTCTTCTGAATTAATTTTTTCACCAATAGCCCAATAATATGCCATCAGTATCGAAGCCTCTTCACATCCATTACCCTCTCTTACATCTGTCCAATTTCCCAATGGTGCCTGGGGTGTAAACGGTACCGACCATTCGATAGTATTTGGTAAAACAATTTTTTCTTTATAAATCGTTGGCGTCAGTGTTGGTATTAGTGTTGATTTTTCAATTATTCCATTACTATCGTTATCTCTAAATAACCATAATACTCCCAACATTGCCAACAATAACAAAATTTTTTTAGTGTAAAACATTTTTAAATATTTATATTATTTCCTTTTTTTATTGTTTATAACAATAAGATGTATTTGTCTCTCCCCCTAGTTAAGTCTAAAATTAAACTTATGATGGACCTAAAAGGCTTGTTATCAAATATAAAAGGAGGAAAACAAAACAAAATAAAGTCTCTGACCGGTCTGGGCATTGAACAAATGGGCAAAACCATCTACCTCTTTTTTAATACTAATCAGGACACCGGGAAAAATATCAGACTTGCAAGAAGTATCGATGGTATCGAATTTAAGCTTCTTAAAATATTTGAGGAAAAATATACCCGCAAAAAAATTAGTCCCAAAATTATTAAATCTATTACTCCTCGTACTACCCATTTCGATTCAGGTCAAATTGAAATTGAGGGCGTAGTCAAAATCAGTCAGGGGAATTTGGTAATATACCACAATCGTGATTGGCCAGATGGTTTTCAAGTTGGTTCTGCCATAATTAAAGACGGAAACATTATTTCTCGGCCTGACACTCCATTATGGCAATCTCCTCGATCCTGGATTGGTAAAAAAATCGAATTTATTGGATTGGCCCATGTTTCCGGAAAATTAATTGCCTATTGGAATATCGATAAAAATTATATTGAAGCCGTCGTGTATCCAAGTTTCAAATTACGTACCCCTCAAGCCGCCAAGAATCTCAAAATCAATCTAAACCGGTCCCCAAACAATCCAATTATTTCACCCAACCCCAACAATATTTGGGAATCATCTCAGACTTTTAACCCTGGTGTAATTTTGCTCAATGATAAATTTCACTTTCTTTACCGAGCCATCGGTGATGACGGTGTTTCCCGTCTTGGCTATGCCGTATCCGACGATGGACTCTCGATAGATAACCGCCTACCTTTTCCTATTTTTACCCACAATACTTCGGTCCGAAATAAAAATACATTTGAAATTTATCCCTCCGGTGGCAGTTGGTCCGGAGCTGAAGATCCTCGTTTGGTTAGGGTGGGGGAAGAAGATATTATCTATGCTACTTATACTGCCTGCGATCTTGGTCTCCGTGTTGGACTGACCTCTATTTCCGTTGACGATTTTATTAATGGACGTTGGAATTGGCAACCACCAATTTGTATCTCACCTCCCAACCAAATCAATAAAAACTGGGTTATTTTCCCCGAAAAAATCCGCGGACATTACGCAATCCTACATGCCATTACCCCCAAAATTCATATCGAATATTTTAATGATCTTGGTTTCAAAGGGAAAAAATACATTACCAATAGTGTCGATCCTCAACTTATCCCTCCCCAAAATTCGTCTTGGGATCGCCGCTTGCGTGGAGCTGGTGCTCCACCCTTAAAAACCGAATATGGTTGGTTGCTTTTTTATCACGCAATGAATTACAAAGTCGGTGTCATGTTACTTGATCTTGATGATCCTAGCAAAATAATTTGTAAAGCCAAGGCTCCGGTATTGGAATCACAGGAATTTTACGAAAATTCCGGTTTTAAACCAGGTATAGTTTACGTTTCCGGTGCTATTATTCAGGATGGCAAAATTTACGTTTATTATGGTGGTGCCGATTCATACGTTTGTGCCGCCTCTGCCGATTTAGATAAATTTTTAAAACAACTCAGATATTCTGAGAAACCCACTCTGGAACCTGCCAAAATAGTCCGCATAAAATAAATATGATCAAAGTTCAAAGCTATCTTTTTAACCCCATCCTATCTCCAGAAAGCAAAAATAACTGGGAAAATACGGCAGTATATAACGGTAGTCTGATTAAAAAAGGTAAAAATTATTTAATGGTCTATCGAGCCTTCGGTTCCAATTTATCAACCATTGGTCTGGCCAAAAGCCGTAACGGATTTAATTTTACCAAAAGAATCCAAATTCTAACCCCGGAATACCCCTGGGAAAAACATGGTCTAGAGGATCCTCGTATTACTGAGATCGACGGTAAATATTATATATTCTATACCGCCATCAGTGCCGATCCTCCGGGTCCTGACTCAATCAAAATAGCTCTCGCCATCACCACTGATTTCATTACCTTCGAAAAACATTTGATTACCCCGTTTAATGCCAAAGCCATGGCCTTATTTCCCAAAAAAATTAATGGTAAATATGCCGCTATCCTCACCGCGAACACCGATCTTCCTCCCTCACGAAATGCTATTGCTTATTTTGACAACATAAAGGATTTGTGGAATCAAGACTTTTGGCAAAAATGGTATCAGGATTTAATTAAAAATGAAATAAATTTCCGTCGAATTACCAGTGATCATACCGAAATTGGAGCTGTTCCCATCGAAACCGACGAAGGCTGGCTTTTGATATATTCTCATATCCAAAATTATTTCAACGGTAGTTTTGGTACCTTTGGTATTGAAGCTATATTATTGGATAAAGAAAATCCCCAAAAAATCATCGGTCGTACCGACGATCCGATATTGGTACCGCAAGAAACTTATGAATTGGAAGGTATGGTACCAAATATAGTTTTTCCCTCAGGTGCCCTAATCCAAGATGGCGAACTTTTTATTTATTATGGTGCCGCCGATAATTATGTTGCCCTAGCAACCACCAATCTTCATGACCTCTTAATTAACCTCAAAACCAACCAAAATATATCACCCAAACTTCAACGTTTTGACAAAAATCCCATCATTACCCCCCAAGACAACAACAATTGGGAATCAAGGGCTACTTTTAATCCGGCAGCCATTTTAATCAATGAAAAAGTCCATCTCTTTTATCGTGCCATGTCCAAAGATAATACTTCTGTATTTGGTTATGCCCATAGTTCTGATGGATTTAACCTCGATTTTAGAAGTAAGGTACCGATTTATCTTCCTCGTGAGAATTTTGAAATCAAACAAAAACCAGATGGATTTGGCGGTTGTGAAGATCCCCGAATGACCCGAGTTGGTGATCTGGTCTACATTTGCTATACAGCTTATGACGGCCAGACACCTCCCAAGATTGCCCTCACTTCAATTTCGATAAACGATTTTACCGCTCAAAAATGGAACTTTAAAAAACCAATCATTATCTCAGATCCTGGGACCGACAACAAAGACGGTTGTCTTTTTCCCGAACTCATCAAAGGTAAATATGTTTTTCTTCACCGGGAAGGGGGTAGGGGAATCTTGATTGACCATGTTGATAGTTTAGATTTTAAAAATAATGAATTTCTCCAAGGCGAAGCCTGTATCACCATTGGCCATCAGCATTGGGAAAAAGCCAAGATGGGTATTGCCTCTCCCCCCATTAAAACCGACAAAGGCTGGTTACTTCTCTATCACGGTGTCAGCAATATTGACCATCATTATCGACTTGGAGCCATATTAATGAAATTAGATGACCCTACAACTATTCTTGGGCGTACCAAATACCCAATATTAGAACCAGAAATGGATTATGAAAAATACGGAGAAGTCAACAATGTTGTTTTCCCCTGTGGTGCCGTAATTAAAGACAATAAACTTTTTGTTTATTACGGCGCCGCTGACAAAGTCATCGGAGTTGCCAGCGGAGATTTAAACAAAATTCTTGATAATCTAAATTAGAATTTTAAGGTGCTGCCTCAAGATTAATTGTATAAACCTGTGACCCAAAATTTCCATTATTATCAAACACGCCGATCTTAAACGTGTAAGTTCCCGGTTCAGCCACAACTCCCAATAAATCGCAATGCAATCGTTTCGAATTACTTAAAACAAATTGAGTACAATTACCCAATGATAATCCCTCCGGTAGACCACTTGCAATCATCCCCAAATTATCTCCCACATCTACATCCCTGGTTCTTATTGTGGCAATATAAGGTCGATTAATCCAACCATTAGGTAAACTTTGTGTCAATACTGTCGGAGAATTACCCAATACCTCACCTACTGCCTCTACTTCCTGACTAATATTATTTAATCCAAACAACCCAAAACCGCTAACTACCACACTTATGGCAAAATAAAACAATAGTTTTTTCATAAATAAATTAATTTAATTAATAAACTCACATAAAAATTATAGCAGTTAACTCTACCAATTAACCAGTAATAATAACGTAAGGAAATCTGTCATAATATAATTTAGGGAAAATTTTATTAATTAAAAAAAAGTTTATGTTTAAAGGATTTCGAGATTTTATTTTAAGAGGTAATGTTATTGATTTAGCCGTCGCTGTGGTAATTGGCGGAGCCTTTGGTTCTATCGTCACTGCCCTGGTCAAAGATATTATCACCCCACTAATCGGTGCTATCGGCGGTACTCCGGATTTTTCAAATCTTGTTTTTACCCTCAATGGCAGTAAATTTTTAATTGGCGATTTTCTTAATGCCCTAATCTCTTTCCTTATAATTTCTGCTGTTATTTACTTTTTAGTTGTCCTTCCCATGAATACCATCATGGCAAAAATGAAAAAGGGTGAAAAGGTTGATCCTACAAACAAAACATGTCCCGAATGTTTAAGCCAGATTCCTCTCAAAGCCACCCGATGTAAATTTTGCACTGCAGTTCTCAAAAAATAACCTGAGTCTTGTAAATAGTTTGATCATAACTTACTATATGAACATGAGTTCATATATAGTCAAAGAGCTATCTACCTTACTTAAATTGATTTCTGATAATAGCCGACTCCAATTGCTCTGTATCCTCCAAAACGGAGAACACTGTGTCTGTCAGTTAATGGAACAAGCCAACCTTTCCCAAAGCTTAATATCCCACCATCTTAAAGACCTGAAAGATGCCGGTCTGGTGGTAGATCGCAAGGACAGTAGATGGGTCTATTACTCTCTTACTCCCAAAGGTATCAACATTACCAATTTAATATTTCAAATCAACAAATGAAAATCAATGTCTTAGGAGCTGGCTGTGCTAGCTGTAAAAATCTTTTTGAGTTAACTAAAACTGCTGTAGCGGAAATGGGAATTAAAGCAGAAGTGGAATATTCAGATGATATTAGTAAAATAATTGCATTGGGTATTATGCAGGCTCCCGTCTTAGTCATTGATGGCAAGCCAGTTTTGGTTGGTGGCACTGAAAACATTAATAAACTTAAAGAAATAATCTCTAAAGGTAGTGAGGCAGTTCTTACCGGTGAAAAACCAGGATGTGACTGCGGAGGAAAGTGTTGCTAAATTCTATGGACATTTTCTACCCCATCCAACTATTAGCCAACACAATAACGTCTGGTTGGTTAAATTTAGCCAAAGATTCTTACCTTGGTTCGGCACTTAACTTCTTTATTTACGACATAATCAAGATTGG
>Ga0172380_10009911_pt1 | contig 10071 bp, 8 predicted proteins | sample Leawe162metaG_FD_119747 | JGI IMG/M metagenome (GOLD analysis project Ga0172380, IMG submission 119747) | Leachate microbial communities from a municipal landfill in Southern Ontario, Canada - Leachate well 162 metaG | ecosystem: Engineered > Solid waste > Landfill > Unclassified | place...
CCGACGTCGGTGCTGAAGCGGAACGGCGGGACATCGTAGACCAGGCCGGCCATCTGCGGGATGAGGTCGGGCTGGCCGTCCGCCTTGGGCGGCTTGGGCGGGGCGGTTTCGCCGGCGAACAGAGCGCTGTAGGCGAGGAGGATGACGAGGCTGCGCAGAAGCATGGCGGAGTCTCGCGGATCCCGGCGGGAGCCAAGCCCCGGCTTGCCAGGAGCCGACCGCGCATCCGTACGGACCCATGCGCCGGGGCTCTTGCCCGCTCCGGCGGCGATAGCACACTGCGCGCCCCTTTTGCGGAGCCCATCATGCAGGTCCAGGTCGCCGACGCCGGAACACTCGCCAAGCGCGTCACCATCAGCTACACGGCTGCCGAGGTCGCCGAGCGCAAGGCCAAGCTCATCAAAAGCCTGGCTGGCGAGGTGAAGATGGAGGGTTTCCGTCCGGGCAAGGCGCCGAAGTCGGTGCTGGAGAAGCGCTACGGCGCCGCCGCCCAGGCCCAGGCCGAGGAGGCGCTGGCCGACGAGGGCCTCAACAGCGCGCTCAAGGAGAACCGGCTGCGGCCGTTCGGCCAGATCGCCAACGAGGGCATCGAGCGCAAGGCCGGCCTGTCGCTGACCGTCACCTTCGAGATCTACCCGCCGGTCGCCATCCCCGACGCCAAGTCGCTGACGGTCGACGCCGGCGACGCCGCGGTCACTGATGCCGAGGTGACGGAGTTCGCCGGCTCGATCGCCAAGCGCCTCGGCGAGATGTCGCAGCTCGCCGCCGACGAGACGGTGGTCGAGGACGATTCCGTGACCCTCGACGGCAGCCTGACGGTCGACGGCGCCGAGGTGCGCAAGCTGGCGCAGTTCAACCATCTGGTCGGCGGCTACCCGCTGTTCGGCAAGCAGCCCAAGGATGTCATCGCCGCCTTCGCCGGGCAGAAGGTCGGCAGCCAGGTCGCCTTCGACACCACCCTGCCAGCCAACTTCACCCCGGCCGAGCACGCCGGCAAGGCGGCGAAGCTCGCCGTCACCATCGCCTCGGCCAGCCGCATGCGCCCGGCCGCCCTCGATGACGCGCTGGCCCAGAAGGTCGGCGCCAAGGATCTCGCCGGGCTGCAGGAGACGCTCAAGCAGCGGATCAGCGCACGCAAGCAGGGCGAGGTGCGCGGCAAGCAGCTCGAACAGCTCTCCGCCGCCCTGCTCGAGAAGGTCCAGATCGAGCTGCCGCCCAAGGGCCTCGCCGCCGCCATCACCCGCGCCGAAGAGGACGCGGCGAAGAAGGCCGAGGAGAAGAAGGAGGACGTCGCCAAGGCCAAGGCCGACGCCAAGGCCAGCATCGAGAAGGCGTTCAAGCGCCACTGCCTGATGGCCGCCCTCGGCGACCACCTCAACGTGCAGATCGACGACAACGACTTCCGCGAGCAGATCATGATGGCGGCGCAGCAGACCGGCCGCCGGCCGCAGGACATCGCCGAACAGCTGCAGAAGAGCGGCCAGGGCGCGCAGGTCGCCATGGAGATCCGCGAGGCCAAGGCGATGGAGCAGTACCTCGACCAGGTCCTTGGCACCGCCCAGGCCGCCAAGGCCTGAGGCCGCTGCCGCTGGCCTCTCCGGCCGGCCATCCAGGCTGATCCCCCATGAAGCTCGTCATCGCCGGCGACCACGCCTCCCCCGCCCTCAAGCGCAGCCTGTGCGAGCATCTGCGCGGGCGCGGGCACCAGGTCGAGGACCTCGGCACCAATGGCGAGGCCAGCGTCGACTATCCCGACTACGCCGCCCTCGCCTGCCAGGCGGTGCTCGCTGGCCGCGCCGAGCGCGCCGTGCTGATCTGCGGCACCGGCATCGGCATCGGCATCGCCGCCAACAAGATACCCGGCATCCGCTGCGGCATCGCCCACTCGCCGGACACCGGTCGCCTCGCCTGGGAGCACAACCATGCCCAGGCCCTGGCGATCGGCGCGCGCGTGCTCGATGCCGCCACCGCCGCCGCCACCGTCGACGCCTGGCTCGACGCCCGCGCCGATGATGGGCCGCGCCATCTCAACCGTCTCGCCAAGATCGCCGCCCTGGAGGGCAACCCATGTTCGACCGGATCAAAAGCCTGATCACCGGAGAGAAGCCGATGCAGCCCGAAGCCCTGGTCATGGGCGGCAAGCTCGTCGCCGCCGCCATCGACGCCGCGCCCGCTGACGCGGCGCAGCTCAAGTCCCTGCTCGCCACGCCTGCCGCCCCCGCCGCCGCGATCATCGCCGGCGCCAAGCGCGTCGCCCTGATCGGCGAGCTGCTGCCCCTGCTCGGCCAGGAGGGTCTGCCCGGCCGCGCAGCCGCCTGGGCCCTCGGCCGGCTCGGCGCGCAGGAGCAGCTCCTCGCTGCCGCCGCTGATGGCGGCCTCGACCAGCGCGACAACGCCTACTGGGGCCTCGCCGTCCTTGCCGCCGCCGGCACCGCGACGCCGGCCCTGGCCGCCACCCTGCGCGTGCGCGTCCCGCTCGAGATCGCCAAGGCGAAGTCGGGTGGTACCGGTCTGGGCGAGCATGCGGTGCGCGCCCTCGCCGTGCTCGGCGACGGCGAGGCCGGCGCCCTGGCGCAGGCGGTGGTCGACGGCGACCGTTTCTGCGACCGCTTCGAGCTGCAACGCATCAAGAAGGCGGTCGCCGACGGCGGCAAGGATCGCGAGGCGGTGCAGCTGTTCAGCGCGCCGTGGCAGACGCTGTTCGCCGACCACCTCGCCGTCGAGGCCAAGCCCGAGGCCAAGCCCGAGCCGGCCAAGGCGCCGGCGGCCAAGGTGCCGGTGAGCGACGCGCCGCCGTCCTACGATCTCGGCCCAGGGCCCGGCGCCGAGGACGAGGCCCCGCCCGCCGAGGGCGAGGGCGAGCCGCCCGCCGGCGGCGGCGCCCCGGTCGACTGGAAGGCCTTCCTCGCCAGCCCCGAGGTCGCCGCCCTGCAGCCGCAGGTCAAGCAGATGGCCGGTCAGCTCGGCCAGCTGCTCGAGCAGCTGGCGCAACGCGCGGTCGGCGCCCAGCTCGCCGATCTGTCGCGCGACGAGTTCGCCGCCCTGCTCACCCAGGTGCTGCCGCAGGCCCTGCCGCAGCAGCACGTGCAGACGGCGCTCAGCCCGCAGGCGCTCAACGCCTATCAGGCGTTGGCGAAATTCCTCCACCGCACTGGCGCCGCCACCCAGGGCGACGGCCTGCTGCAGGGGGTCAAGCTGGTGCGCAAGCTGATGACCGAGCAGATGCGCCGCAGCGGCATGCTCGGCGGACCGGATTACTCCGATCCGGATGACAAGCCGGTGATCAAGAAGTGACCCTCTTCCGTCCGTGCATCGACCTGCACGACGGGGTCGTCAAGCAGATCGTCGGCGGCACCCTCGCCGAGGGCGCGCAGCCGAAGACCAATTTCGTCGCCAGCCAGCCGCCCGAGCATTTCGCGGCGATGTACCGGCGCGATGGCCTGCGCGGCGGCCATGTCATCAAGCTGGGCAAGGGCAACGACGTGGCGGCGCGCGCGGCGCTGGCGGCGTGGCCGGACGGCCTGCACCTCGGCGGCGGCATCGATGTCGACAACGCCAAGGGCTGGATCGCCGCCGGGGCCGAGAAGCTCATCGTCACCTCGTGGCTGTTTCCGCAGGCGCGTTTCGCCCCCGAGCGCCTCGCCGCCCTGGTCGCCGCGGTCGGGCGCGAACGCCTGGTCATCGACCTGTCGTGCCGGCGCCGGGCGGGCGGCTGGATGGTGGCGATGGACCGCTGGCAGCGCGTCACCGGCTTCGCTGTCGACGAGGGCAACCTCGCGCGCCTGGCCGGCTCGTGCAGCGAGTTCCTCATCCATGCCGCCGACGTCGAGGGCCTGTGCAACGGCATCGACGAGGAGCTGGTCGCCCGCCTCGGCCGCTGGTCGCCGATCCCGCTGACCTACGCCGGCGGCGCCCGCGCGCTCGCCGACCTCGCGCTGGTCGAGCGCGAGTCGGGCGGGCGTGTCGATGTCACCATCGGCAGCGCCCTCGACATCTTTGGCGGTTCCGTCGCCTACGCCGACTGCGTGGCGTGGAACAGGGGTCGTTTGCCGGGGGCTTCGCCCCCGCGGCCCTGACGGGCCTGCCCCCACGGGCGATGGCAAAAGCCGATCCTCGCCTGCGGCTGCGGCCAGGGCTGCGCCCTGGACCCCAAATTCACTCGACGGTGAGCTGCGCGATGTAGTCGGCCAGGGCCTTGCGCTTGGCGGCGATGTCGGCGATGAGCGCCTCGTCATTGGCGCGCAGCTGGTCGAGCTTGGTCTCCTGCGTGGCGAGCTTGCCCAGCCAGGTCTTGGCGATCTCGGTGTTGCGGTCGACCGAGCCGAGGTTGCGGCGGATGCGCTCCTGGTCATCGGTGATGGCGCGGATCTGCTGCTGGCCCTCCTCGCGCGAGCGCTGCGCCGCGCGCCAGGCCTCGGCGAAGGCGCGGGCCTTGAGCAGGGCGTCCTTGACCGCCGGCTTCAGCTCGCCGCCGCCGGCGAGGAACATGCTGATGCGGTCCTCCTCGCCGTCGAGCAGGGCCACCGCCTCGCCCCACTGCAGTCGCTCGGTGACCGCCAGTTCGGCCTTGCCCTTGGCCGGCAGGTCGACCTTGAAGCGGTAGAGCTGGTCGGTGGTCTCGAGGGCCGCAGGCGTCTCGTGCAGCTTCCACTCGCCCCCGGCGCGCGGGTGCTCGATGATCAGCTGCTTGGCGACGTCGCCCTGGTTCTCCGCCTTGTAGGTGCGGCCCTGGTAGCTGACCACCTGCAGCTGCAGCACACCGCGCACGATCTTGCCGAGGGTACGCGTCTGCTGGCTGCGCTCGCGCTCGCTGTCGACGAGCACGCGCTGATCGACGGCGAAGGAGATCAGGCGGACCTGTCCGGGCGGCAGGGCGGTGAGCTGGGCATCGCCGGCGTAGGTGCCGTCATCGTAGACGGTGATCGGGCCTGGAGTGAGGTGCAGGCCGGTGCTGTTGGTCAGGCGGGCGCCGGCCAGGGGGTTGCGCGGCAGCACGGCCCGGTTGTAGATCGACACGCGCTCGGCCGGGATGTCGCTGCCGATGAACGGGATCATCGCGCTGCGCTGGCGTGGGATGGTCACCTTGCCGACATCGTAGGTGAACAGCTCGCCGACGCCCTGCGCCGACTGGGTGGCGACCTGGATCGAGCTGACGGCGTTGAACGGCTTGTCGGCGGCTCCGGCGACCATGCCGACGGCGTCGCCGGCCTCCATCGCCATGGCCGCGGCCGGCGCCGAGGGCATGGCGCGCATCGCCTTGCGTTCGCGCAACTGCTCGTTCCGGTTGTCGCCCTTGGCCATGGCGGCGTTCTCGCCGTCCTTCATGCCGCCGCCGTAGGCCACCGGTTGCAAACCGGCCTGCAGTTCGGTCTGCACCACCGGGCGCTGGGTGTAGAGCGGCTGGTAGAGGTTCTGCACGAAGGAGATCGGCCGGCCGCTGACCAGGGTCAGCTTGACGTCGTTCCAGTCGCTCTCGGTCGGGTTTTCGACGATGGCCCAGGCCTGGGCGTGGGTCTTGTCCTTGTTCATCAGCAGGCGGTAGCTCGCCTTCCACACCGGTGCCTCGGCGACGTAGCCCAGACGCACCTTGCGCTGGCCCTGGCCGGAGAAGCGCAGCGACACCGGCTTCTTGTCCTGGTCGCGGGCGGCGGCGAGGGCGGCGAGGGCTTTGCCCAGCTCGGCGCGCAACCCGGCGTCGGTCGGCTTGACCGAGCGTATGTCGGCCAGCGGCAGCGGACGGATGGCGCCGTCGGCGATCAGGTTCAGCGTCCAGGTGGTCTCCTGGCCGCCATTGTTGGGCACCACGCGGATGCGGCTCTCGCAGCCGAGGACGACGCCTTCGATGGTGGCGTCGAGCACCTGCACCTGCACGGTCGCGCCGCGCAGCTGGTTGAGCAGCCCGGCGAGCGGCGGGTTGCCGCTGACGTCGACCTGGAAGCTCTTCAGCGTCTTGTCGAGCGGATCCTGCGAGGGATAGCCCACGGCGCCGATCTTGCCGCCGTCGAGGTCCTGCAGCACCAGCGATTTCAGCACATCGTTGATCTGGCTGGTGCGGAAGCGCAGCTCGGCGGTGGCTTCACCATCGACCTTGCCGCTGTGCTCGAACCAGCCGACGCCGCTGGAGAAGAGGGTGACCGAGGCGACCGGCAGGTCGGCATCGCCGGCCGGGCAGATGGCGGCCAGGGCGAGGAGGGAGACGGAGGCTGAGGCGAGGCGCATGGGGGATCCTTTGCCCATCCTACGGACGGGTGTGGCGGACCTTAGTCGCGGGATGGCGGATTGCCACGGGCGCGTCAGGAGATACGAAGCCCCTCCCATGTCCAAGCGCCTCGAGAATGCCGTCGAGTGGAGCATCTTCGCCAGCCGCTGGCTGCTCGCCCCGCTCTACCTCGGCCTGATCGCCGGCCAGATCTGCTTCAGCTACACCTTCTTCAGCGAGTTGTGGCATCTCGCCACCCATCTCACCGCCCTGCACGAGCGCGAGGTGGTCACCGCCCTGCTCGCCCTGGTCGACATGATCATGGTCGCCAACCTGGTCATCATGGTGCTGATCGGCGGCTACGCGACCTTCGTGTCGAAGCTCGATCTCGACGGCGAGAAGGACCGGCCGGAGTGGCTCGACCACATCGACCCGGGCACGCTGAAGACCAAGCTGGCCGGCGCCCTGGTGTCGATCTCCGGCATCCACCTGCTGCAGTCGTTCAACCAGCTCTCCAGCCCCGACCATGTCGTCGACCACGCCCGCATCGCCTGGCAGGTCGGCATCCATGTCGCCTTCATCATCACCACCCTGATGCTCGCCTGGTCCGATCTCGTCTTCGAGCGCAAGCTGAAGATGGCGCACGAGAACGGCCAGGCCCGCAATGGCCACTGAGGACATCATGCTCAAGCACAACTCCTACCACGACGGCAAGGTCCAATCGCTCGGCTACGAGCGCAACGGCCGCAAGCAGACCGTCGGCGTCATCGCCCCCGGCGAGTTCCAGTTCACCACCGACGGCGCCGAGCGCATGAGCGTGGTCAACGGCGAGCTGCAGGCGCGCATCGCCCCCGGCGCCTGGGTGGTCTACGCCGCCGGCACCGCCTTCGAGGTCCCGGCCAAGACGACGTTCGGCGTGAAGGCATCCGCACCAACCGCCTATTGGTGCGAATTCATTTAGTTTAGGAACACGGCTGGCCGCTGGCCGCTGGCCGCTGGGCGCTGGGCGCTGGGCGCTGGGCGCTGGGCGCTGGCCGCTGGGCGCTGTGTTACTCCCGTACGATCTCGTACAGCATCCGCGCCCCTTCGGCTGCCTTGACCCGCACGGGTATGGTCAAGCCATCAGCCCCAGCGGTGGCGTTCACCTTCTCCACCCGCTTGCCGCCCGTCGACAGCGCCCACACCGCATAGCCCTTGGGCTGTTCCAACGCGATGCGCACGCTGGCGGCGCCATCGCGCACCAGGTGCGGCAGCCCGCCCCAGTCCAGCAGGGTCTGCCGCGCCGATTCGCCGTAGCGCGCGCCGCTGTTCTGCAGGTCGGTGAGATGGGTCAGCAGCAGGCGCTTCGATGTGCGGATCGGCTGGCGGTCGAGGCTGGTGACGAAGACGGTCGCGCCGATGGTCAGAGCGTCGACCTGCACGCCGGCCTTGGGCGCGGCGATGGATTGCCCGGCGTCGGCGTAGCCACCGGCGGTGCGTGGGGTGTCGAAGGCGAGCACGCCCAGGCCGGGATCGATCATCAGCTCGCCGGTTTCCGAACGGATGAGCTTGTCGTCCACCACCACGCCCTTGGCGCGCACCAGCTCGGCGACCTTGGCGCGGTCGCTGGCGTAGGCGGCCAGGCCAGGAGGTGCCGGGGTGGCCCAGCCCATGCCCAGGGTGATCGCGTCCGTGGGCGCCTGCGCCGGATCGGCGACCACGCAGGTGCCGATGCGCGTGACCCAGGCCAGCCAGTTCGGCCCGTTGCCGACGCCCTTGCCGGTCTGCGGCGCGCGCAGCTCGGCCTCGGTCATGACCACGGCGACGCGGTGCGGGGCCGGCGCCAGGTCGCGGCGCAGGTAGAGCATGATCGCGGCGCGGTCGGCGGCCTGGTTGAGCGGGTCGCTGGCGAGGTCGAAATAGGTGATCCGGCCCGGCTCGAACATCGTCCGGTCCTCGTGCGAGTAGGCGAAGCGCCAGATCGCATCCCAGTCCTGCAGCGCGGCGAGCGCGCCGGTGAGGATGCCGCCGACGCCGCGGAAGCGGCCGGGGCCGGAGTAGTTGTACTCGCTGATCGTGAACGGCTTGCCCCACAGCCGCACCAGGGCGTTGCCGCGTCCGCCCGGCGCGCCCTCGCGCACCGGATTGGCGTTGTCGCAGCGGCTGGGCAGGCGCCAGTCGCCATCGAGGAACTGCGGATGGTCGACGTAGAAGTGGTCGTCGACGTAGTCGAAGGCGGTGCGCGGCAGCTGGTTGGGCAGGTGGTTGGTCCAGCCGTTGAGGTTGGTGAGCAGGGCTTTGCACTTCAGCTCGTCGCGCAGGAAGGCGGTCATGCGCGCCGCCATCATCGTCTCGGTGTCGGCGAGGAAGACGTGGCAGGCGCGCTGGCGGGCGCCGTCGCCGTGGATGCTGGCGGGCAGGGCGACGCTGCCGGCCGCCGCGTCCTCGCCGTCCTTGAGGTCGCCGAGCAGGGTGGCGAGGGCGGCGCGGTCGGGGCAGCGCTTGGCCAGCCAGCGGTTCCACGCCGCCGTCCACTGCGGCAGGGCGGTGACGTCCTTCCAGTAGTTGCCGAAATTGCCCTCGTTGACCAGCGACAGCCAGGCCATCGCCGGATCGTCGGCCAGGCGCTTGCCGGTGTGCGGGTTGACGTGCTCGAGCAGTTGGCGCGCGAAGGCCTGCCAGTCGGCGAAGGCCGGCTCGTGCACCGGGATCAGCACCTTGATGTCGTGGCGGCGATCGCCGGCGAGGCCGACCTGCCTGCCCGACACCGGCCGCGAGACGTAGAGGTCGGTGGTCAGGTACAGGCCGCGCTTGGCGCAACCGGCCAGCAGGTAGTCGAGGCGGTCGACGCGCTCGGCGTTCCACGCCAGGCCCGGATCCCAGTCGTTGGCGGTCAGGCGGTACTCGTAGTGGTGGATGCGCACGGTGTTGTAGCCGATGCGCACCAGCCGGTCGAGCAGACGGTCGGCCTGCTCATGCGTCGGGAAGTTGGCGGAGAAGCACAGGTTGACGCCGTAGAAGCGCTGCGGCTTGGTCGGCTCGTCGGCGAAGGCGAAGTGGCCGTCGCGGGTGGCGATGACCCGGCCCTTGGCGCCGCAGGGTCCGCTGGCCAGACCGTTGCCCGAGAGGTCGAGGGCCGAACCGGGGACGATGTCCAGCTCGGCGGTCAGCGGGATCCACTCGTCGCCGGCGGTGATGGTCAGCGGAGCGTCCTGGATGCAGCGCAGCCCGCCGGGCATGGTGATGGTCATCGCTACGGCGGCCTGCTCCTGCGCCTTGAGTGCGCCGGCCTGCCGGCCGATGCGCAGGCAGAAGCTCGGCACCCAGGTGCGGTTGTCCTGGATCAGCACCGGGGTCGGCTGCGCGAAGGCGAAGCTGACCGTCCGCCCGTCGGCGGCGGTGGCGGTGATGTTCCGCACCTCGCCGTTGAACAGATGCATCGCCCCCATCTGCGCCGGGAAGGTGCCGCTGGCCGCATCGGCTTTCCAGCTGCCGCCGGCGAGGGCCATGGACGAGAAGTCGGCGCTGACCGCCAGGCAGTTGTACGCCACATCGCCCTGGGCGGTGAAGGACCAGCGCGCGCTGCCGGCCCCGGCATCAGCCGGCGCCAGCGTCGCCTCGCCGGCCAGGCCGGCGCCCAGCTTCATGGTGAAGCGGCTACCCTGGCCCGGAAGCATCACCCGGTTGGCGAAGCTCCAGCCGGTATCGGCGGCAACTGGCGCCAGCACGCACAGTTCGCCGACCGTGGTTTCGATGCGCAGGCGGCCGTCGGTGCCCATGGTGGCGATGGCCGGCTCGGCGGCGGCGAGGACGGTGGCTGCCAGGCTGCTGGCGAGGATGTGGGCGATGGTCATGGAGGCTCCGAGGGCACAGCGCAGGAGAACCGTCCGAAC
>Ga0172380_10009912_pt1 | contig 10070 bp, 6 predicted proteins | sample Leawe162metaG_FD_119747 | JGI IMG/M metagenome (GOLD analysis project Ga0172380, IMG submission 119747) | Leachate microbial communities from a municipal landfill in Southern Ontario, Canada - Leachate well 162 metaG | ecosystem: Engineered > Solid waste > Landfill > Unclassified | place...
CATCGACCGGGCTGTTCTGGATGGCGAAGCGGAAGGGTTTGCACGGGTGCATCTGCGCAAGGGGACTGACAAGATTCTTGGCGCAACCATAGTAGCCCGTCATGCCGGGGAGATGATCAATGAGTTTTCGCTGGCCATCACCAATGGTATCGGCATCTCAGCCATCGGCAAGACCATCCACCCGTATCCGACCCAGGCCGAGGTTATCAAGCGGCTGGCTGACGCCCACAACCGTAGCCGACTTACGCCATTTGTAAAGAACCTGCTTTCCGGCTGGTTGAAATGGCAAAGGGGATGATTTCATGAATATCAAAAAGATCGCACTGGCTCTGGTCGGCATCGTTATGGTCATGCTTTTCTTCTACTTTGACCTGCAGCGCTTTCTGACGTTGACTGCTCTCAAGGCTAACCGCCAGACGCTTCTTGATTATTACGCCACCCACAAGCTGATCATGGTGGCCGGCTTCATGACTATCTATATCGTTCAGACAGCCCTGTCGCTGCCGGGCGCTGCCATTCTGTCGCTGGCGGCCGGGGCAATCTTCGGCTCTATAATGGGCACGGTCTATGCCAACATTGCGGCAACTATCGGCGCCACCCTTGCTTTTCTCGTGGCCCGCTATCTGCTGCGTGATGTGGTCCTGAACAAATTCGGCAGTAAACTGGAAGGGATGAACCGGGAACTGGAGGAGCGCGGCTTCGGTTATCTGCTGTTCCTGCGCCTGGTGCCGCTTTTCCCGTTCTTCCTGATCAACCTGGCGGCCGGCCTGACCAGGATTCCGCTGCGCACGTTCTTCCTCGGCACGATGATAGGCATCATTCCGGGCGGCTTTGTCTACGTCAATGCCGGTGCCAGCCTGGCAACCATTGATTCACTCTCCGGTATCGCCTCACCCCGAGTGCTGGGCTCATTTGCGCTGCTGGGGCTGTTTGCGCTGGTGCCGGTTCTGTACAATAAGTTTAAGGCACGTAAGCAAGCTCTATAATATAAAGGGGTTAGCACTAAATATGGTGCCATCATTGACCGCCTGCAGGCGGTCAATCCTAAATATGTACTGGCGCGCTCATACCATGAAAGCATTCTGGGCAATATCCCCAGGACGTAGCAGGTTCGATTTCCTTTATTATCAAAGCCATTCGAATTTCAATTCCACGCGAATAGTATTGCGTTACTATTTTAGTCGTGTAAAATAGGTTTAAGATACTATCCGGAGATTTGCTATGCTTGATGAGCTTATTCCGCTGAGCCAGACTTTCCTGCGAATCCGCAACCGCGATTTCAAACGGTATTTTTTACGAGACCATCCACTACCCAATCGATTTTCAATTATCATCGGCCAACGGGGCATCGGCAAGACGACGATCATGATCCAGCACCTGTTGGAGCAGTATAACGATGACCGTTCAGGACGGAAAGCGCTCTATATCCAGGCAGACCATTTTCTGGTGGCTCGGTCGTCTCTGTACGAAATAGCCGACGATTTCTGCAAGATGGGCGGCGAGCTGATCTGTTTTGATGAAATCCACAAGTATCCCGCTTGGTCCATGGAACTGAAAAGTATCTGCGATACCTTTCCAAATTTGAAGATTATCGCATCAGGAAGTTCCGCCCTGGAGATTGCGAAGGGAAGCCATGACCTGAGCAGGCGAGCCATTGTGTTTAAGATGTACGGGATGTCCTTTCGTGAATTTATCGGCATGAATAGCGGTATTTATCTTGACGCGCTACCGCTCGAAAAGCTGCTGGCAAATCATCAGGAGGTTGCCGATTCAATCGTGGCAGAGCTGGAGAAAAATGGCTTGAAGGTGCTTGCGCTGTTCAGGGATTACCTGGAGCATGGTTATTACCCATATTTCAAGGAGTATGAGGATAAGAGCCTGTTCTTCATGACCCTTGAGCAGAATATTCACACCACGCTGGAGTCTGATCTGCCTGCCATCCACCAGTCGCTAAATGGTTCCAGCATCCGCAAGATTGAAAAGCTGCTCTCGATTATTGCCTCGTTAGTGCCCTTTACCCCTGACATGAAACATCTGAAAAACCTCCTGGGAATCGGCGACGAGCGGACTCTCAAGAGCTACCTGAAATTTCTCGAAGACGCCGGTGTCATTTTGTCGGTCACCAAAAGAGGCAAGGGGCTGCGTGAAATGGAGAAGCCGGAAAAGATTTACCTGAACAACCCGAATCTCTATCACGCACTTTCACGCACACGAGATCCGGATATCGGCGCGATTCGGGAAACGTTCTTTGTCAACATGCTTCGTACCGCACATACGGTGTCGGTGCCACCCAAAGGTGATTTTCTGGTGGATGACTCTGTTACCTTTGAGGTGGGCGGTAAAAACAAGGACGCAGGTCAGATTAGGGAAATCGAAAATTCTTGGCTGGCTCTGGACAACATAGAAGCCGGTCACGGAAAGCGAATACCACTCTGGTTGTTTGGTTTTATTTATTGATCTGTGTTACCGAAGCCGTAGGGCATCGGTAACATTCAAACGACAGAAGCCGAACTCTTTATTGGGGGCGGCTTCTGTCGTTTCGGATATCCGGAATTTCTCACAGCAGGTGATCTCGGCCATGAAGTACGCGAGGGCTGATGGCACGACGGTACCGCCCTATTGGTCTATTAACGAAGATGTCGGCTTTGCCGTGGAGGGTTCACCCCCTTTGCCTGGAACAGGCAGCATGCGACGGCGGAAAAACTGCATAAGGTCGTCGACATAGGTGTAAAGGACCGGGATTACGAGCAAACTCAATAGCGTCGATGTCACTAACCCCCCGATGACGACGATAGCCATTGGTTGACGGAAACTCGGGTCCGCCCCCTGACCCAGCGCGATCGGCAGCATGCCGGCTCCCATGGCAATTGTGGTCATGAATATGGGTCGGGAGCGCTTGTGGCAGGCATCGACGAGTGCATCGAAGCGGGACATGCCATGCTCACGTCTCGCCATGATCGCGTATTCCACCAACAGGATGGAGTTCTTGGTGACCACCCCCATCAGCATGAGCAGGCCGATGACCGTCGGCATGGAAAAGTCGTTGCGGGTGACGACCAGCGCCAGCAGGGCGCCACCCAGGGAAAGGGGCAAGGCGGCCAGGATCGTGACCGGCTGGAGGAAATCGTGGAAGAGAAGCACCAGTACCACGTAGATACAGAGAACGCCGGCCGCCATAGCCAGACCGAAGCTGCCGAACATTTCGCTCATCCGCTGCAGCTCCCCCTGCTGTACCGTGAAAACACCCTTGGGCAGGGTGCGCATGGAGGGGAGTTGGCGGACTTCGCTCATCACCTCGCCCAGGGAGCGACCGTTCAGCTCCACCGAAATTGTGACGTTTCGGTAGCGATCAAGACGGTCTATCTGGGCGGGGCCACTTCCCATGCGGATGTCGGCCAGCGAGGATAGTGCCACCTGCCCCTTGCTCCCGGCCACTCTGATCAGACCGATGCTGCTCAGGTTGTTGCGGGTCTCCGGGCTCAGGCGAACCCGGACGTTGATCTGGCGCTGGGGCAGGTTGAGTTTGTTGAGCTGCGACGCGTAGTCGCCGTAGGTTGCCAGGCGCACCGCGGCGCCGAGCGCCTCCACCGTCACACCTAGCTGGGACGCCCGCACATAGTCTGGAACGATCTGGATTTCGGGGCGTTGGAGGGCCAGGCCTGACTTCACGTTGCCCACCCCTTTAAGGGTTCGGATTTCCTTCTCCACAGACGCCGCCGTTGACTCCAGCAGTTGCGAATCGTCGCCGGCCAGGGTGAGCTCCAACTTCTCGCCGCTGTTGCCGCGACCAACCGAAACCCGCGCGCCCGGGAGGTCGGCCAGGACTTCCCGGATATGTTCTTCGACCACCACCTGTTTGCGCCGCTCCTTGCGCGGCTTCATGTCGACGGTCAGGGTTGCCTTATTCACTGCAGAGTTCGTCGAGGCTTCGACGCCAAACCCGGAGCTGGCCGAGCCGACGGATGAAAAAATATGGGTCACGTCGGGAATCTGCTTGATTAGCGTACTGGCCTTTCGGGCGAGTCGGGCGGTATCGTCCAGAGAGCTCCCCGGCGTAAGTTCGAGGGAAACCTGGGTCTGGCCGTCGTCCTGCGCCGGCATGAAGCCGGTGGAAAGGAGTGGCGTCAGCGCCAGGGAACCGGCCAGGAAGACTCCGGCGGCGATCATGGTGGCCCTGCGGTGAGCCAGGCAGGCGCGTATCCACCCCAAGTAGCGCACCATCAGGGCGGAATCCTTCTCCTCATGGCTTGAATTTTTCATGAAATAGGCCGCCATCATGGGGGTCAGCAGACGGGCAACCAGCAGGGACGCCAGCACCGCCGCAGCGGCGGTAATCCCGAACTGCCGGAACACTTTGCCGGAGATCCCACCCATGAAAGCAGTGGGGAGGAAGACCGCCACCAGGGTGAACGTGGTGGCGATGACCGCCAGCCCGATCTCGTCGGCCGCTTCCATGGCAGCCTGGTACGGCGTCTTTCCCATTCGCAGATGCCGGGCGATGTTCTCCACTTCGACGATGGCGTCGTCCACCAGGATTCCCACCACCAGGGACAAGGCCAAAAGCGAGACGATGTTCAGGCTGAACCCTGAGAAATACATCACCATAAAGGTCGGGATGATGGAGAGGGGGAGAGCGGTGGCGGAAATGATGGTGGCCCGCCAGTCCCGCAGGAAGAGCCAAACCACCACCACGGCCAGCAGTGCCCCTTCCAGGAGCAGGTGCATCGATCCTTGGTAGTTTTCCCTGATCGGGTCTACCGTATTGCTGATTTCCCGTATCCGAACCTCCGGGTGAGCGGAGGAAAACTTTGTCACGGCCTCGTGCACGTCATCGGCGACGCTCACATCTGAAAACCCCTTCGACCGTGTGATCTGGAAACCGATGGCCGTCTTGCCGTCGACGTAGGCCAGGGTGCTCCGCTCGGCATGGTTGTCCGAGATCCTGGCGACCTGGTCCAGCCTGATCCGACGGCCGTCCGTCAGTGGAATGGTCAGCGCCGCCACTTCATTGGCGGAATGCACCGCCCCCAAGGTTCGGAACGACTGGACAGAGTCTCCCACTTCGCCCCGGCCGCCGGAGGAATCCTGCTGCACCGCAAGGAGCTGGCTAGAGACATCGGACAGCGCCACCCCCATACCTGCCATCTGCGCGGTATCAAGATCTACATGGAGCTCGCGGTCCACGCCGCCGACCCGGGAGACAGAGGAGACCCCCTTCACGGACATCAGGTTTTTGGCGACGTCATTGTCGACGAACCAGGAGAGCTCCTCCTCGCCCATATTAGCCGCCTCGACTGTATAGGTGAGAAGTGAGCCACCGGCGGAGGTCACCTTGGAAACTGTCGGGCTATTCATGCTCGCCGGCAGGTTGGCCTTGGCCGAGTCCACCGCGTTGCGGACCTCGTTGAGCGCCTCCTCGGTGTTCTTGTCGATTTCGAAGGAGACGCTGATGGAGACCGAGCCATCGGTGATTGTCGTCGTGATATGATCAAGCTTGGTCAGCGAGGCGAGCTTATCCTCGATCTTGCGGGCAACCTCGGTTTCCAGTTGCGCCGGGGCGGCCCCTTCCAGGGAGGCCATGATCTGGATCGTGGGAAGGTCCATGTCCGGGAAGTTCTGGATCCCCATTTTATGCAGGCCGAAGATGCCGAATACGGTCAGCAGCAAGAACAGCAGCAGGGACGGCACCGGGTTGCGTATGGACCACGCGGAAAAGTTCATGAGTTACTCCTTTTCTTCTACTTTGTCAGATTCCGGAGACCCGGCCATAACCCCTCCTGTCCTCCCCTTAGCTTAAGGGGAGGTACGCTTGGATGCTGCGACGGTGAAAACGCCACCGAAGTTGCTGAGCAGGTCCCCCCTCTTAAGATAAGAGGGGGATAGGGGGAGTTATGAAATGTGACATGGTAGCGTTACTCCTTGGCCATGGTGACGAGATCGCCATCGGCAAGGAAGGCGCCGCCGGAGGTGACGATCCGGGACTCGCCGGCCAGACCGGCAATCGCCACCAGCCCCTCGCGATGCATTCCCGCCGTAACCAGGCGACGAACCACCCTGTTGTCCGCACCGACTTCAAACAGGTAGCTGCGGCCATCCCGCAGCACCAGGGCGGATTCCGGCACGGCCAGTACCGGCTGCTCTCCGGCCTTGATGTGGCCGCTGGCGAACATGCCGGCCTTGGTGCCGCTGTCGTCGGCTAAACTGACAAAGACATTGGCGCGGCTCGTGGTGGTTGACAGCGTCGGCGCGGCGAGCCGTACCGTCCCCGGCAAAACACGACCGGACGAGAGCGTTACCTCGCACTTGGCACCCGGCTTGACCACGCCCAGCTGTTTGGCATCGACCTCCGCTTGCCACTCCAGCCTGCCTTGCCGCTGCAACCGGAATAGTTCGGCGCCGGAAGCCACCACCTGCCCCAGCACTGCGCTGCGCGATGTGACAATGCCGTCGTCCACGGCCACAATCCGGGTCTGCGACAAGGTCACCTGCTGCACGGCAAGCTGGGCCTCGGCCAGATCCACGTTGGCCCGCGTAGTCTTTTCCTCGGCCAGATACTCATTGATCTGCTGCTCGGATATGGCGCCGCTCCCCTGTACCTGGCGGGCCCGGTCGGCATTGGCTTCGGCCTTGGCAAGAGAAGCTCTCGCCGAAGCGAGTGCCGCCTCATAGCGTCGCACCTCTGCCTGTACCGAAGCCCGGGCCAGTTCAGCCAGAACCTGACCCCGCTTTACCCGGCTGCCGACATCGGCATGGAGTGCGGTAATGCGCAAGCCGCCGGTTTCCGCACTGATGACCGCTTCCTGCCACGCCACGATACTGCCGCTGGCGGGGAGCTGCACCGGCCACTGTTTCTGTACAGGCCGAGTTGTGGTCACGCTGAGGGCCGCCTTGGCGGCCTTCGGCTGGGGCTCGGTCCGGGCCGCAGTCTGCTTAAGACCGGTGGCGACACCGGCGACAACAAGCACCATGACGGTGCAGATAACGATTTTTTTTGTTGCAGATTTCATTTTGTTCCTCCGCTTTGTTCTTTCCAGCCGCCACCCATCGCCTTGTAGAGGGCGATCCAGTAGCTCAGGCGGCTCTGCTGCAACTCCAGCAACCTGATGTCGGCGCTGATGGTCGAACGGCGCGCTGTTTCCAGGTCGAGCATGCTGGCGCCGCCAACCCGCCAGTTCTGCTCGGTGGCCACCAGGTAGGCCCGGTATCCTTCGGCGCTCTTCCCGGCTTCCTGCTCGCGCTGGGCCATACTGTCGAGCCGCACCAGCGACTGTTCCACTTGCTTCACTGCGGTGCGCACAACCTGCTTGTAGTCTGCCAGCGCCGAGTCGTAGTCCGCCCTGGCGCTCCTGATGCCGGCCTCGGTCCTGCCGCCGGTGAACAGCGGCAAGCTCAGGGTCGGCCCGAAGGACCAGGGGGCCGTCATGGGGGAAGCGCTGCTGGCCGAAATTGAGATGGAGCCGCTTAACGAAAGGCTGGGGTAGCGGCCCGCCTCGGCAACGCCGATCTGCGCGCTGGTGGAGGCCAGGGTCCGCTCGACGGAAACGATATCGGGGCGTTGCCGCACGAGATCCGCCGGGACCGAGGAGACCGCTAGCGACTCCGGCTGCGGCAGGCTCACTGTCCCTTGACCGAGTTGCCGGCACACCGACGTTTCGTCCATCCCCGTGAGCGCCACCAGGGATTTCACGAGTACCTCACATTCGGTCTTTTGCGCCAGGGCGGTGGAGCGGGTGCTGGCGGCTGAGGCTTCGGCCAGGCGCGCATCGGCCGGTGCCGTGAACCCCGCCGTGGCGGAGAGCTGTGTCAGATAGCTGGTATTAGCCTGGGAGTCGGCCTGGTCAAGGTAGTACTTCTCTTTCTGCCGGCATGCGCGGTAGTCGATATAGGTTCCGGCCACCTCGGCGGCCAGGGAGACCCGCGCATCGTGCCAGTCGGCCTCGCGGGCTTGTGCAAGAGCACCGGCCGATTCGGCGGAGCGGCGATTCTTCCCGAACAGATCGATTTCCCACGAGGAGTCCAACCCATTGTTTGCGATCCGACTGGTGTTGGCGCCGTTTTTCAGCGATCCGGACCAACCGGCGGCGGCAGACGCGTTCACCTGCGGCAGAAACCCGGCCTCAACGGACGCCCGGTTCGCCCGGGCCTTCTCGATGGCTGCCGCAGCCTTGGCAAGGGTCGGGTTATCCTTCTGCGTTGCTTCGAGGAACGAGTCGAGAGTGGTGTCATTGAAGGTTGCCCACCAGTTGGTCAGGTCGGCAGGGGACTGGCTCCGCAGGTGCGTGTCCCTCTCAGTCAGGGGAGCCTGCCAACTGGCCGGCACCTGCAGGTCAGGCCGTCGGTAGTCCTGGCCGACCATGGCGCACGCCGTGAGTCCGAGTGCCGTCGCTAGCAGCAGTGGGCCGAAAAGAAAGATTCTGTTATTTGTGAAAATCATTGCAAACCTCAATTATTGCAAAGTGGAAGTATTTGACAAATTTTTTTAGCGGTTCACTTTGCTAAACCGCTTGCCATCTTTGCCATCAATTCCAGAAAAACCTCCCGCTCGTCGTGACCTAGCAGTTCAAGCATCTTATGACTCACGGCAAGTTGGTGCTCCCGCATTGAGTCATGCAGCATCTGCCCTTTCTCGCTGGCGGCAACGACGACAATTCTACGGTCTCGATCGGATCGCGAGCGCTCAATCAGCCCTTTGCGTTCAAGTTTGTCGGCGATCCTGGTAACGGTGCTGAGGGGGGCATCAATAGCCGCTGCCAACTCCGTCATGGTCGTTTCGCCCTTGTCGCCGAGTAGAAGCATCACATTGATCTCGCGCGGAGTAACCGCCAGATCCGGGAGCGGGTGCTTGCCCGGAATGATGATGGATTCGATAATCCTCGCCATCCGCAACATGAGTTCCCGGGCCTGCCTTTCCATCTTGGCATCGATATTTTTCTTTGTCGTGTCGCTCATGTTTCCACTATGCAATATTTCCACATCGGAAGCAATTCTTTTTTTCCGGACCGTAATTCCTATTTGGCGGGGATAGGTGCGAAATGATGCTATGAGGTGTGGGTTTGATGGATATCGGTGTACCTGTGGTGTGCTTTGGTGTACCGGAACCCAATTTAATCGCCCCGTGAATATTAGTACAGGAAATAATGCGGATGGCCGTAACTTAGGGAGTCGGTTCGATTCCTTGATTATCAAAGCCATTTGAAATCTGTCCCCGACGTACTATTGCCAGTTTTTTGTGTCTCAAATATTGATTTTCGTGACGAATAGGTTGTTATACTGTCACAAAACTCTTTTCGTGACAGAAAGGACATCCTGTGCCAAAACACAGTAGACCAGCATCGGCCACAACCACGCTGGAATTTGGTTGGTCAATTATGACCACGCAAGCCCCATTCGCAGCCTCCCTCAGCACTTAATATTAAACAACCGCACATATCTCGATTCCGATAACGACCTCAATAATATCCGTCGATGACCCAGTTGTTCCTGGGTCGAATCCAATCAAACCTCCAATAAAGCTTATGCGCCGAGCACGATGACGGCTCCTGCGAGCACTGAGTGTATCCGTCGTCGGATATCCGGGAATAGTTATTCATCTTGGCAGCTGCATAATAAAATAACCCACACATTATTTTATTGTTTGCATATAATAACTTTTAAATTATATTTACTGAAACAATAAATAATGCAGAGGTTACTATGAAGCCAGTTCATAAAAGGATAATTGTCGAGCAACTGGACAAGACACTTTCCCGCTTCAAAAATGTACAAGACGTTTCTCCACCGCCAAAGGGGTGGATTCGCGCGATCCGTGAGGCACTTGGAATGACCGGGAAGCAGTTGGCGGAGCGTCTGAACGTCCGGCAGCCTCGCATCCCGGTTTTGGAAAGAGACGAAGTAACCGGTGCCGTATCAATAAAGACCATGCGACAGGCTGCCGAAGCCCTTGACTGCGTTTTTGTCTATGCGCTAGTGCCACGCTCTACACTGGAGAATACCATTAGAGAGCAGGTCCGGCAGATCGCCATCGAACGAATGAAGCGCACGACCCACACGATGATACTTGAAGATCAGCA
>Ga0172380_10009913_pt1 | contig 10069 bp, 11 predicted proteins | sample Leawe162metaG_FD_119747 | JGI IMG/M metagenome (GOLD analysis project Ga0172380, IMG submission 119747) | Leachate microbial communities from a municipal landfill in Southern Ontario, Canada - Leachate well 162 metaG | ecosystem: Engineered > Solid waste > Landfill > Unclassified | place...
CTGAAGATTCGTTCGAGACGCTGCTTAATGCCTATCAATTTCGCGGTAGAATCGTTAAAAGGTCCGGATATACTCTATTAGGCAAACTCGCTAATGGGTCGCCTGTAATGGGGCTTAAAACGCGAGAGCAATTCGGTATAAATATTCAGAGTTTGGTAGCATTTGATTTAACGACTGCTTATGAATTTAACGGAACTATTTTTGTTGTAATGCCTTCAGTAATGACAACTGTTTGGACCGGCACAGATCATGACTTTTTCTATACGGCAAATTATGCTAATGCTTTCTGGGCTACGAATAATAAGCCTGGACTTCATGGAGCTGCGATATCAGGCATTACAAATGCAGCAGCTCCTTTAGCTCAAGTTACCACTATAGCACCACATGGATTTACAACAGGTCAAACGGTTGTATTTATAAACGTCAGTGGAATGACTCAGATCAATGGACTTTCTGATACGATTACTGTCACAGGCGCAAATACTTTTACATTGGATACAATCAGCACTTTAACTTTTGGTGTTTACACAGCAAATGGAATAGCTCTAAATAGCTCGGTTTCTGTAACCAATCAAGATGGGATTCGTTATTATGGAGTTCTATCAAATGGTACTGGCTGGGCTAATTATAACCCTCCTATTGACCCTAATAATGCTCTTCTGGGAGCATTATTAATATTCCCTTATCGAGGATATCTTGTATTTCTTAGCACCACGGAAGGAAATGAGAATCCAACACAAGTTTTTACCTATACTAATAGGGCGCGATGGACTGAAATAGGAACTCCATATTATTCAGCTCCTCAACCTGTATTTCCGAACAGACAAGGAATTGAACCAAAGGCTGCACGTGATGATCTTTTTGGAAAAGGTGGTGCTAATGATGCGCCTACTAATGAGGCTATTGTTGGTGCTGCTTTTATTCGTGATATACTCGTCGTTTATTTTACTCGTAGCACTTGGCGATTACGGTTTGTTAATAATGCGCAGAATCCCTTCGTTTGGGAGAGGGTTAATGTTGAGCTTGGTAGTGACTGTACGGGATCTACGATACCATTTGACAAAGGGTTAATGGCGATTGGGAATAGGGGTATTGTTATCAGTGATGGTAATGACACACAGCGTTTCGATGAAAAAATCCCTGATGAAATATTCCAGATTAGAGCAATAAACTTCGGGTTTACCCGTGTTCAAGGTATTAGGACTTTTAAGACTAGATTGAATTTCTGGACAATACCGAGCAGTGAAAACCCAGAGGGTACATTTCCGGATAAAGTTCTTGTTTTCAATTATGATACTAAGACATGGGCATTCTTTGATGATTGCTTTACTTGTTTCGGATATTTTTATCCTTCAAGTTCTGGTGAAACATGGGCAGAGTTAACCGATCCTTGGTCAAGTTATGGAACTCTTTCTTGGAATAGCGGTGTTTCCTCTAGTGGATTTGAATCTATTGTAGCTGGTAATCAGCAAGGGTATGTTTTTGTATTAGAAGAACCGACGGGAATAAACGCTCCTTCATTGACTATTTTAGCATTGACAGCGGCTAACCCTGGCGTCTTTACTGTAACTAATAATAACCTTCCTGATGGTACTTGGATAACACTATCGGGGATAGTTGGAACGACTAGCGATGATGGTGTATCTCTTAATGGGCGCAATTTCAAGATATCCAAGGCGTTGACTACTGATAATACTTTCACTATTAGCGAATTCGAGGCTATTGATGGAGGAACAGCTACAGGATTGACTTACACGACGTCGATTGGATATGTGCCAATTATTCCTGGATCGGTGCAAATTAATGTTGGTGCATTAGTATTTTTTGATACAGACTTAGACGGAACTTTATTCGAAAATAGTGCATTAGGGACAGGTCAAATTAATTACACTACTGGAGCTATAATTTTAAACTTTAACCCTGCTATTGGGGCGTCTGCTGTTGCGATTAGAGTTGTATCCTATGCCGATGATCAAGGACTAGCAATAGTCGCTACTACTGGCGTTTATGTAGCTAGTAGCGGTGAATTAGCAAAGATTAGCAATATTGGAATAAGCACAAAGTTTTTCAACTTCTTCAAGAATGCTCAGCGCGCACGGTTAAGCAAAGTCGATTTCTATATGGATGTTACGGATTCAGGTCAATTAACTTGCGATGTTCTTGCTGACTCTAGCGATGTTCCTGTGAATACTCCTTTGAGTGATAATCCTCAATCTAACATCATATTGACTACATTAAATCCTTATCAAGTTGGCGGTGGACCTGAGACAATATATCGCTTATTCTGTGATGCACAAGCTCAGACGATTCAACTGAGTCTATATATGACTGACGAGCAAATAGCAGTAAATAGTATTGCAAGATCAAATTTTCAATTGCTGAATATGGTTATGAATGTAAGACCAGGTGGGAGGCTTGTTTAGATGACAACTCCAACTAATCCTCAAAATGATTTTACGCCATTCCTTCCGACTACGGTTAACTTTCCTGAAGAGCAAGAACGTTTAAAGACGTTTCTTGTTGATACTTTCGCTCAATATGCAGACGTAGTTAACGATAAGACTATAGGAGGATTCACAGAGAGTGCAGAGTCTTTTTCAGGGGAAAAATGGTCTTACGATACTACTAGAAAGATTCGTAACGGTTTTAGATGGGTAGCAAGAGTTGTTCAATATCCTAATACTGGCGTTTTAGTTTTACTCTCACCAAGCAATATAAATGAGCAATTTAGAGTAACTCATGTTTGGGGATCAGCTTCTAAACCTTGTACAGCAGTTGGTGCAGGTGATGGAGAATATTTTTCATTTTTCAGCGAAGGAAATTCTCGAATTACTTTTGTTATGACAGATCTAACAATAACTATCACAACCACAGCAGATATGACGGCATACGATGGATATATAATTATTGAATATGTGAGAGATGGAAATTAATTTATAATTTTAATTTCATTTATATTTTCTATTAGCCAATCATTTATTTTATGAATAACTTTTTGACGTAAAACTGATCGATCGATCTTTTCTATGTTTTCAAAATAACACAATTTATAAAGTGATCCGTTTTCTAAATAATACTTAAATTCAAAATGTTTAATTGCATTTATTAAAACAACAAATTCATAAGTTTTTATTGTGTGATTTTTTTGAAAAGCATAGATTTTTATTTTTGAATCCGTAGACTTACAGTGAATCCATCTTCCTTCTATTCTAATTAAAATATCTTTTATAGAATCCATAGAAATTGGTTGTTCAAGAAATAATAATAAATCTTTTGTAAGATCGTTTTTCTTTTCTTTTGGTTGCTTGGGCGAACAAGGTTTTCCTACAAATTCGCTTTCTATATCAATGGATTTTTTTGTAATTTTCTTTTTCATCAAATAATTCTATTTCCAACCATCAGTTGTCCAAAGACCTATATGGTAATACAAAGTTTGCCATTTTCCAAATTCCTCAGAATCATAATCCATAGGTGTTGGCCTATCACTACAAGACTTTGTCTCACAATATTGATGAATAGGGGCTATTAAATTTACTGCTTTAGCCATATTTTTTATGGGGATTTCATAATCTCCAAAAGATTGTCTCATTAGATCAAAAACTTCTCTTCCTTCATTGTGAAAAAAACGAAAAAATTGATCAATTTTTTTATGTTCTTCATATGTTAGTTTACGTGGTTTGTATAAGCTTTTTTTTGACATATTTCCTACATGTTATTTCACATTTTTTTTCTAATTCAGAAGCATCTATATGACTCATTAATAAATTTTCATTTTCTTCAAAATCGAAATAATCTGGACACCACCAAAAAATCATATTAGTAGAATTTGGATACCATAAACTTTTTTCTGATTTTGGGAAAATTTTATATTTGTAATTGAAATTTCTATATTCGTGGCTAGGTTCCAATAATAATTCTTCCTGCCAATCAACATTATTTGATGAATATGGTTCAGTAAGGCAAAATGAAGGCCATTTATCACCAGGTTTTCTCCAGAAAGTTGTATGGTCAAAGCCTCTAGGATTATGAAAATATGATCTAGGTCTTTTATGACAAAGATATGGAAGACTATAGGATCTTGATATAACAAATCCTGTTGTATCAGACCAGTTTAAATATCTTAAATTTTTAATACATGTTTCTTTTCCGCAATAATTTGCACTGAAAAAATTCATATCATATTTTTTGTAATATTTTTCATCATATTTGCAGTCAAAAGAAACACTTCCAAATTCTTCATCATCTCTATAATTACAAGTTATTTTTGTCATGAGTATAGATTCCTTTTCCTCAATATGTTGGCAAATAATATATGACATAAAACCATTAAATGATACGATAAAGAAAAAATTACGAGGTGTTTATGGATCCTGCAATGATGATGATGTTAGCAAGTCTTGCTTCTGCTGGTGCAGGAGCCCTAACAGGTAATAAAGGTGAAAAAGGCTCAACTTATGGAAAAAACCAATTAAGTATGATTGATCAAATTCTCCAGAATATTAAAGGTGGCATGGGTGGACCTCAGCAAGATATCAGTCAGCAGCAAGGATTTCAGCAAGGAAATCAATTCTTTAATTCTTTGTTTAACGATCAAGATTTTTTTAATAATATGGAAGCTCCAGCCATGCGTCAATTTGAAGAGATGGGTGGGGAATTAGGTAATCGCTTCGCAGCTCAAGGGTCGGGGGGTTCTACGGGTTCGACTGGGTTTCGCAATGCACTTGCCAGAGAAGGATCAAATTTAGCTACTAACCTTGCAGCTAATAGAGGGCAAATGCAACAGAATGCAGTCCCACAAATGCTTCAATATTCCCAAGCTCCAGTCTCAAATTGGATGACTCAAATGCAACAGGCTTTACAACCCACACAGAATACATATCAAGGTCCTTCTATGGGTGCTTTTGGTGGATTGGCAGCACCTTTTGCTCAGGGGGCCGCTTCAATTTATGGTATGCGAGCAGGTCAGCAAGCTGCAAACCCTGGTCAGTATCCTGGAACTTACTAATTAAAGGTTTAATTTATGGTTTCTATATTACCCTCAGAAAGATCACCTTTAGACCTTATAGGACGTGATGTTGGGCAGGCTTTGCAAAGTGTTTTACCTAGTGCAGTTAATAGAGGAATGGAACGCGGACAAATCCAACAGGGATTAAAACAATTACAAAATATTTCTCCAGAAGAATTAAGGAGTAGCAATCCAGTTCAATTACTTAGTAAAGTTCTAGGACCATTTGCAGGAACGGAACAAGGGGCACAATATGCTAAAAGCATTATGCCTTATCTTTTGGAACAATCAAGGATAAACAAAGAACAGGGTGCGACATATCCAGGTGAAAGAAATCGTCAAGATGTTCCTCAAATGGGTCAAAGAGAAGCATTACCAAACTTTTTAGGACAACAGCCTCAACAAGAAAATCCTTTCTTTCCTAATAATCAAGGTCCTCAAGGTGGCCCTGGAAACGCTCCTCAAGCAGCAACTACAGGTCAAAAGCAAAAACTTTTAACTAGAGATGAAAAAATTGCAGATGCCAAACGTTTGCAAAAAGAATTGAACATTCCTTTTTCAGAATCATTAAAAATTGTTAATCAAGGCGAAGATGATAAGAAATTAATGAATGCAGAGGTTGAAAATGAACGCCAAGAAAGAGTTGGCTCGCAACAAGATTATGGTAAAAGAGCTGTTGATGAGTTGTTACGATTAAATCCTGATGCGACCCCAGAACAACAAGCTATTTTCAAGAAAAAAGGGGAGCAATTTTCTACTCAAGGAAAAAGCGAAGGCGATATTGATAGAGCAATTGCTATTGAGGCAACTAAATTTAGAAATGTAATTAAAGGTGTTGAGGATTCGATGTCAGCCCCAAGAGTTTTAAACAAATTTCAAAGAGATTTTCTTGGTAATGAAAAAAGTTTTAATCAAGCTGCCTCAGATTTAAGAGTAAAATTAAAGCCTTTATTGGATGAAGGTCTTTATGATACATCAAGAAATATTCTTGAGAAATTAGGTTATTATCCAGAAGAACGAGAATCAATTGTGCATCCTTTAAGTGATATAGCTAAAACATCGTTAAAATCAATTCCAAGTGCTAAAAAGGAAAGAATAGAAGAAGGTCTTACTGGGGGCAGAATTCCTTCTATAACAATGCCATACAAATATGATGAAAACCAAAAACAAAATTTAATATCTAATCTTTCAGATGTCTTTAAACAAGATCCGAATGCAAGTTTAGTCCTACTTAGAAAATTTGTTGAGGACAAGAATTATGATTGGAGAATTTATAAAGATGCTATAAATGATTTAATTGAAAGTGGTCAATTTAAACCTAATGATGACCAACGTAAACAAATGGATTATTTGGATGAACCACCATTGAACAATCTTCAAAAAATTCTTCATGGACTAAATTTAATAGGTAGATAATGACATCGCCAATTCTAAGTGCTTTATCTTCTGGGTATACCCAAAATCAAGTAATTTCTTATTTAATTAGGAAATTTCCGCAGTATAAAGATCATATTAAAAATGCTCAAGCAGCTGGATTTAGTGCAGATAAGATATTGAAATATCTTGAAAAAGGCAGAAAGGGAATAACCGAAGAAAATCCCTCTAAGACAGAACATGAAAGGACTAGAGAATCAGAAAGACGAACTCAATCGAATCAATTAAAAGGTGCTGGAGCACTGGCAGCATCTGCCGCAATTCCGATTGTCGCACCAATGGCATCTGCTGCTTTATCAAGAGTTGCACCATCTATTGCAAGTAATTTAAAAAATGTTATTCCTGCTGCTGGAAGTGCTTTACAAAGAGCAGCACCGCAATTATTTGGACAAGGATCAATTCCTCAACATGCTCAATCACTGCAAAATGCTACCCATCCATCAGCCACACAAAAAAATACATCGACTGCATCAACAAATACCATGCCGCAACAAGTTTCCAATACATCACAACCTCCTATTAGTAATCAAGTTGCACCTAATATATCACAGCCTCAACAAGTTACGCAACCTGAAGGAATTATTAATCCTAAGGAATATTTAGAGAAATTAGGCATTAAAGATAAGGTTGATGACTTACTCAAGCGTGGAAATACTCCAGAGCAGGCAGCAGCAACATTAGGTATGCAAAGGGGAGCTGGTAAAGTTACTGGTCAAATCGATCCTGAATTGCTAGCTAATATTGATGCTTACTCAAAAGAGCCGAAGCCAGAACCAGAGCCAATAATTGAAAAAGATCTGAATGAAGAAAAACCAACAATTGAAAAAGGTTCATCTGTATCATCTCCACAGGGCATTGGTGAAATAAAAGAATTGCGTAACGGCCAAGCATTAATTGACATTGATGGGAAGTTGCATAAGGTCAAAGAAGAAGATTTAGAACCTCCCATGTTTTCTGACGATGAAGTTGCAGATGCTTATGACAATCTTATGGCTAAAATCCCTGAAGAGCATAAGTCTGGTTTTATCTCATGGGCTGGTTATGATGAAGATAGAAACGTATTAGGATTTATCCCTCGTGGTGGCAAATATGAAGAACTAAAGGATATTACCCCTGAAGAAGCCAATATAATTAAAGAGGGTAAAGGGGTAGCTCGAACAAATGGCGAGACTAGAGAGGGTCTTTGGGTGATGGGCGAGGATACTCGCGGAGGTTTAATATCCCAAATTATCCATGATCGTCGTAAAGCAAATAAAGCTAGTGAAGAAAAGCAATTGAAGTTAGGCTTTGAAATACCTAAGCCCGAAAAAGAAGATAAAGGAATGAAACCTTTATTTGATGAAATGGCTCATGCTCGCGAGAAATCACGCGAAAGAGAACGAAAGAAAAAAGAAGAAGAAAAGGCCAGAAAGAAAAAGGAAAAAGATGAAGCAAAAAAAAGAAAGAAATAAGCTTAAAGAATTCCTTGAGTTGCTTCAGTTGCATCATTCAAAGGCTAAAAAGAAAAAGAAATGATTAACCAGTAAAGAAATCTGCTTCTGAAAAAGGTATCAAATATTCTTTATAAAACTTTAATAAATTTAATCTATTAAAAGGCAAACAAACACAATTTTTTATATCTTCAAAATCTGTAATTTCACCATATGAAATTAAATGAAATTCTCGATCTGTTTTATAACATTTGACATCATAAACATATAAATAAAATTCACCTTCTGGCTTTTCTTCTGCATCACAAATTTTAGTCCATACATGGGCGTTATCCCAGCACATACCAAAATTATTTAATGTAATTGATTTTAAAAATGTTTCAACATCAACACCTTCTTCCCATTTGAGATAACAAAAATCCGATGTTTTAAATATAGGAATCATAACATGATCATCATTGATCATTACACTGGGAATCATTTAACCTGCCATTTTCTTTTTAAGATTAGTCAATTCATCAGTAATTTTTCTTAATTTATTCTTATGTCTTTCTTTATATCTAGTCGTTTCAAAATGCACCTGAGATTGGATTTCTCTTCTTATTTCATCTCCATAGGCAGTTTTTAATATATCAGGATAAAGATTGGCATCTTCAGGAAGATTGATTTTATAGGCTCCGTACATTTCTCTCAGAGCTTCGAACACTATCTTAGCGTTTTTTGTTCCTTCGTCGCCATATCCAAAATGGATAACAATTTGCTTATCAGTATAGTCAAAGTTAATGATTAAATGGTTTGCCTGAATATACATAGACTGAACATCTTCAATATGGAACATCCTATTTCCAAGCGAGATCCAAGTTCTTTCATCAGTTTTCGCTAGTTCATCTGGAATTTCTGGCTCTTTATAGCAAGGGTCAACGTCTGAATAGTCTAAATCTGCTTCTTCATCTTTTCCGCATATTCTTTTTAGTCTAGATTTTTTTATGTTCATTTCTTATTCCTTTCCTCAATAGCGCAAAGTCTATTATGAAAATCTTTCGTTTCATCATAAATGGCCCTTACAAGTTCTCTCGTTGCTTCAAGTTTTGCATCCATATGTCGAATATCTGCCCTAGACTCTGATCTATTCCATAAAAATAAAGGAATTATCAATGCTGAATTTCCTAGAACTAATGCTAAAATATGTTCCCATCCCATAATTCATCCTTTTGCTTTAGAAGCCAGTGACTTTATCAAGGATTCATGGATTAAGGCAATGACTTTTTTGCTTATTCTATATGGGCTCCTCTTTCCATTACCAACTCTAACAGAATTCAAAAAACCTTTATTAATAGCTCTCCTAATCGTGATCTCATGGACTGCAAATATTATCGCGACTTCTTTAATGCTATAAAATTCTTGTTCCATATGAAACCTACCATAGAGTGCAATCATGATCAAATGAGATACTTCAAACTTTAATTACACTTATACATAGTGATGTCAATCTAACAAAGAGGTTTATATGACGTCGCCTATGATTCCTAGCTCCTTCCAATATAATGACGCCCCTCAAGGCGGCTCAGTAATGCCAATGGTAATTGCTGGACGTAATCCAAGCAATACAACAGATAAGCAATATTCTAGTGGTTATCTTTGGCTCTCTAGCTTAGATATCCGTAATTCTAATGGTACTACTGGTTCAGGTAATCTTTATATTCAATCCGGTAATGTTGCGGGTTTACCAACATGGGCTTTGCTCTCTGCGGCATCAGGTGCTCTTAATTCGCTTTCTGATGGATCAATTACAGTTCCTCCCGGTGGTGGAGATATTGCACTTCTTGGAACTGCAAATCAAATCACAACTACAGGAAGCATCCCTGGAAATAGCATTACATTTTCTATTCCATCGGCATTTATTGCGCCTGGTTCCATTGCTTCTACTACAACGATGACAGTGGGAACAGACTTAATCGTTAATGGTACATCGACTTTTACAGGTATTATTACTTTTAACGGTGCAATTACTATAGCCAATACATTGAATGTAACAGGTTTGACCACATTGGCAGCTTTAACGGTAGTTGGAGCGACTAGCATTAACGATTCTGGAGCGGCGGCAACCACTATTGCCACAACACCCGGAACAGGAACTTTGGCATTAGGTAATGCAATTGGGAATACAACGTTAGCAGGAAGCTTCTCTACTTTGACCGCA
>Ga0172380_10009914_pt1 | contig 10069 bp, 18 predicted proteins | sample Leawe162metaG_FD_119747 | JGI IMG/M metagenome (GOLD analysis project Ga0172380, IMG submission 119747) | Leachate microbial communities from a municipal landfill in Southern Ontario, Canada - Leachate well 162 metaG | ecosystem: Engineered > Solid waste > Landfill > Unclassified | place...
AACTTCATCGGCCATGCAATTACCGGGAGTTCCAAGATCATCCCGATCAACCCATCCCCGGTTCCTACTGTAACTCCATCACCTACTCCTACGGTAGTACCCACCATTTCACCTACTCCGGTTCCAACGATTATCCCTACACCAACACCCACGCCGGTCTGCCATGAAGAGAAAGTATGCGTCCCGGGGTACTGGGACTGGAAAATACCGTCATGTATTATCCCGGTCTGGCACCCGGAGATATGCGAGATAAAGGTGGTTTGCGGATGACCCTGCAGCCGCAATCGGGATATATCATTACTGAAGAGGAACTACAGAGATACGAAAACTTTTGTACCATTTCGCTTAAAATACAATCTGCGAATATTCGTTCACGCCATTACAGCAACCAACAATCCGAGCAGGAGCTCCATAATAAAATTGCTGAAGCTTTAAAGGATTTCGATTTATGGTTTTCAGCAAGGCATGTTTGTGGGCAATCACCAATTATTCCAGAAGTAAGACGGGAACTCCATAAGAGGATGAGGGAACTCCGTACCAGCAAGCAAGCAGGTGAACAAGGATGACCCCGCACCCACAACTGAAAATAAGGAAAGACTGTCTACATTTTGAAGTGTGCAATATTTTAGGAAGAGGGTGTTCAAATTGGGTATCAGATCCATGTGCATACTTTGCATCATGTAGCAACCGGCAATCCGCGCCAAAATTCACCAAGACCTGCATGTGTGATAAATATACGAATTGTACTGATTGCCAGAAACATGATGATGAGATCCGGCAATCCGAGCGGGATACAATGTATACAAGACAATGTGAAAATTGCATAAGGAAGGGATTACGCGAATGTATGTATCACGGTTATCCAGACGATACAATTCCCCTATCCTGCTCATATAAAATTGGCAATGCGGCAGTAAATACCGTCTATGATGTTCCAATAGTGATCCGTACCAGTAAGCAGGAAGGTGAAAAATGACAATTGAAAATTTGGTTATTATTCAAGATGCTCTCTGGTCAAGAATGATAAAACACGGACAATTTACCAAAAAGGATTCTCTTGCAATGAAAGCACTTGAAGATGAATATATGTTGGAACAGCTCCGTACCAGCAAGCAGGCAGGTGATCAGGAATGACATTGACCGGGCCTGATAGAGATGAAGTATTTCAATGGGATCCGGATGAACCGGAATTAATGAAGGCAATGATTTTGGCAGGTGTTCAAATTCAAATGCCTGTATTTGTGGAGGATAAAACAAAGGATAGACGAAAGCGGGAATGTGCAGATGAGAGGAGGAATTGCCAATTATGACCCGCCCCTCACAGCATCCACAACCAAACCCAAAAAATTGCGGTACGTGCAATGATATATATTGTGAAGCTCACCCATCGTGCCCGGAAGATTTGGCATATTTTGGTAGAAAAGAAATTCAAGAATTTACAAAATTTAAAGGTTGTGCCTCTCACAGCAACGCACAATCCGAGCGGGATAAGGTGCTGGACGAACTTCATAAACTCGCTTTGAAAGAGGCAAAGGAAAGATCCATCAAAGAAGGCGGATTGGCTTTTGTGAGTGTCCAGGTGTGGATAGAACAACTCCGCAGCAAGGCAGGCGATAGGAAATGACACTTTGTAAAGATTGCATTGCTCCGTTACTTTGTAGTGTGACGCCAGAAGATCACATTATTAACGGGGAGGAGCGGGAAATTTTAGGGTGTAATGAAGAAAGTAATATCTATGGACGGTTATTGAAAGATGCCCCGGATTATTGGAGGTTGAATCAAAAGTGGGGGTGCTTTCCATGACCGCCCCCTCACAGCACCCACAACCGGAGTATATCATTACTTGTGACATGCTGGCAACATGGCGAAGCGGATGTATTCAGTGGCGAGATAAAAACCCAGATGCAAAATGTTACGGCTGCGAATATGATAATAAAAAAAGAGGCGGTTGCGATTTTGACGATGATGAAATGCAGAAGATATTTCAATCCCATCCACACACCCCCGCCCGCAATGACAGCGATGTGCTAAAAAAATTACAGAAACTTGTTGATGCATTTTATGAATATGCTGTCGATGATGAGGATGTGAAAATTTTAAGGGATGGCGAAAGAGCAATTGAACAACTCCGCACCCATGATCCGGAGGCGAGCGTGAAATGATCTGCCCGTTTTCAGAAGAAGAACTTGCCATTTGGGATGGTGTTGAAAATCCATTAGGAGACATATGTAATGAGTGTAAAGAAGAGTGTGAACATAATTCAAATCATGCAACGCCAGAGGAAATTGCGGAATTTGAATTATATCTTAAAAGTATAGGTGCCCCATGACTGCTCCCTCGCAACACCCGCAGCGATGGTACAAGATATCAGAAGTGCAATTAGCTAGTTTGCGAAAGGGTTACACTCATACATCACTTTATGACGAGAAAGGGATATTACGAACAATTGAAGAAGATCAGATGATTGATTGTGGTTGTGCCTCTCACAGCACCGCCAGCAATGAAAATGATGTGCTTCAAGAACTGGAATCGTTATTGATGTATCTTCGAACACACCCGGGGGAAACCTGCCAAGATATCCGAGACTATATTGATTTGAGAATGGGACAACTCCGCACCCGCACCCAGGAGCAGCCATGACAGCAACATCAGAAGATGCCAAACGATATTGTCCGGTGAATAGCAAATGCCGGGGTGATAACCAACCCTCTCTATGCCCGGATGATTACGATGTCGGAACTTGCAAACTCGATGGAGAGAAGTGCCATTTTGCAGCATGCAGCATTCTAAAAAAGATGATGGAATATGACGGAGAGTGTCCATGACCCCGTACCCACAGCGATGTGATAATTGGAAATATGATTTGGTAAATGGCAAAATCTGTAAAGTGTGCAATGAGTCTACCAAAACACAAATTATAATATGTAACCCTGTTAAAGTACAAGTATGGCAAAACGAGTTGGGAAAAGGCATCAGCAAGGACGAGGCAGTACAGGAGTGCAAAAGGAGATTTGTCAATGTGGGGATTTCTACATCCATAATCTCTATGCAAAAAGAGGCGGATATGGAAAACAGCGATTCATTACCGTTGCAAGGTATTGCCCGGGCTGTCACAAAATTGAATGGTTATAAGAAAGAACTCCACAGCAGCAAGCAGGCAGGTGAGCAGAGATGACATTGGGATTGCCAGATCCATTTCGTGGACCCGAAGAAGTTTTCGACAGCAACGGTGGTGGAGGGGGTTTTATAATACTTGTACTGGCTATCATTGTGATTGTTATCGGCTTTGGAGTTGTACTTTCACTATGAATATCGGAGAGTTCCTATGACTATTTCCTGTGCCCCTCCCGGGTGTAGCACATACCCCGGACAGCTGATCCCGGTTCAGTACCAAGGATGGGTGCTCCTGATCTTCTTTGTGGCAGGTACCATTGCCGTAGCGTATGGGATCTACAGACTGGATCTGGAACAGGAGAAACGGATTGCAAACCAATCTCAAAATGGCGGTTCAACTCATGACAGCAAAGTACGCACCAAGAGTCAGCACAGAAAATAGAACTATATTGCAGGACGTAATCCCGCTGGACACTCCATTAGTCCTCCAGATCGAGCCGACAAATTATTGTAACCTGCAATGCCAGTTCTGCCCGATCGGTGACAGGGCTTTCATAAGCAGGCAGGGACTTGGCCGTGGGACGATGGATCTTGATTTGTTCCGGCGGATGATAAGTGATTTGTCGAAATTCAAACACAATATAAAAACGATTCATCTCTACGGCAATGGAGAACCCCTGATACACCCGGATCTTTCAGGAATGATACAGATCGCAAAGAAGTCCGGACACGTTGACTTTATAGACACGACAACGAACGGGATACTGCTTTCACACAACAAATCCGAGATGCTTGTCAAAGCCGGTCTGGACAAAATTGCAATCTCCGTCAACGGAATATCGGATGAAGACTATATCAAAAATACCCGCACCCGTATACACTTTGGCAGGTTCTACGAAAACCTGAAGCACCTCTATAACAATCGCGGGAACTGCAAGGTGTACATAAAGTCGATTTCAGAACTTTACACTGAAGAAGAACGGGACAGGTTTTTTGAAATGTTCTCTCCGATATCGGATTATATCTTCATGGAAAACCTGATCAACCCATGGCCCGGGTTTGATGTCGAATCGAAGATGGATTTCAAAAGCACGAAGTCTGCATTCTCCAACAAGGCAACGATGAAAATTGTATGCTGCTCGATGTTCTATACCATGGTCATCAAGTGGGACGGGAGAGTCAGCCTGTGTTGCACCGACTGGAAAAACGATCTGGTCATAGGTGATGTCAGAGAGGAATCATTAAAGTCGATCTGGGGTTCAGACAAACTGTATTTCCATCAGGTCCAGCAGCTGAAAGGGGAACGGTACACGAACGGCATTTGCAGGAACTGCAACCAGGTCTGGCAGGGGATCTATGACAACATCGATCCATACCGTGGAAAGATACTGGAGAAGATGGTGAAGCTGCGGGGGGAAATCTGATGGACGTTCTATTGATTGCATTTCCGAAGGCAGATACCATAAAAAAAGACAAGGCCAGCATTCCTGTAGGACTGCTATACCTGAACGAATACTTGGGCAGGCACGGTATACAATCGGAGATTCTGGATTTGTCTGTGGTAGGAAATCATCGGGTATTGCGTACGATGCACGCTTCTTGGATCCTTGGCAAGCATCCGAAACTTGTATGCCTGAACTGTTTCTCAAGTTACCAGTTCCCGATGGTCATGGACACGGCAAAGAAAATAAAAACAGCACTTCCTTCTGTAAAGGTATGTGTTGGCGGGAGCCACCCGACATTCTTTGCAGGGGAAATTCTGAAGCACTGCCAGTACATAGACTACGTGGTTATCGGGGAGGGCGAGACGCAGGTTCATGAGCTCGCCCGTGTTGCCATGGGCATCCCGATAAAGCAGCTGTACAAAATCCAGTCGCTCTGTTACCGTGGTCAGAATGGATATATCTGTACCACCCCCCGCACCATCTACCTGCAGGATCTCGACATCGATTATAAGGCATTATGGGAACCGGTTGACTTCTGCAATTATTATGCCGATCATTCGACATGGAATAATCCAAAGGGTCACGACATACGGCTTGCGGTTCCGATTCTCACATCCCGTGCGTGTCCCTTTTTTTGCAACTTCTGCAGTGCATCGAACATCATGGGTCGCGGCCTGCGTCCGAGATCCCCGGAAAACGTTCTCGATGAAATTGAATACCTCTACAACGAACGCAAGCAGAGTTATTTCGAATTCATCGATGATAATATCAATGTAAACCGGAAGCATGCCATGGCAATATTTTCCGGGATAATCAAACGGGATCTCGATATCCAGTTCTCGCTTGCCAGCGGGATCCACATGGCATCGGCAGACGAGGAACTTGTACGGCTGATGTGCGATGCCGGGCTGGCCATGATCAAATTGCCCATAGAACACGGCAACGATGACATCCGCAACCGAGTTATAAAAAAGAACCTGTTGAAGTATCAGATCTTTGATATCGCCGCAATACTGAAAGAATATAACGTCTTCACATTCGGGTTGTTTATCATGGGGTTCCCGGAGGATACCAAGAACACATTGCTCGACTCATACAACCTCATGAAAGATCTGAAACTGGACATCTATGAAACGGCGTCGCTCATCCCGTTTCCGGGGACCAAGATATACGAGCAGTGCAAGCGGGACAACTTATTCATATCAGACATCCCGCAACGGGATTTATGGAAAGGTGTAATCCGGTTCGATGCTTCAGAACATGACAAATTTTATATCAAGCCGTACAAAATGACCGTTGAAGAATTACAGGAGTGCCGCCGGAAAATTGAGGCGATACGATTGTTTTCAAAGCGGGCACGGGAGGGCTGTAATGCTGACCATTAACGAGTTGAAGGAACAGATTAACAACCGTGATGTGTATATCTGGGGAACCCGCATTGCCGGGTTAAGTGCATTGAAAATCATGATTGCAAACGGAGTTGACGTAAAGGCATTTATCGACAGTACTCCCTGCGCGGAAAAAAAGACCAGACTGGATGTAATCCTTCCAGACAATTTCTTCTGCAAGGATCAGGACAAGGTGTTTGTGATCATCTGCACCCGGGGGCATTCCCCGCATATTGCAAAGATATGCCAAGAACACGGTGTCAGGTATATTGAATGGGAAAAGCTGCAACGATTCGACTATTACATCGAAGTGACCAACCGCTGCAACCTGAACTGTCTTACCTGTTCCTCAAGAGAATATTACAACGAGCCGGTGCGGGAGATGACGCTACCGGAATTCGCGGCAGTCATCGGGAGGATACGCGAGAATGACCCGCTCGCGTCGTGGATAAACCTGTTCGGGCACAACGAAGCGTTCCTGAATAATTCCCTGCCGGAGATGATCAGCGCGGCAAAAGCCATGAACTTCTCTGTCGGGCTGTCAACGAACCTGGCATTTACAAAGGATTTTAAAGCGGTGATTCAGGCAGGCCCGGCCTGGGTGCGGGTGTCGATGTCCGGATGCGGTGACAACTATGAGATAATTCACCGTGGCGCAAAATGGCATGTTCTCTACCGGAACCTGATTTCGTTAAGCACGTACCGGGAATCGTTTTCACCGGATACCATCGTAGAAATTTTCTTCCACGAGTACACTCATAACAAGGGAGATATCGAAAAGGTAAAAAATATGTGCCGGGCATTCGGGTTTGAGTTCCGTTGTATCTATGCATCGGTCATCGGCTTCGAGACGGTGAGCAACATTCTCGATGGGAGGCCAGTGTCACGGAAGATTTCCGGTGCGCTTAAATATCTCTGTCATTCGGTTGAAGAAACAGCAGAGCAGGCATTCGGGCAAAAGGATGTTCCATGCCCGAATGACCACATGGTGCGGATTCACAGCGATCTTACCGTTGCAGAATGCATGGCATGGATGGGATCGGTGATACCCGGGAAGACATTCTTGGAGATCCCATATAATGATCTTGAACAGGCACTGACCCATACCAAGTACTGCCCAATCTGCAAGCCCCGTGGATTGCACCAGTTCTGTGAAATCGTGTTCGGTGAGGGGAAGCATGACACCTGAGTACAGGAACTGCCCGGTGTGCAGTGGCGATGACGCTGGTGCCATCCGGAAGTTATCGTATGCCCTCTTTGATGACAGCCCGCTTGAGAGCAGTTCCTGCACATTGGTGAGATGCAACAAGTGCGGTTTTGTTTACTGCGACACGGTGCTTAACGATGCAAACCTGATTGAACATTACCGCAGGAACCTGCACTACCTTTCGGGTACCTGCGGAGCCGGTTCGAATGCGGAAACCATGCGGTACCGTAACACGCTGTCAATGTTGAAATTATACAATATAAACCAGTCATCCAAGATTGTTGATATCGGGAGTGCAAATGGGGGATTCCTGCGGTTCATGAAAAACAACGGATACATGAATCTGATGGCGATTGACCCGCTGCAGGAATGCATCGATAATATCCATGAAAGCCGGATCCCTGCAAAAAGAGGATCAATCCAAAGCATGCCGCTCCCTGATGCATCGGAAGATGCCGTGGTGGTATCTCACCTGCTGGAGCATGTTATTGACCTTAACACCGCTCTCGGAGAAGTATACCGTATATTAGTACCGGGTGGAATCGTTTACGCTGAAGTCCCGACGCTTGAATATGGCAGTTCGTTTCAGGATGCGCCGCTATGGGACTTCCCCTACGAGCACGTAAATTACTTCACCAGGCGCCATCTGCTGTCACTGTTCATGCTTAACCGTTTCAGTTGCCTGCATTACGAGGTTAGTTCCATAAGCAGGGAACGTGGAAACGTTAAATGTGTTCATGCAATATTCAAGAAAAACATCCAGAGGGACACCTTGGACAGCAGGTTTTCGTCTCTCGATTCCACGACACACCATGGAATAAAAAAGCTGGCATCGGATCGTATTCCGTGCTATGTCTGGGGGGTTTCCGCATACACGCAGATGCTTCTTGCCATGACCCCGCTCGGGGAATGCAATATCAGGTTTTTTCTGGACAAGTCGAAATATAAACAGGGGAAGACAATCAATGGTATCCAGATTAAATCTCCGGAGGTTCTGAAGGTTCTCCCGGATAACGTTGTTGTGATTTTTACCAAGGAACCGTACGGCGATGAAATGAACAGGTATCTTGACGAGATCAAGCATATCGGAAAGAGGATAGAGATATGAAAACCGTTTTACACGTTGCTTCCCACATGGGTGGCGGGGTCGGAAAGGTATTGTCGAATGTCGCAACTTATGCCAGTAATAACTACCGGCATCATATCATATTGCTCGAGAAGCCAATCGATACCTGCTTCACTGACAAGCTCAGCCGGTCACTACTGACTATTGCTCCATCGATTGACGAAATCCGTGAGCTGATCGGCTGGTCAGATATCGTCCAGTTTGACTGGTGGAACCACCCTCTGCTTGCCAAGGTCATGTACGATGTTCAGGATCTACCGATGCGATCAGTTGTCTGGGCACATACTTCTGGGTGTTACTACCCGCAGATCTGGCCGGAGTTCGTCAGGATGCCAAACCATTTCATATTCAGCTCGCATTGTTCGAAAGAAAATCCATACTGGTCCTTAGCCGAACAGCTTGGAATGCGGTGTTCTGTTGTCAACAGCAGTGGCGGGTTTGCGACTACGCAGGATGTGAAACGCATCCACCACGGCAGGAGATTCAACATAGGATATGTCGGGACGATCGACTTCTCAAAGCTGCTACCGGAATTCGTGGAGTCTTGTGCAGCTGCCGCATCCATCCCAGGGATACAGTTTGTAATGATTGGCCGGGTGCCGGAGCCGAATCTGATACTGGAGCAGGCAGAGAAGGCGGGCATTGCAGACAAGTTCATATTCAAGGGATATGTCAAAGACCTGCCAGATGAACTTGCACACTTTGATGTAATGGGATACCTGCTTAACCCGCGTCACTATGGGACAACAGAGAATGCAATGCTCGAAGCGATGTCCATGAGAATCCCGGTTATCGCCATGGATCAATGCGCAGAGAAGTACCTGATCAAAAACTACCAGACCGGCCTGCTGGTAAAGAACAAGATTCAGTATGCAAGTGCGTTGAGATCCCTGTTCGATGATCCGGAGATGGCATCGGTGCTGGGGGAATCAGGCCGGAAGTTTGTTCTTTTGAACTTCGGGCTGGAAAAGACGGTACACAAGCTCGAAACGGTTTATAACTCCGTAATGGAAACAGCAAGGAAGTGCATGCCGGTCAGGAGGGTGTTTGGAGATACCCCGTGCCAGTGGTACATGTCGGGGCTTCCCCCGGGCGATAACAGCCCGCCATTCAATTACATAACGGGATTTGCAAAGAGCTCGGTAGCGCAATGGCACAGATATTTCCCGGAAGATAAACACCTTGCGGCGATGGTAAAATGACTGACCCGTTGGTGTCAATTGGAATGCCCGCATACAATCGCCCCAAGGAAATGAAGCGGGCGCTTGACTGCCTCGTGAGACAGACATATCAAAACCTCGAAATAATCGTATCGAATGACTGTTCCCCCAATCCGGAGATACAGGACATCTTGGATCAGTACGCCGACAATGATCCACGGATACGACTGTTCTACCAGAAGAAGGATCTGGGGATATATGGCAATTACTATTTTGTCCTGCAACAGGCCACCGGGAAATATTTCATGTATGCCCAAGATGACGATATGTGGGGTGTTGACTGTATTTCGTCCTTGGTTGAAGAACTTGAGAGATGCCCGGAATGTGCGTTTGCAGTGTCTGCCGCGATGTATGTTGACCCGGATGGAAACGAATTCGCAACGTACAGGATCGGAGATGAAAGCCTGACATCGCTTATCGTGGGAGAGAAAACACCGTTCATGTGGATGGGACTGTTCCGGCTTGACATCCTTAAACTGTTTGACAACACCCCGGATGACATCCACGGGAAGGATGTTATTATCATTGCTGAAATATTGTTGTCCCATCCTTTCAGGTATGTCGACAGG
>Ga0172380_10009915_pt1 | contig 10068 bp, 7 predicted proteins | sample Leawe162metaG_FD_119747 | JGI IMG/M metagenome (GOLD analysis project Ga0172380, IMG submission 119747) | Leachate microbial communities from a municipal landfill in Southern Ontario, Canada - Leachate well 162 metaG | ecosystem: Engineered > Solid waste > Landfill > Unclassified | place...
AAATGTCTGGGTTGCTGTCCATGTGTTGGCATTGGCTAAATTTAATGAAGCAATAACATTTCCTGTTGTTGGAGTAACTGTTAATGTGCTGTCTGCGTTGCTGACTGAAGTGACGGCGCCTGAAATTGTCGCCCAGCTAGTAACTCCCGAGCCATCAGTTTGTAAAAATTGGCTGGCGTCGCCGTTATTGGTTGGCAGAGTTAGCGTCCATGTTCCTGCTTCGTCGGCTGTAGTTATATCAACAGTTCCGCTTGTTATTCCTTTGATAGAGAGTTTGCCGGTGGAAGACGCTATTGCTCCAAGTGTTAAATTGCCAGAGGCAAAGGTAAAAGCACCTGAGTCGGTTAATTGTCCTGAGGTTGTGGCATAAGTTACTCTGCCTGAAGTTAGCCCGGAGTCTTTTAAGTTCGCAACAGTAAGTATGGTTCCGTCAAAGGTCATGTTCGCGCTGCCTGCAAAAGAACCCGAGCTATTGTATTGCACTTGCGTATTGCTGCCGCCCGGACTGCCGCTGCCAGCCGCTGACCAAGAAACTGCACCCGAGCCATCGGTTGAAAGAATTTGGCCGGCAGTACCGTCTGTTGTTGGAAAAGTATATTCGCTTCCTACTTTTATTGTGCCGCTAGTGATTGTGCCAGTTGTTGTGAAGTCTCCTGTTCCGGAAAAATCATTTGTAGTAAATAAATATTGCGCTGGCTCTACAACCGAACAGTTTGAGGTTCCTGGCGTGCAATCTGGATCTAATGTTTCTCCAAAGCCGTATTTAGTTGCTGGATATGTAGCAAAAACAGAAAGGACTGATGTAAAAATTCCAGACAAAACTAGTCCGGCAAGAACAGAATATAAAACCGTTTTTGGAAATATTTTTTTCTGTGGAGGAGTAGGCGCTTCAATTGATTGATTTGGTTCTTTAATAGGAACTGGAATGTCGCAAAATGAAGCTTGCTCCTCTTTTGGTTTAAATAATTTATTTGCGAAGTAAGCTAAAATTTTATTGTCTGTCTCGCCGCGCAAATTAATTTTATAAATTGGTTCTTTTTGAACAATGTTTAATTCTTCTGCGTCGCACAATAAAGCATCTTGTCTTTTTTTAGAAACAAAAATTTTAGCAGTTTTTATTTTCTGTTTTTTTATCTTTCTAGACGCTAAATTTCTGCGCTTTGCCGATAATTTCTTTTTCGGCGCAGATCTTATTTTCTTTTTATTTTTTGCCTTTTTTCTTACGGGCATTTGATTCTAAAATTTATACAAAAATAAATTAGCAAAGTTTTTCGCCCGCCCTAATTTATTCATTAATTTTACCATCAAAAAATAATGTCAACAACTGTGAATAACTTCTCGTTCGCTATCGCTTATTTAAAAGTTGCAAAAAATATTTTTTGCAGGTAAAGTAGAACATATGGAACCCGAAATCAGCATAATTTTACCCTGCAGAAACGAGGAAGAAGCGCTCCCTTTTTGCTTAAAGCAAATAAAAGAAGTTATAAAAAAACACAATCTATCTGCTGAAATTATTGTTTCCGATTCTTCAACTGACAAAAGCCCCCAAATAGCAAAAAAAGAAAATGTTATTTTGGTAAAGCACAATAAAGAAGGTTACGGCAAAGCATATTTGGAAGCATTTAAACACGCAAGAGGAAAATATATTTTTATGGCTGATGCTGACAGCACTTATGACTTTAATGAAATTCCTATTTTTTTAAAATATTTAAAACAGGGCTCTGATATGGTTATCGGCAACCGCCTAGCGGGCAATATAGAAAATGGCGCTATGCAGTGGAAAAATAGATACATCGGCACGCCAATACTTTCCTTAATTTTAAAATCATTTTTTGGCGCAAAAATAATAGACTCCCAATCGGGCATGCGGGCAATCAAAAAAAACTCTTTAGAAGAATTAAGGCTACGCACAACCGGCATGGAATTTGCTTCAGAAATGATAGTAAAAGCCCTAAAAAATAATCTTAAAATCAAGGAAATACCCATAAATTATTACAAAAGAAAGGGCAAATCAAAACTAAGGCCGTTCTCTGATGCCTACAAGCACATAAGATTTATGCTGTTGTACTCTCCCATGTTTTTGTTTTTTGTTCCGGGATTAATTTTATTTTTAGCGGGGGTTTTGCTAATGCTTTGGCTTTATTTCGGCTCGCCTGAAATTTTTGGGATCAAATTGTTTTATCATCCAATGTTTTTATCTTCTTTGCTGATGATAATCGGATACCAGCTAATCATGTTTTCAAGTTTTGCTAAGATTTATTCTATAACGCACCTAAAAGAAAAAAACGAAAATTTTGAAAAATTATTCAAATATATAACAATAGAACGGGCAAGTACTTTGGGGCTTCTAGCAATAGTTATCGGAGCCTTTATTTTTGCATCAATCATAATAAAATGGGTAAATTCAGAATTTAACTCATTAAATGAAATAAAAAACTCCATAATAGCGCTGACTTTAGTGACAATCGGCATACAAACCATATTCTCGTCTTTTATGCTTAGCATATTAGGAATTAAAGAATAATAACTATTATGTATAAAATTTTTTGGCTCACAGGCCTCCCTTGTTCTGGTAAAACAACAATCGCCAGAGAGTTGGCAAGGCACATCCATGCTGAGATTTTAGATGGAGATGACATCAGGAAAATAATATTCAACGAGGATTTTACATCAGAAGGACGCAGGAAACATATGCTCTCTATCGCTGAATTTGCTTCCACATTGAGTAAATATAACAACGTGGTTGTGGCCTTAGTCTCCCCCCTGAGATCGGTGAGAGAAGAAATAAAAAAACGCTATCCAAATGTCGTTGAAATTTTTGTTAATGCCGATATAGAAACTTGCAAAAAAAGAGACGTTAAAGGAATGTATAAATTGGCTATGCAGGGAAAAATAAAAAACTTTACAGGAGTCAGTGCCGCATATGAGGCCCCGAATCCGATGTCGACAACAACTGTTGATACCACAAAATTAAATGTCAAAGAATGCGTTAATTTAATTATAAAAAAGCATGCGACTGCTAAAAAATATTCTTTGTTCATCGGCAGATGGCAACCTCTGCATAAGGGTCATTTGGCGTTATTTGAAAAAATAAGACGCGAAAAAAAACAGATTCTAATCGGCGTTAGAAATACTGGCATTGATGAAAAAAATCCTTACTCAGTTGGGGAAAGAATAGAGATGATTAAAAAAGAAGTGCCAGATGCCAATGTTGTTGTAATTCCGGACATAGAAGCTATTTGCTACGGAAGAAAAGTGGGATATGAAATCCGTAAAATAAAACTTGAGGAAAATTTAGAACAGATTTCTGCCACGGATATAAGAAAACAATTAAAAAAATCCTGAGACAGAAAAACAATTAAAACTGTTTTATTAACCAACAACCAAACCATAATACAAAAAGGCATGATGAAAAAAGAATATAAAATTTTGATTATCATAGGCATAGTTTATTTTGTTTTTTTGTTGCTGTATATTTCTAAATTCGGTTTTAACTCAAGCTCGACCATAGAACTTTCAAAAGACCATCTTGCTAGTTTCGACGGAGACATACCCTCAGGAATCGTGGTGGAAACTAATAACGGATTTGACGGTCAATTTTATTATATGATGGCGTTAAATCCTACTTTAGAAAAAATACACGATATTGGCGTACATTTCTTTCAAAGGATAACCTATCCGATTTTAACTATAATATTTTCGTTTGGAATAAAAAGCTTATATCCAGCAACGATGCTGCTTATAAATTATTTTTCTGTGATTATAAGCTGTTATCTGCTTTTGCTAATGTTAAAGAAAAGTAGAGCTAATTTAAATTTAGTTTACATTTTTGCATTCAATGTAGGATTTCTAGTAACAATAATAAGAAATTTAACAGAGCCATTGATGGTTGTTTTTTCGGTGGCTGCAATATATTATTTGTACGAAGAAAAACATCTTCCATCTATCATTTTTTTTGCTCTTGCAATTCTAACAAGGGAGTTAGTACTGCCGTTATACGCTGCCGTTCTCTTATATTTCTTAATTAACAAAAAATTCAAGGAGGCAGCTTTATATCTAACTGCAATAATCCCATTTTTGGGCTGGGAATTTATACTTTTTTTAAAAACTAATACAATCCCCCTTTTAATGTCCTTTCAATCAATTTCCCGTCCTATTGAAGGAATACTCAATTACTTTATGAAAACACAAAAAAATGTAGAAATTTATATAAAACAGCCGTTATTGGCAAGTACGCAAAACATTTCATCCGGTTCAGGTGTCCCATTAAGCACCCAAAGCAGAGGATTAACCCTTAACGATTTCAAATTAATAAATAAGGCGTTTAGCCCGCTTCCTTTAGCAATAAATTCTGTCGTACAATCTATTATGGTCGTAGCAATTTATATCAAAAACAAAAAAATAACGAAAAATTCATTATTTTTATTTTCCCAAATCGCGCTTATCTTTTCTCTCCGCGGATACTTTTTTCTAAATCTGGAGATAGATTCTGTGGGCAGGTATGCAATTTTAATGTTTTTCTTTTTGGTACTTTTCTATGCGGAAGAAAAAGAAAACTTTGGAAAATATCTAAAATTTTTATTTGCGGTGTGCGTAATCCTAACAATAACTAGCAGTCTTTTATACTTCATACAAAAAATAATATTTTTTCACCCGACGTACTACATTACATAATATAATGAAAAACAAAAATATACTCATAGTCTCTCCGTATTTTTACCCGGAAGGGGGCGGACTGGAACTATACACTTTTAAAATTGCCGACCATTTGGCTAAAAAAAATAATGTTACAGTAATTTGCGCGACTAAAAAAGAAACAAAAACAGAAGACATGGGCTTTAGAGTAATAAGAAAACACCCGGATTTTTTTATTTCCAACACTCCTATCAATTTAAATTTGAAAAAAGAGATTGAATTAATTGCAGAACAACAAAAAATAGAGCTTATAACAGCCCACACGCCGGTTCCCTTTTATGCAGATATGTCCGCTGAAATTGCGAAAAAACTTAACATCCCTTTTGTGCTTCACTACCATTCCAGCAGCTTATACAAGGGAAGTACCCTAATAGATGCTATAGCGTTTGTATATGAAAAATTGTTTGAAAAAAAAATATTTAAGATCGCAAAAAAAATAATTCCCGACTCTTATTATCTTCCATTAGAAAAAAAGCTAGCAGAATATAAATACAAAATAAGTGTAGTCCCCAGTTTTGTTGATTTAAATGAGTTCAGGGTTTCTACGTTGAAAAAAAAAGAAATATTATTTGTGGGCCAACTCAATAAAGCCCACAGATGGAAGGGCCTTGATAATCTATTAAAAGCGTTTTCAATTTTCTGCCGAAAAAATCCGGAATACAAACTTATAGTTGTCGGAGACGGAGATTATAGGGCACATTATGAAAAAACAGCAAAAAAAATCAATATAAAGAACAAGGTAAATTTTGTCGGGAAATTAAGCCGAGAACAGATAAAGTTTTTTTACCAAACCTGTTCATTTGTTGTGGTGCCATCCATATCTAATGTCGAGGGAACCCCTACGGTTCTATTTGAAGCTATGGCTTCAGGAAAGCCGATTGTCGCAGGAAGGGCTGGAGGAATCCCGTATATCATTGAAAAAGAAAAATGTGGGATGATAACAGATGCAAAAAAAATAAACGATTTAGCAGAAAAAATGGACCGCCTCGCAAACGATGAAAATTTATATAAAAAATTCTCTGCCAATTGCTTAAAAAATGTAATGAAATACGATTCGGCGACAAAAATAAAAAAGATAGAGAAGATTTATGAATCTTGATATTTAAAAAATTCCATGGACAACAAAAGAATATATACTGCTCTGCTGATCTTAGTACTAATCATGGGTATTGCTCTTCGGATTTATTCTTGGCTGCATTTAAATAGTTTAACTTTTGATGAAGCAGTTCATTCAAATCCGGGATTAATGATGGTTAAAATAATATCTAACGGCTTTGATATAAATCATTTTAAAAATTTTCTCTCTAACTATCCTATGGCTTTTGCCGCGGGGGTTTTTTATCCTTATGGCTATCCAATCTTAAGCGCAATCTCTTTTTTTATTTTTGGTTTTGGCGAACTTCAATCTCGCCTGCCAAGCATGATTCTTAGCATACTTATTATTCTTGCTGTATATTATTTAGCCAAAATAATTTTTAAGGAAGAAAAAGCAGCCCTATTATCGGCCTTTTTTGCGGCAATAAATCCCTGGTTTATAATTTGGGGAGGCAGGGCCCTGGCAGACTTGCCAATGGCTTTTTTTATGGTTCTTTCTTTTTATTTTTTAATAAAAGCAACAGATGAAGATAAAACAAAATATTGGGTTTTTTCAGCCATTTTTTGCGGATCTGCATTTTTGATGAAGCCGCCGGGCCTATTGATGCTCCCCTTCCTAATATTTTATGCAATTTATCAAAAGGGTTCTTCTGTTTTATTTAAAAAAAATTTTATAGCTTTTTCTGCAATAATTTTTGTCTTTTTATTATCTTACTTCGGCTTTGGCTTGTTTTCAAAATATTTGCTTCCTTTAATAAACGCGGATACCGGATATTATGGCGACCAAATTTATAAAAATATTTTTCATTGGTTTTCTGGCGCCCTGACAATGGCCGAGGCCGGAGACCCAACATGGAAAACTTTTGCAGCCTGGTTTTACTATCCCAAACTGCTTATTGTACAACTAGGAGGGCTTATAGCGCTCTGCCTGTCTTTGATAGGAGCTGGCACAATATTATTTAAAAAAAATGCCAAAAAAACTGTTCTAATATTTTTATTCATACCTTTTCTTTATCTTGTATTTTCTTTTTTAAACAACAAAGACACAAGATACACTATCCCCTACCTTCCATTTTTTTGCATGTTGGCTGGATACGGTGCATCAAAAACGGCGAGCTCATTTAAAGGAAGCTTCCATTTTTTAGGGATTACAATCATTATTGCCATAACGCTGTTAGGTTCTTTTAACACGCTTCCTGTATTCAACATATGGCATACCCCAAATTCAGGATTAGAAAAAGCAGTCCAGGATATCATGCAAAAAAATCCCGGGCCAATCGCCATAGATGAAAATAGCGACAATATGGTAAACGTTAATACATTGGCATTCTATATGTTGATGAAAGATACTGGATTAAAATATTCCGTTTGCTGGCCGGAAAAATCTTATGAAGCTAAATATATTGTTTTAGTAAAAAATGAAAGGGTCTTTGGCATAAAATAACTAAAATCATCAAAATGCCTAAAATAATTTTAGCAATACCTGTTTATAATGAAGAAAAGATTTTAAACGGTTCCATAGAAAAACTGCACAATTATATGTCCCAAAATATAAAATATGATTGGGAAATTATAATTGCAGATAACGGATCTACCGACAGGACCAAGGAAATTTCAGACAATCTTTCAAAAAATCTCCAGAGAGTTAGTTCGGTACATCTTGGCTTTAAAGGAAGAGGAAACGCTTTAAAATATGTATGGACAAATTTTAAAGCTGACGTTTACGCTTATTGCGATGCAGATTTAGCAACAGATATCAGTAACCTAAAAGAATTATTTGATAGTGTTATTGATGGCAACAATTTAGTTATCGGCTCTAGATACAACAAAGGATCTGCATCAAAACGCACGTTCGGCAGATGGCTTATTTCTGTAATTTATATTTTTTGCGTAAAACTGCTTTTTAAAACTAAAATCTGTGATTTTCAGTGCGGATTTAAGGCCTTAGATAATAAAATTGTTAAAGAAATAATTCCGCAGATAAAAGACAAAGAATGGTTCTTTGATACAGAGCTTATCTTGCTTGCCGAACATTCTAAAAGATATAGGATAAAAGAACTCCCCATAAGGTGGCAGGAAACAAGGGTAAAAGATTCAAAAGTAAAGATACTTAAAACTAGCATCAATTATATAAAAAATCTGGTAAGGTTGAGATTGAATATTTAAATAATGAGAACAGCTGTTTTCCATAATTTTTTGGATAATATCGGCGGAGCAGAAATAGTGGCTTTAACTTTGGCGAAAGAGCTGGGTGCGGATCTATACACAACAAATATAGACCCCGAGAAAATAGAAAAAATGGGTTTTGAAAATGTTTTACCAAGGATTTATTCAATCGGGAAAATACCCATAAACGCCCCCTTAAGGCATCAACTGGCTTTTTGGAAATTTAGAAAGCTAAATCTTAAAAATAAATATGATTTTTACATTATTGCCGGTGACTGGGCAATGTCAGGGGCTGTGAACAATAAGCCAAATTTATGGTATGTGCACTCCCCCCTTAATGAATTGTGGGCTTTCAAAAATTATATAAAAAACAATGTTTTATCCTGGTGGCAAAAACCATTATTTGATATATGGGTTTTAATTAATAGATATCTTACTAAAAAATACTCGGAACACGTGGGCACGTGGATTTGCAATTCTAAAAACGTACAAGAACGAATTGAAAAATGTTATAAAAAAGATGCCACCGTAATAAACCCTCCGATTGACACTAAAAAATGTTACTGTGGGGAAAGCCAAAATTATTGGCTGTCTGTCAACCGTTTATCAAAAGCAAAACGGATAGATATACAGCTAAAGGCTTTTTCTTTACTCCCCTCAGAAAAACTAATAATAGTTGGCTGCTATGAAAAAGGTGCAAAACAGTTTGAAAACGAGAAGTACGAAATTGAAAAAACAATTCCTAGAAATGTGTTAATAAAGAGTTGGGTTTCCCAGAGCAATTTAACGGACTTGTATGCTAATTGCAAAGGATTTATAACTACTTCAACAAATGAAGATTTTGGCATGAATGTTGTTGAAGCAATGGCTTCTGGAAAACCGGTAATTGCACCAAATGAAGGCGGATACAAAGAAACAATCATAAACGGAAAAACAGGAATTTTGATTGATGATATTAACGAAAATAAAATTGCTGAAGCTATTAAAAAATTAGGGGAAAAAATAAACAAAAATCCATTAAGATTTAAAGACTCCTGCCAAAAACAAGCAAAAAAATTTGATATCGCAATATTTATTAATAAGATAAAAAAGATAGTAACTGAAAAATGAAAATAAAAGCAGTTATCATCATTCCGAACTATAATGGAATTTCTTTGTTACCAGAATATTTTTCAGAATGCATCTCTTCTATTTTGGGGCAATCCTGTACTCAAAAAAAGGTATTTTTGGTTGATGACGGATCTACTGATGATAGCGTAGGATTTGTAAAGAATAATTTTCCGGAAATAGACGTGCTACGCCTTAATAAAAACACTGGCTTTACCAAGGCGATCAGCGTAGGAATAAATTATGCTCAAAAAAAATATAAACCAAAATATATCGCCCTCGCCAACAATGATGTAAAACCAGAAAAAAACTGGCTGGAACAACTAATCCAAACCATAGAATCAGACAATAAAATTGCAGCGGTCGCTTCAAATATGTTTTTTTCTGATAATACCGATGTCATAAACAGCCAGGGTGGAGTTTGTAATTTTTTTGGACAATGTCATGACATCAATTGTGGGAAGAAAAAAGACAGTGTAAAAAATATTAAAAACTATGTTTTATATCCTTGCTTCGGAGCGACTTTGATCAGCGCCGACATTATTAAAAGCGTGGGATTGATGGACGAAAGATATTTCTCTTACTATGAAGATGCTGATTGGGGGTGGAGAGCAAATTTATTTGGTTACAAAATTATTTTTGATGAGAAAGCGATCGTTTACCACAAGGGGAGCGCTACTTGGAAAAATTTTGAATCAAAAAAAACATATCTTTTGAACAAAAACTCTCTATGCACAATAATTAAAAACTATGAAATTCATAATTTAATAGAAGCCCTCTTTATTACTTTTCTCTATTATTCTGCTTTTTTTGCAAAACAACTTGGTCAGCTTATAGCACAACTTGCGGGCGTGGGCAAAAGAAATGTAAGCATTCCTGAAAGAATTAAGTTATTAATATCCCCATTCAAAAGCATTATATGGAATATCGCTAATATAAATGAAACGCTTAAAAAAAGGCGTGTTGTACAAAATAAAAGGATGATAGAAGATAAAAAAATATTTG
>Ga0172380_10009917_pt1 | contig 10067 bp, 15 predicted proteins | sample Leawe162metaG_FD_119747 | JGI IMG/M metagenome (GOLD analysis project Ga0172380, IMG submission 119747) | Leachate microbial communities from a municipal landfill in Southern Ontario, Canada - Leachate well 162 metaG | ecosystem: Engineered > Solid waste > Landfill > Unclassified | place...
GCGACTGAAAAAATTGAAGAAGAGAGACAAGAAACTACTTCTACTCAGACAAGCAGCGCGCCTATATTCGTGAAAAAGCAGGAAGAAGAGGAAGAAAGCATTTTTGACATTCCCGCATTTCTACGGCAGAAGAACTAGAGCCTAGAGCTTCATTTTTCTACATAAGCACCGAAAGGTGCTTTTTTATTGTCTTCCAAGAGTAGTTTGAGGGGTTGAAATCTATAGAACTTTTATATAATATAAATTAGTTCTTCGCAAGAATTCTTTACTCCACAAGCTACTCCATACAGCAGTATGGAGATACAGGAAGCAGACTTTGTTCAATATCTAACTATTAAAAAAAGGTTAGCACCAAAAACTGTAGATACTTACAGGATTCGTTTTGTTGTGGTAAAAAGATGGTTAGTTGAAAACAATATTGAACTTACAAAATTATCATTTGAAAGTTTCCTTTATAAGTTGAAAGAAGAAGAATTAAGCAATGCTGCTCTAAATACTTATATACAAACTGTTAAGCACCTCGAAGCATTTTGTAAAGATAGAGGTTTGAAAACAGGATTTACAGAAGGAATTGAGAGCCTTCCTAAAACCCATCCCGAGATAGTTATACTTTCAGTGGAAGAAATTGAAAAATTATTGGATACACACTTAGAATACAAAAATAGGAATGGTGTTGACTGTGGAGACTTAGACAGGAAATACTCAATTTTAACAATGTTCCTTGCATATACTGGTGCCAGGTTTGATGAAGCTGCTTCGCTAAAAGTTAAAAGATTAGATATCCCTAATGGGAAAGCTACCCTAGTGAATACAAAAAACAAACAAAATAGATTTATTTATTTTGAAGGCGAAATTAAAGACGAATTAGAGAAGTTGGTTAGGGATAAATCGGCGGAGGATCTAGTTTTCACCAACAGCAAGAATACTAAAGTTAAGCCAGGCGAGTTCAATAATGACTTGCGTTTGAGAGCAGGAAGAGCAGGTATTACAAAGTATGTTCATGCTCATCTTTTGAGACACTCATTTGCTACTCACTTATTGATTTCGGGAGTTGATGTGACAATGGTAGCATCACTGTTAGGTCATAGAGACATACAAACTACATACGAAACCTACGTTCATTTAGCAGATGATACTTTGCAAAGGGCGTCAAGAAGGCACCCACTTCTAAGAAGGAGCGTAGACCCAAGGGAGATAATAAAAATTACTAAAGAAGTTTTAGACAACCTACATTTAGATACCGACGATCGTTTCCATGTATCCTTTTTTCAAGAAGAAGGAAGATTACGTTTTGAACTATCTACTTCCGATTTAATTCGTGAGGCTTAGATAACTAATCCTCACTACCAAACCACAAGCTACTCCTTTTATAGTTCTTCGCAAGAATTAAAAGTTGTATCGGTTTGTAAGTAGGTGCTCATAAGTCTCTATCCTTGTATAACCCATCTGCAATATAGCCCTCTAGAAGCGTTTTAATGGACATCCCTAAGCTTTTTGCTCTCGCTTTGAGTAATTGGTGCAGTCCAGGGTCAACACGTAGCTGTCCACTGAAATTTTTGTCACTTTTTTTATTTTTCATTTATATATTTTTTCTTAAATTTCCAAGTGAAATATTTACTAGGATATCTAATTTCGTATCTACTCCCCCTTTTTTCTTCAATTTCTTCTTGAATAGCCTTCCAAAAAGCATATGTATGAGAAACACCTACTTGTTTAATGGCATATAGATAAAAAGCATAGTTATGAAGGTCATTTAAAGACGCAGCAATTGTTTCCGCTAGTTGAGTTTCTTCTGTGTTGAGAGGAAATGAATTTCTGTCGAGCGCAAATTTTCCAACTGTTTGAGATGCAACGTTATTATCGTCATTAGAACTATTTACATTAACGTTAATAACGTTATTGATCAATTTACCTTCTTTAATTATTTTTCCTATTTTATCCATATTTACTTTTTCCTATTCTTCGCTCGTATTAACGTGTGCGAGTTCGAGATTCTCCTACAGGTTTACGTGCGTATATACCGTGTGCCATTTCCTCAATTTACGCACGCATATACGTGTATGCTTATTTTTTCTACGCACTTATAACGTGTGCGGATATAGTTTTTACTCACTATAAATTCTATTTTTGAGCATTTTTGCATTATCAAAGAGGCTTCTTGCGGGTATTAATAAATTATTTGACCAATAATCTTCAATTTTTTTATCAATATCAACAGTTTTTTTAAAAATAAATTGAACTTTGTGAGGGTTGGTTTTGTCTAGGGCAACCAATTCACACCCTGTGCTCACGAGTGTAGCGGATAGGCCTAAATCATAGCTAAAGCAATATCCATCTGTATCTAATTCTTGTTTTATCATAGTAATCTAATTGTTACTTGTTATATTTTCTGTTAAAAAAATGAGCGGAACAATGTGTTTGTAAATGGGGTGGGGATGGGGTTTTTAAAGAGGCTGGTTAGCTACCAAGTTTATATCCAATTTTCTTAATATTTATTATCATTTCACTAATTTCATCAACTTCCATTCTAACTACTTCTTTTAAGAAATCGACTAATTCTCTTTTTGTTGAATTTACTTGCTGAGCAACTTCTTCATCCGTTACTCCTTTGTATCGTAAACTTAAATTTAATTTTTTTGCTATATCTCTATACCCAACAATGCTTTTTGTTCTTAACAAAACTTCTAAAAACCTAATATTATTGGAGTTTGGCTGAATACTTATTGGCTTCCTTTCTCTATATCGAATTTCACCCTTGTCAAGGTCTAATTTCAACGACTTATATTTTAAAATTCTTCTATTTATAGTGTTGGGAAACTTCTGTTTGTATTTTTTGTAAAACTTATCAAATTCAGGTAAAATTTTTAAAAAGATAACGTCTGGAGTTTCGATATAATCTAATACATTTATTGCCTTCAAGGGAATTGCCGTAGCAGGATTATTTAGGTGATATAAGCTTGCATATTTAAAAGAATTTTCAATTATTTTTACTACATCTTCATCCTCAAGCTTTTGTATTAGATCTTTTTCATTTAAGTATCCCCTATGCTTAACTAATAGTTTGTATTTTTCTCCACGAAGTATTTGAAGTTTAATTTTCTGTAGAATATCCCAGATGTCTTTCTCGTATTTTTCTTCTGGTGTCATTGTAATTGTAATCTTGAGATTGATGTTACTAAATGCTGAGTTAAAACTCAATGGAGAAAGGGTTTGAGCTATCTAATTGCACAATGACGATGGCTTATATTGCCTGCAATTGTTATAAGGTTCAGCACAGCCAAAGCCACAACCAAACCCGTTATTCTGTTTGCACTGTAGGCAACTCTGATATTCAAGCATTTCAGAATTGTATTCATTTAGACAAGAATTATACTTTGCGTGGTCTTGTTGGCAACTCTGCTGAATGCTTGTTTGGGAGTTATCACTTGTTTGGGAGTTATTAATAGAAGTGCTTCCTTGAGGAGGAAAAAGAAATTGATACATAGAGTTTTCATCAAGAGCTTCCCTTACACCTTTAAGTAAGTTGTTATTGTTGCTTTTTAGTTCGTCAATTTGCTTGGTTTTTTCTTTAACAGTCTTCGTAAGAGAATCTATCCTATTTTTCTGAACTAAGTTTTCTCTCCAGAGAATACCGATAATGATGGTGGTAACGACAGTAACTATTAACAGTTTTCTATTATTTTTGTTTTTAAACAATTTAGATACTTGCATTTAAGTTTATTATATAGCGTTTTCCTCCATAAATCTATACTACCAGTAAGTCGACTATTAGTAAAGATTTTAGGAAACTGTAGCTATGATAAAAGTTGCATCAGTCTCTAAAAAGATAGGACAGAATTTAAGAAAGATTAGAGAGAAGAAAGAGATTACCCAGGAGCAGCTTGCTCTGGATGCTGGCTTAAATAGAGCTTACATTGGATACATTGAACGTGGAGAAAGGAATCCAACAACAAAAACTCTTTATAAAATCGCTAAGGCTTTAAAAGTCTCCGTTAGCGATTTAATGCCCTCCTAACACAAACAAACTCCCCATTAAAATATTCAAAAAGTGTTTACATGAATACTTAAAAAAGGGAAAATTAAATGTTAATTTGACTTTAGGGGAAGTAAGTATTAATATTAAATTAGCTTTAGCGGGGAGTTAATTCCGTCCATTGCAGCTACCAGTTTTGGGGCTGCATTTTTTGTTTTTTCCCCAGAACTTCTAAATTCTTCAAAAAGGAGGTGAAACCGTGAAAAACAATAAAAATTTCGAAGACGACTGGGATGATCTTGGACAAGAATTATGCGATAATCTAAACAGAAATGTTTTATTAGAGCACTTAGAATTAGTAAGGATAGGCATAAATAAATCTGATAAAACTTACTACGAAGCTTTGAAAATAGAGAAATATTTGCAGTATTTCGATAAATATGTAGCTTGGAAGTATAAGCGAAAAAGATAATGTCTTTTTCAATCATTTTTTATCCGCTAAGGCTTTGAAAGTTTCTCTTGGAAGTATATTGCCCCGATAATCCAATCTGTCTCAGAAATAACATACCCATACTGGTAAGCCTACGTCCAATGATTTTAGGGGCATTTGTGAAAGTATCTATTTCTTGTAGTCCTGTCTCGTGGACAATACGATATTCGTTTTTAAGAAGACCTAGTGAAATTAAATGTTCTCTGTAGTTTTCTTTTATGGCTTCTTTATCTTTTTCTGATTGGGGAGAGGCCAAGGTTACTGGGATATATCCAACTATTTTTTTATGCTTCTCTCGGAACTCTTCGTCTCCTTGAATCGTTTCGACTAAATAAAATCTAAGCATAATGATTTCTGCATCATTTAACTCTCCCAATAGTGTTAAAATTCGTTTTGTTTCGCTGTGATCAATTTCTTTATCAGTTAAACCATTTGATATTACAGATGCTAAATATTCTCTTCGTGCATCGCTTGTAGATCTAGTTGCCTGACTAATTACTTCCTCAAGCGTACCAATGAACTCATCATTAGAAAGTTGAGAGTCAAGCAATGATTTTTCTACATCCGAAAGTCTAGTTTCTAACTTCTCAGCAAACTTCACAATTCTTTCAATTCTTTGATCTGGTATCCTTGCTCCTATAAGCTCTGACAATAAGCTACCAGCATAAGGAATTTCGCCTAATACCCCTCTCGTCAATAACGCCACGATATCACTCTTTTGAGTTTTTAAAGAAGGCATTATCTTTTTGTTTTTTATCTTCATGTTTAAGTTATACCATATCACCATAAGATGTATAATTATGCTAATCATGAAAAAGTTTTTAGCCTCTGATTTTTGGCTCGTATACAATTTTGACGATCCTAATAATAGGTATCAAAAATTTCTATCCAGAGGTCGTGATCCTTTTAAGAGGCTTATAGAAAATGTTTTGCTTTATGACAATATTGTTATACCAACTCAAGATTTTCTAACACTGTCAGTTTTAATAGGAGTTCTTGGAGAAGACGAAGTAGTAGAGTTATTAACTAGTAAGTCGATAAGTTTCTTACGTGCCAAAGGAGCATTGGCTTATCTTGGAAATGGAGGTGGAGTTCAGAGTTATTTAATTGGAGGTGGTCCGAATCAACCCTTGGATCCTTTCTGTGCGCCAATGGATGAGGCAATTAGCTGGGCGATAAATGGCCTATCGAATAAACCGAAGAATAAGAAATTGCCTCAGCTTGTTGCAGAAGCGACAACAGAGTTTCAACTTAGTGAAGTTGCACAAAACATAAAATACGAAACATATGAAGACATTTTAAAAAGTAATGTGTTGACAAGCCAGTTTGCCATAAGAAATCGAGATTTAGATCGACTTGTGGGAATTAGACCAAACCAAGTAAGAATATTCGGAGGTAGAGATAGTACTTTAAAGGGAGACGAGATAGATATTGTTATGGCTTTGACGAATACTAATCTGGAATTGAGAATGATGGAAATGACTCAATGTGATGATGCTATAACAGATAATCCTATTCGATTCCTTCTTGAGGCGAAAGCTGCTAGGACTTTACGTAAGTCTTCAGATCAGTCTTTTACAGAACTTAAAGAAATCGCTGGATTACCCGATATTGGTGAGGCAGTCCTTCAAAAAAAGATCTCAATTGGAAAAACACTCGAAATTGCAAAATCAGATAATGGACAAAAATTCAGAGAATGGTTCCATGCAAATTGCAGAAACGACACAGTTTCTACCGCAAGAGAGTATTCAAATCTATTAAAAACAGTTCCTGTTGTTCAAAAATTTCCTTCTCGAATCATTCGCTTTGTTATTACGACACTGGTTGGATTTGCGACTTTAAATCCAGGTGCTGGTGTAGGGGCGGGGCTAGTAGATAGCTTCTTTGTCGAAAAATTGCTTAAAGGTAGCTCGCCTAAGTTTTTTATGGAGGATCTAGAAAAAATCACAAATGTTTAAATAGGATCGAGTATTAATTATGAAAAACAAAACAACAATCAAAGCTCTTCAAGCAAAAAGCGATGAGCTTCTTTTGGAAGAGGTTGGAGGAATTGCTGCCGATGAAATTGTTGACTCCATTGCAACAAGTATCCCAGGTATTAATATCGCATGGAAACTTTCCAAAGCATATTTTGGCAGAGGCATGAGGCTTCGTGAACAACGAGCGTTGGAATGGGTGGAGTTTGTTAGGGGCAATTTGGGCAAATTCAGTCAGGAAATGTTTGAGATGGAAGAATTTCAAGATTGCTTTGTATTACTACTTGAAGCATACATGAAAGAAAGGGCTGAGAAAAAAAGAAAGATACATCAACAATTACTACTGGGGTTAGTAGGAAAAAATAAGAAGGATTTAGAAAGATTTGAACTTGAAAAAATGATATGGATTACTAATCAAATATCTTTTGATGCATTAAATGTTCTGGATTTTGTTAAAAATAATTTGATTGAAAAGATTGAAGAAGATGTTGAAAAGCAGTTAACTGTTTTTAAGGATCGAGAAGGAGTTGAGGGTATAAGGCTTGAAGAAATAACTAGAGATAGAATTATTGTTTCTGATTATATTAGCAAATGGATCCATGAAAATTACAACACAAACAGCGATAAGGTTAAAACTAAATACGACTATACAAATACCCCAGGAAAAGCATTGTGGCATAAAATTGCATACGAGGAACATCTTAAAGAAAGGGAATTAAAGGGTCCTTTACCAGAGTTAAGTAACTTAGGGATATTAATTAAAAAAAATGGTACTCCAACCTGGGGTGGCTCAGTAGGATCGGGATATTCTCTTTCAGAATTTGGGTACGATTATATTGCTTATTTAAAAAAAAAGAACTAAATATGAAAAGCAAAGAAACGGGCATAAAAAGACAAATAGTTTTAAGTATTTACGACGCCTACCAGGCGATATTTGTGATAAAGGCGATTATGTTCTCCGAAAATCCTAAACATAGATTGTTTTCACATTTATATAGCAGTGAATATCAAACCATAATTGTGAACATTGGCAAACTTTTTGATAAGTCTAAATCTGCTACGAGTTTGCTTGGGCTAATAAAAACACACAGAAGCGTAATAAAAAACGAAGAATATGAGTTTGCAAGTAAGAGTGCTTCAGATATTGAAAAAAAATATAAGACTCTTTTAGATAAAATTGAAGGTTTAAGGAACAATTTAGGAGCACATCACAATAGAGAGGAACTAAATAGTATGTACGATAATATTTCTGCTGAAAAAGTGCCAGAGGCTACAGAAATGCAATCTTTACTATCGGAAATTATGGATTTGATAGAAAATCTAAGTTTTATTGATGAGGGAGATCTTTCTCTTTTGCAAGATAGAATAGGAGCAAAAGATGTCATGGATTTGCTTGGACTAAAAATCGATCCAGTAGTCTCAAGAAAAATATTTAGAGATATGTGGGGAATTTCAGATGAGGCAGATCTGGGCTAATAAATCATATAAATGGGAACTCATAGTATTTGGCTTAGCCTTAAGCCCGTTTTTACAATTTCTATTTAGCCTCAAAACTATGTCGCAATAGAAAGATTGTGCGACATGGAACACATAAAAAGGTTATGTTATACTTTTGCTAATGACACAACTTCATGATGATGCAATTGTGTATATCAAAACACATAAGAATGAGTTAATTGAGAAATTTGCGAGTAAAACAACATATCCCTCGGTTGAAAATCCAGAGGCATTTTTTATGGCTGGTTCTCCTGGTGCAGGAAAGACTGAATACTCTAAGGCATTCATTGAAGAGTTGGAAAACAAAGACTCAAAGAGAAAAATTGTCCGAATTGACGCAGACGAGATAAGAGATTCTATACCCCTGTATAACCATAAAAACTCCGATGAGGTTCAGGGTGCTTCTGTAATTGGGGTAGAGAAGATACTTGATCACGCTTTGAAAAATAATCAAGAGTTTTTGCTGGATGCTACTTTTGCTCTGTATGATAAGTCTTACACAAATATTGATAGATGCTTACGTGATAACAGGAAAGTTAATATATACTATATATACTTGGATCCCCTTATTGCGTGGGATATTACCCAGAAAAGAGAAGTTCTTGAGGGTCGTAGGGTTCCAAAAGGAATTTTTATAAAAGCTTTTTTTAATGCTAAAGATAATGTAAATAGGGTAAAGAAAGAATTGGGTAAAAAAGTACAGTTAACACTAATTATAAAAAATTTTAAGGACGGTAAGTTAGGGGTTGAAAAAATACATCTTAATATAGATAATATTGATAATTACCTAAAAATTGAGTATAATCCAACTTCCTTAGAGGAAAAGTTATATGAAAATATTCAAAACAGTTAAAAAAGCCATATTAAGGACCAAACTTTACACTGTACGCAGTTTTTTTGATTATTCTGCTGACGAAAAAGCGAAAATCATTCGGCAGGCTGTAAGGAAATCTAACGAAATGCAAAGTGAGATTATTGATAAATATGATAGGCAATTTGCTGCTTAACTATTGATCTTTATCTCCTCATCCATATCGAATTCTACTTAAGCACAAAGCAAATCAAGCCTAGCGTCATCAAAGTATGGGTAATTTGTCAAAATCCACATCTTCACCTTGCTAGTTCTCCTAGGTGATGGGCTGCTATTATAAATTTTTCTAAATGAGACATCATTTTTAAAGATTGAGATTATTTTATCTATATTCTCTATTTGTGAGATGCCTTGGAGGAAATATTCATCTACCATTTCGCAGGATTTTAAGGCGACAGTAATTAACGTAGATGAGTCTTTGAGCGTGATCTTACTGTTGTTAAAATTATCCAATGCTTCTTCAACTCCAAAATGATGAAGATTATCGTAGATATAACCTTTTTTAAGTATCAGCACCTTTATCTTTTTTTTATCCAATTTTGCGTTTGAGTTTAGATGAACTATTTTATTTCTCCAATGACATAGAAATTCTGTCAGGATAGCAACGTAATTCTCCATTTGAGGTACACTGCTTAAAAATTTAAAAACATTATTAGCCTTGCCATCTCCATTATCGAAAACAACGCCTGGATAATTCCATAATGGGTTAATTGATATATTTTTTAAATATTCATATAGATTTTCAGTTGCGTATACAATTGCCGATTTTTCAGCATAACTTCTAGAAATCATTTTTGAGAAAGGAATATTTTTGGGCTGCCAGGATATTCTTAGACCTTCAGGTATTTTGACATCTTTATCGGGCATAATTGAGAGCCCAACTGCAATAGTATTCATAGCATGAATTGAGTCTCCGATTTCTTTATGTAGTTTCTTTAATTCTTTAGATGTCATATTTTGTGGTGCTTAGAGGAATTGAACCTCCACCTCCTGACTTAAAATTGTAACTTTTAGCGTCAGGCATCCTAACCACTGGACCAAGCACCATTGGGTGAATATTGATTATATCAAGACAGTATTGATTTTGCCTAGAATAAGTGATAAATTAAGCGGGAAGACATAAGAATACTTTTTATTGAGCGGTGCTTGATAAAGGAGATTGAAGCTAGAAGCGGGTTATGTCTATAAAATTCCCGCATTTTTACGCCAAAAAAATTAAACTACCCATTCCCCTTTATGGCTTTACGAGAATTATGTAGA
>Ga0172380_10009918_pt1 | contig 10067 bp, 7 predicted proteins | sample Leawe162metaG_FD_119747 | JGI IMG/M metagenome (GOLD analysis project Ga0172380, IMG submission 119747) | Leachate microbial communities from a municipal landfill in Southern Ontario, Canada - Leachate well 162 metaG | ecosystem: Engineered > Solid waste > Landfill > Unclassified | place...
GCAGTGGCTGCGCTAACGATTTATGATATGTGTAAAGCGATCGAAAAAGGCATTAGAATAGAGAATATTAGGCTGGTAAAAAAGAGCGGCGGGAAGAGCGGGGAAGTTGTGCTCGAATGATGAGCATATTATGCGCTATCACACTGGCTTGTGAAATAAATAACAATGAGCGCTAAAATGTATTGCACCGTGGTTTTTCATATGCTATACTTTATTCAGTCTGTATCGTTGGTGTGAGGTGGTTTTATCAAATCTTAAGGATAGAAAGATTTCATGAAACAGGAACCAGATACACAGAATAATAGCGAATCACCGACCCCCGGGTCGAAAGATAACAAGCGAATAAGAAAATTCAAAGAAGGAAAGTCCGGACGCTTATTATTGAGCAGAAGGACTTTTCTTGGTGTTTCGGCGGCTGCAACCGCTGCCCTGACAGCCGGTTATGCTCTGAAACGCCCCGATGTTAACTTTTTGTCTCCTTCCAGAAATATTTATGCGGAAGTTACCGAAGAATGGATTGCAACTTCCTGTTTGAATTGCCCTACCCGTTGCGCAACGCGGGTCAAGGTCCAGAATGGTCATGCGATTAAAATATCCGGTAATGATTTATCTAAAGTATCAGACGGAAAGACGTGCCCGCGGTGCAAGATTGGACTGCAAGCACTGTATGATCCCGATAGAATCCAGACACCTATGAAGCGCAACAACCCGGAAAAAGGCAAGGGCATTGATCCTGAGTGGACTCAAATTACATGGGGTGATGCTTTATCAGAAATATCAAACAAGTTAAAGTCTCTCAGAGATTCCGGACAGCCTCATAAGTTATTAATCCTCGATGGTTTAAATAGCAACAGTAACGATGATCTGATTAAAAGATTCGCTGAAACATTCGGCACACCGAACCTGATAACCGGTGACGCACTGGATGACGAAGCATCAAAAGCTGGCGAATGGATGGCAGATGGCCACTATACGCTAAGCGCATATGATCTTGAAAATACGAATTACATATTGTCTTTTGGCGCAAGCATAATAGAGTCTCAGAAGCCGCTAGCACGCAACCTTAGAATGTGGGGCAAGATAAGACGTGAACGTGCAATCCGCGCCAAGGTAGTGGTAATCGATCCCCGATACTCGGTCACGGCAGCCAAAGCCGACAGGTGGATACCGATAAAGCCCGGAACCGATGCCGCCCTAGCAATGGCTATAGCTAACGTTATTATTACTGAAGATTTATATGATTCAGAGTTTGTAAATAATTGGACAAACGGATTTGAAGAATACAAAAACCTGGCCCTTAGCCAGTACAGCCCGGAATCGGTTGCATCTATAACTGGCATTGAAGCTGATGTTATACGTCAGATCGCTAGGGAGTTCGCTGGGTCCAAACCCGCAATCGCATGGCGCGGAAGAGGCGCTACCTGTTGGCCCAACGGATCTTATGCAAGCTACGCGATATTCTGTCTTAATGCTTTGGTCGGAAGCATCGACATACCTGGCGGAGTAATCTATCAAGAGTATCCCACATACAAGGAAATGCCAGCCATTGTTAAAGATGCGATAGCGGAAGCAGGCAACACTAAAGATGCCATTGATCTTAGGGGACAAGGTAAATTCGCTACTGCAAGAGTGGTCACTAATCAGGTAGCTGATTCTATTCTAGATAACACTCTTTATCCAATCGAGATGGCTATAGGTTTTAATAGCAATTTTAATATGTCAGCTCCCGGTACCGAACGCTGGAACGAAGCGATGGCTAAAGTGCCATTCTACGTTCATATTTCGCCTTCACTTACAGAGATGTCCGAATATGCCGATATAGTTTTACCATCATGCAGTTTATTAGAAGATTGGGCTTATGAACACTGCCCGGCTGGCTCCGGCTTCACGGAGGTTAAAATAAAGCAGCCGGTTGTGAATAAATTGTATGAGGAAGTAAAGACTTTAGGAGATATCATCTTCAACTTTGCAAGCGAAATCGGCGGCAGCGTAGCCCAATCCTTTGAAAACATAGGTGATAATTCCGAAGGATTTGTGAAATACCGCACCGAGAACCTTATATCATGGAATGATTTCCGAAATAAAGGCGTCTTGGTCGGCCCAGACTACGAATTTTACAAATATGATTCAATATTTGATACTCCTTCCAAGAAGTTCGAGTTCTACTCTGGTAATCTGGAGGCATTACTTAAATCATCAAGCTCAAGCGGAACTCAAAGGATAGACTGTTTACCACACTATACGGAACCAGAATTTGAAGGCGATGAAAGCTCATATCCTTTGAATCTAGTAACATATCAGCCTGCTTTAAGCATAGAGAGCGGCAGCCAGAACTATCCGTGGGCTCAAGAGATATTACTTGTAATGCATGGATACGGATGGAAGAACTTTGTGGAAATCAATAAAGAGACGGCAGATGAATTAGGTGTAAAAGATGACGATGAAGTATGGGTGGAATCGCCGGTAGATAAAATTAAAACCAGAGCTCGAGTTTTCCATGGTATTCATCCTGAAGTCGTTGCCATCGCTCGAGGACAGGGCCACTATTACGACGGCGAGTGGTCTAATGAAATGGGTGTAAATCCCAATGATATCACCGGTGTCTATTATGACGAATTAAGCGGACAGTCGGCTTTCTTCAATACAAGAGTGAAAGTATATAAGGCATGAGGCACTAAATGGAAAGATGGGGAATGGTTATAGACTTGGATAAGTGCACTGGCTGCCAGGAATGTACAATAGCCTGCAAAGAAGAAAATAACGTTCCACATGGCTCGCCTGAGGAGCAAAGACGCAGGCAAGACCCGTATTGGCACAAAGTCATTGCTGCAAGCGAAGGCGAGTATCCCACTGCAAAGACCGAAATGGTGCCTATGCCCTGCATGCACTGTGACAATCCTGCCTGCCAAATGGTATGTCCCTGTAAAGCAACCTATCGCCGAAACGATGGAATCGTTATGCAGAATTTCCGCAGATGCATAGGATGCAAATACTGCATGGTAGCTTGCCCATACGGCGCGAGAGCTTACAATTACAGAGAGCAAGAAGATTTACCATATAATAGAATCGATCCACCTCTAAGACGGGATTTAATAGGAAATTGGCCTTTCCCACACAGGGCACATGGAATGGTTGAGAAATGCACGTTCTGTTTCCATCGCATTGAAAAGGCACTGATGGAAGGTCAGCAGATCGGAACCGAAGTCGTACCTGCATGCGTCGAAGCTTGCCCGGCTCATGCCAGGACATTCGGTGATTTAGATGATCCTGATAGTGAAGTTTCGAAGTTATTATCAAACAGGACATCCATAGTACTTCGTGAGGCTATGGGCACACAGCCCAAAGTACATTATTTAACTAAGTAAGGTGAATCTGTGGAATTGAATTTTGTATCGGTAGAAGGTCATTCCAAGAACTATAAAATCGCTGTAGGCGTTCTGGGCGGATTACTTCTCTTGGGCTTAATTTGTTTCGGCATATCATATGCTAAAGGCCATTATCTATTTGGCAGTAGTAATGTGATTCCCTGGGGCATGCCTATAGTGCTCGCCATCTACTTCATTGGACTCAGCGCAGGCTCATTGATACTATCAACTCTGGTATATGTCTTTGGCCAGGAAAAATACAAACCTATCGGCAGGATGGCTGTTCTGCTGGCAATCGCATTGATATTCGGCGCCTTGATCGCTATTGCAGTCGATTTGGGAAGACCCGAGAACTTCTGGCGTCTATTTATGTTCTTCTATTGGAATAATATGACGTCGATGTTCGCCATCAACGGCATTCTATACGGCGGCTATTTTGTAATAAGCATTGCATATCTGGGCATCATACTCTCAGGTAACAAGAGCTGGATGAAGAGATGGGGCTGTCTCGCCATCGGATGGGCTGCTATGGTGCACATGGGTACAGGAGCTATCTTTGGTTTCATGGCCGCTCGTGAAGCCTGGTTCACTCCTATAAAACCTCTGGAATTTCTAACGGCAGCCGTGACATCCGGCGTGGCGCTTCTAATAGTTGTACTAATCCTTACAATGAAGTTTACCGGCCGCGATCTTCGTAAAGATATGGTCATATCATTGAGCCGTTTGTTAACTGTATTCATTTGTGTATTAGCACTGCTTCTATTCCTTGACAAAATGACTCACTTATACGCTCCTGAACGTGCGGCCGTGTTATATAGCTTGACCGGTCAATACGCCTGGATCTTCTGGGGTCTGCAAATCGGCCTTGTAGTTTTGCTGCCCCTGGCAATTCTATTTAATAAGAAACTCAGGACAATTAAATGGATATTCATAGCGTCTGTGTCAGTGGTCATAGGCGTGTTTTTTGAGAGATTCTTCCTAGTAGTCCCACAAGCAGGCTTCCCTCAACAATACTATCCCGGCCACATAGAAGGGGTTTATGGAGCAATAGGACAATTTGCTATCATGCCTGTGGAAATGGGAATGTCTCTTGGTATTTTCACAATGGTGGGTTTGCTATTCCTGTTGGGCTTAAAATTCTTGAAGGCCTTACCGGAAAAGACCGCGGAAGAGCTGGCCGCCGCTACGGCCAAGACCGCTCCTCCCAAAACCGAGGAAGCTGTAAAGGCAGATGCATCAGCGGGTACTGCTGGCACTCCACCTGTAGAGAATAAACCTGCACAGTAAAGGTATTTAATAGAAGGATATGGCTTAAAGTAGGTTTCAGTGTCTAAGTGCGGAGTTATTTTGTGTGAGTGTAACGGATCTCTAGAGAGAAGAATATCTCTGCAAGAGCTAAGCCATTTTATTCATGATGTCGCTCCAGACCTGGATATAATAGTTGGCAATAATCTCTGTAAACCCCGCGAGTTAGATCTCCTCCTAGAGAAATCAAAAGTATACCCCTCAATAATAGGATCTTGTAGCAAAATACGCAGCCAGGCGCATTTCTGGCAGGATACCGATGATACAAAGTTCAATCCTTGCTTTACTAAAGTCGTAAATTTGTTGAGCGAAATCGATTCACCCTTTTCAAACGGTGAAGTATCGGACAGAGTTAAACTTCTCTTAGGAGCGCAGATTTCCAAGTCATTCTGTTGCTCTGATATCTCACATGACAACATGCGACTACGTTTCTCACCATCTCAACGCGAAACCTCTAGGAGGAATTTGCTAAGTGCACTGTCACCACAACACGAAGTTATTCCCTCTATTTTAAGCAGCAATTGTTCAGGAACAAGCTGCAAATTGTGTGCATCTGTTTGTCCAGTAGATGCCATCGCAGATACCCATAATACACTGAAAATCGATAAATCTGCTTGCACGGGATGCGGCGCCTGTGTTAATACGTGCCCGCGGGGAACGATATCCTATCCCGGATATTCTGCGGCTGAGTTGGAAAGAGAAATAGAAGGCTTTCTTTCTAAGCGCGTCGAACTACCCTATAGAATATTATCGGTAGTTTGTCAGTCTTGTTCGAACACAGAAGATATCAGTCTTAAAGCAATTTCGCCTAGTATCTTCACCATCAAAGTGCCGTCTCTGGCAATCATTTCACCTTTGCTTCTATTAAACGCCTTTAACATGGGAGCTGACGGCATAGTACTGACTCATGACGAACAACATTGCAGCAGCAAGATGTCTGTACAAGCATTGAATAAAAACATTCACTTTGTACAGCAATTATTTGATCGCTGGCAAATCGACAAGAAACGTATTGAGTATGTCAATAAAGCCAACATCAGTGATACTGCCCTTTGTAGAGAGCTACATAAATTTACCGAAATGGTAATAGAATTAGGACACACTCCATTCCATTCCATAGCTGGCTCTATGACTTTCGAAGGAATGTACAGCTTGGCTGCTATCATTAAGGAAATGGATACAAAGCTCCAACTTTCAGATGAGGGTATATTCGCCGATGAATGTGTACCATTCGGCAGTGTAAATATAGATCAGTCATATTGTACGGGATGCTCTATTTGTGCACAGAGCTGCCCTACAGGAGCAATATCAACTAAGATATCTGATGATTCTTCCAATCTCAAACTGGAATTTCAACATAATAAATGTATTGCCTGTGGGATTTGCATAAATATATGCCCCGAGAAATGCATGAGATCCAGAAAAGTGCTCAACTTCGCCAGGTTAAGCGATCTTAAGGAAACGATATTCGAAAACGATTTTGCGCTTTGTCACAATTGTAGAAAGCCTTATGCAACTAAATCGATGGTCGATATATTGAAACAAAAATTAGAGACTGCAGGTGTATTCAGCGCTGAATGGACTGAATACTGTCCGTCATGTAGAGCAGCAATTCAACAAAAGAGATGAGTGAAGAAGATGGATATTTTTCTTAGAGTCATAGCTGTTTTGATTGAAGTAGCAATATTAGGAGTCGTATTTTATTCCATTATTGCCGGCGTAAGATTAATTCTATTCGATCTGGGCATTAAACAGCAGCATAACAAGATAGTAACGCTTTTTCTTACGGCGGCTGGATCTTTGTTCTTGGTGTTCTTATTTTCACATCTGTTCACTTTCTATCCTGAAATTTAGCACTAGTAAGTAACATGTTGGAGATTAGATAGACTACTACAGAAGTTATGAAGTTGAATCAGGGGGACCGCATTGGGTGATCTTTTCTGGGCAAACCAAAATATATATATAGAAAATATCTACAAACCGGTAGTTCTTGGGACACTTATATGCTTTGTTGCTATTGCCGGAGTATTTGCTTTCGGCCTTTTCCGTCACTATCAGCTATTAAGTATGGGTGGGAAAGAGAACCGGTTTGACCAGATACCCGCCAGACTTAAAACCGTTTTTATCGAAATGTTCGCGCAAATGCGGATAATAAAGGAGCCCTATCCCGGGATAATGCACCTGCTGATCTTCTGGGGGGCTGCATTGTTCCTCATCGGCAAATTGATCAGGCCTTTCTCATACGCAGTAGAGTTAAGCAATCCTCCCCAAGCTGTTTTTCTATACGCTTCCCTGCTTTCCGAGATTGGCGCAATCATGATGATAGTCGGCGGACTCATGGCGATTTATCGCAGATATATCGCAAAACCTTCACGCCTCGATACAAAGCCGGACGATACACTGATATACATATGGATTTTTATAATTCTGATCACTGGATTCATGGCTAAAGGATACAGAATCGCGGCTGGCGGAGTGCAACCGACCGACTGGGCAACGTGGGCACCAGTCGGATATCTTTTCTCTAAAATGCTTCCTACATTTGATACACAATCATATAACGAGGTGTTCGTCTGGCATAGAGCAGTATTACATACACTTCCTGCATTTGTGTTCTTAGTATATATCATGGTTAACCGTTCACGCTTGCAGCATATCTTATTGTCACCTACCAATGTGTTCTTCCGCTCTCTAGGACCTAAAGGTGCTCTTGTCCCTGTAGATTTAGAGAAGGCCGAATCATTTGGTGTAGGCAAAATCGAAGGTTTCACATGGAAACAGCTCATGGATCTCGATGCCTGCACCAGATGCGGCCGCTGCCAGGATAATTGCCCGGCACACCTCAGCGGCAAAACCCTTTCTCCCAAGAAAGTGATTCAAGATTTAAAGCAGCACTGGTATGATTCCGGCCCCGATATTTTTGGTATGTTCAGGAATAAAATAAAGGGCAAAGGCAGAGACACCGGTGTACAGATGATCGGCGGTGTGATCACGCAGGAAACTATATGGGATTGCACGACATGTCGCGCTTGCCAGGAGGCATGCCCTGTATATATTGAGCATATCAACAAGATTATTGATATGCGTCGAAATCTCGTTCTTGATCAAGCTGAAATGCCAGAAACAGCAGAGATGGCTTTAAGATGCATTGAGGAGAGAGGACATACCTGTAAGGGAACCACTGCTTGCAGGACAGATTGGTGCGGGGATATTGAAGGGGCGAAACTCCTCGCCAAGGACAGTAATGTTGAAATAGTCTACTTTGTAGGTTGCTCAGCCGCTCTCGAGGATAGAAATATGAAGGTATCAAAAGCCTTCGGTAAGATTCTCAGGGCTGCGAATGTGAACTTCGGCATATTAGGAGAGGAAGAGAGCTGCTGCGGCGATCCTGCTCGACGTATAGGTAACGAATATCTGTTCCAGATGCAGGCAATGAAGAATATAGAGACTCTCAAAAAATATAATGTAAAGCGAATTGTCGTCACCTGCCCTCACGGTTACAACTGCTTGAAGAACGAATATCCGCAATTTGGTGGAGAGTTCGAAGTGATCCACCACTCTCAATATATAGCTGAACTCATCAGCCAAGGCAGGCTAAAGCTTAAGAACAATCTGGACAAAGCTATAACATACCACGATGGCTGTTACCTGGGCCGTCATAATTCTGTATATAATGAGCCGCGTACAGTCATCAATGCTTTGCCAGGTGTGAAGTTCAAAGAGATGACAAGACATGCCAATAAGAGTTTCTGCTGCGGCGCTGGCGGCGGCCATATGTGGATGGAAGAAAAGACAGGCGTCAGAATAAGCGAGATGCGAACAGAACAAGCGTTAGAAACAAATTCCAATGTAGTTGCGACCGCATGTCCCTTCTGCTTACAAATGTTTGAGGACGCAATAAAAGCTAAACAAGCTTCTGAGAAAATAAAACCATTGGATATTGCCGAGCTGGTAGCTTTGGCTATAGCGGACGAACCACCGAAGCAGTAATATAACCCACAAAAAGTAAAGGCCTGCAACATGCTGCAGGCCTTTTTATATTCACCAGTAATCTGTAGGCTAAAAAAACCGATCGATATTTAAACTAGAATTCTATCTCTTTTAAGCCAGGAGCTACGATAAGTTTTGCATCCGTTACCGATTGTAACTGTTCTACTGTTATGCCTGGAGCTATCTCTTTTAACAACAGCCCTTTAGAGCTCACCTCCATTACCGCCAGATCGGTAATGATCATATTTACCTTACCTTTTGCCGTAAGGGGATAAGTGCACTTACTAAGTACTTTTGGCTCTCCAGTAGTTGTTGTATGTTCCATAGCAACTATAAGTCTCTTAGCATTAGCACACAGGTCCATTGATCCGCCGATGACACCTATCGTGAGCCCTCTAGCAGGATTGTTCCAGCCAGCCAGGTCACCCTTCTCTGAGACCTGCAGAGCGCCAACTACAATAGCATCCATGTGGCCGCCGCGTATCATAGTAAATGACTCCACAATATCAAAACATGCCGACCCTGGTAACGCTGTTATCGGCTGCGAACTTGCATTTATTAAGTCCTGGTCTGCTGCATCGCCGGTAGCCATAGGACCGCATTTAATCATACCTATCTCAGCTTGCAGTATTATGTCCCTTCCCTCTATCCAGTCACTTATAAGCGTAGGTATCCCTATGCCAAGATTAACATACCAGCCATCCTGCAACTCCTTGCTGGCTCTAAGCGCAATCATCTCTCTAGGAATACCTTCTAGTTTTTTCATCTTGCTATCGGAAGCCATTGTATTCTCTCCCTTCTTAACCTATACCGATATGAAATTTAGGACGTTCTACTTTTACTATTCGTTTTACATATATGCCCGGCGTATGTACATCATTAATGTCTATCTCTCCAGGTTCTACAAGATTCTCGACTTCAGCAATAGTGATTTTCGCCGATTGTGCCATACAGTGATTAAAATTTCTCGCTGTCCCTTTGTATCTTAGATTGCCTTCTTTATCACCCTTATAGGCGTGCACAAATGCGAAATCCGGTTTTAAAGCGAATTCAAGTATGTATTCCCTGCCATCAAATATCTTCTTATCCTTTTTCACATTATAGGACATGTTAGTAATATTCCCTTCGACGGCGGTCCCCACTCCCGTCGGTGTATAAAAAGCGGGAATGCCTGCACCCGCCGCTCTATATTTCTCTGCCAGCGTACCCATAGGGAAAATCTCGACTTCTATCTTCCCCGCCCTGACAGCCTGTTCAAACGGATTACTTGCGCCTTTAGTTGCTGAGCGATCGAGCGGATACGAGTCTATAACCTTATCTAGTTGCTCATTCTTAACTAGTAATTCACATTCTTCCCTCGCCCCGACCAGTGCTCCACATCCACATGCCAACGTCAAGTGCTTGACA
>Ga0172380_10009919_pt1 | contig 10066 bp, 9 predicted proteins | sample Leawe162metaG_FD_119747 | JGI IMG/M metagenome (GOLD analysis project Ga0172380, IMG submission 119747) | Leachate microbial communities from a municipal landfill in Southern Ontario, Canada - Leachate well 162 metaG | ecosystem: Engineered > Solid waste > Landfill > Unclassified | place...
GGAACCGTTCCACACCCCTGTGCGAGCCCTTAGCGGGGAGGGGTCGCCGGCTCGATGCTGCCGCGCCTCAGGTCGGTGTGGAACGGTCCCACACCCCCCTTCCTTAACGGCGATGTTTCCGCAGAAACGAGACGAGCATCGCTTCAAGTTCGGCTAATTTGCCGGGCGGTACTGCGCCGGCGTCCAGCGTAATGCTGAGGGCGCCCTTCCGGTTCTGCAGCATTCTGCCCATCGGTTTCTGGTCCTCGGCCAGGCGCAGTTCCCGCGGCGTCGCGTTGGCGGTGCTGAGTGCCAGCAAGGCGCTCAGGACATCGACTCCCCGACGATCACCACCCTCCTCCACCAGCTTATTGGCGCGGGCGGTCACACCTTCGGGGTCCTTTTGAATGGCATCCGACAACAGCTTTCCCCACCGGTACTGGACGACAGTCGGGCTCGGAAATGCCCGAAGCACTTCTGGCGGCAGAGTCGCGATCGCGTAAGCCTTCGCGGCCAGGCTGTGGTCAACGTGTAGCGACGTGGCCAGATGACGAATGGACGTGAACAGGCCGTCCTCCAGTGCGCGTCGATACGAATCCCCCAGCTCAAACGGAGACGGGTTTTTACGTTGCCGGTTCTCCATGTCCATCGCGAAGAACAGCTCCTGGTCCGTTGCCTCCACAACGATGACCCACACGAGCAACCCGAGGTCTTGGCAGGCGCGCAATCTGCGGTGCCCATAGATCACTTCGAACTTGACAGTTCCGCGACCCTCAACCCGCCTGACCAGGATTGGTTGGACGTTGCGCCCTGCCCGCTCGATCTCGATCTTGAGTTCAGCGAACTCCTTGCTCTTGAACTCATCCTCGTGCCGGTTGGCGTATTTCGAGGGGGCTACCGAGCTCGCATCGACAGCCTTCGCGGGGAAGCTTCCGGCATAGGCTTCCAGCTGCTCGCGAAGCTTGGTCAATTCCTGGTTGGACTCCTGCATCGCGTGCCGCACCGCGAGCATCTGGCCAGGGCCAGTCCGTGGCGTGCGTGGCGTCTCGGGCTGCGCTGTGTCCGCACCGGTGGCCGCGGCGACGCTCGGTCCGAAGCCCAGCCCCTTGGTCTTGGCACTCAGGGTGTCTTTGATTCCCATGTCATCTCCTCAGGGGTGTGGAACGGTTCCACACCCGGTTATTGCTGAGCGGCCCAACTGGACTGGACGGCCTGTTCGATCAGGTCGGTCAGGCGATCGTAGGCGTCCCGGGCGCGCTTATACGTCTTCAGGCTTCCGTCGTACTTGGCCAGATCGTAGACCGTGGCGAACTCCACCGCGCTGACGCTGGTCACGTTGGTCTTCGGAATCTCGACCGGCAGAACCTTTTCGGCATACGTGGCCTGAATCCATTCGCGCACCAAGCCCGCGGCAGTATCGGATGTGTCGACCCGCGCCAGCAAAACATTGATGAAATCGAAGGTCTTGTTCAGGCTTGCCGACTCGACCAAGCTCGTGGTGAGATCGCTGAACAGCGTCCAGAATTGGGACGAAGACGCAAAGTCAAGGGCGCTTGGCGGCAGCGGGATGATCAGGCCCTCAGCAGCCATGAAGGCGTTGATCGTCGTGTAGCTCAGCGCAGGCGGGGTATCGATGATGATCACGTCGTATTCGTCCCGTACATCCTCAAGGCCCAAGTTGAGAACGTCCCAGAATTGGAAAGCGGGATCGCGCATCTGCCTCGATGGCAGTACAAACTCGGCGGAGAAGAGGGCGGGCGCGGCCGCAACCAGGTCAATCCCATCCCAGTATGTCTCCTGGATGGCCGAACGAATGCTCGTCTCCTCGCCATGCACGAGAGGCAGAATGGTCTTGTCTTCTTCAACCATGGTGTCCGGCAGTACGCCGAATAGCGTCGTGAGAGACCCTTGGGGATCCGTGTCAATCGCGAGCACGCGGTGACCGCGAAGGCTGAGCCCTTGTGCCAAAGCCATGGCCGTTGTCGTCTTGCTCACGCCGCCCTTGAAGTTGCCGATGGCGATGGTCACAGCCCGACTATTGGCCGGCCGTAAGCTGCTGGCCCGGTAAGCCCGAATCCACTGCCGGGATTCCCCGACGGTAAACTCTCGCCTCGAACCTGTAGCATTCAGGGTGCCGCTCGGGAGGTCGCCCTTGGCGAGCCGGTACGACATCTGGCCCTTGTCCGTGCCGCAGAGGCTGGCGACTTGCGACAACGAATACACGGGAGATTTCTTCCGCAGCTCAGGAGCGAAGAGCCTGGAGCGCAACTCCCCGACGATCTGGTTTGCGCGCTCGGCCTGCTTGGCGACATCGGCGATGGTTATCTTCCCCCGCGCCGGGCTTTTGACTACAGTCATTAAGTCCTCCAGTTTTTAGCTTGCTTGACGACAGTGAGACGCTTTGACGCTTTTCTCATGCCAGTTATCGAAAACGTTCAAATGCTATCGGAATCCGTGCGGATTTCCAGTGATATTGATCAGTTGTCTGCCGGGCGCTAGAAATAACTGCAGTAACTACCAAAGTCTATAAAGACTATGCCGCTCAAGATATTCATTGAAATCAACGAGTTACGGTATTTCAGGGAGAAGTTGTGGGAGGGATGGTGAGGCGGATTGGGATTCACGGTGAGCTCAGCAGGGCTCCCAGGTGAGACCGGATGGGAAGCGCGGTGAGTGGGTCTGGGGGCCGGGCCAGAGCGCACCAGACCCCTCGTATTGACGCGATCGGACGCGCGAATGGCATTGAAAGGTGATGAAATTTGGGAGCGAAGCGGGGGTGGACGGCTGTATTCCTTGCATTCAGTTTCCTCGGGTGAGCCGGCGTGGGATAGCGAAAGGTGAGATTGACCCGCTAGTTGAGCTCACCATAGAATGGTCTCCCATGAGCGACCCGGCCATGGAAGATCTAGCGCGTGACGCACCCGTCGCGCTGCCGCCGGCGTCAACCACAGCCGTAAAGAAAGCCGTCGACACGTTGGCGATCGTGCCGACGCGCGACAGGATCTCGGTGCTGACCCGCAAGGTCTATAACGTGATGCTGCATCACGCGCAAGTACAGGGCGCTGAACAGACCACGTACCGCGCGCGCCTTCGGGATGTGATCAACCTGGTCGATTTCAACTCGAACAACACCGAAATCATCAAGGGCTACTTCCGCTCGATGGTCACGACGCGCGTGGAATGGCAGTCTCCGACGAAAGCCGAAGGCACGAATTGGGGTGTTTCCGGGATGATCGCCCATGCCGAATTGAATACTGTGCGCGGCGGCGAAGTAATATTGGAGTGGAGCTATTCACCGAAGCTGCAGCAAGCGTTGCTCGACCCGCAACGATATGCGCGAATCTCGCTCAGCGTCATGTCGCAATTGCGGACGCACGCCGCCCTCGTGCTTTACGAAATCTGCAGCCGCTACCTGAATGTGGGGCTCACCGTGCGCAACCACTGGACTTGGTGGCGGCCGGTACTGACCGGCGCTCCCGAGGGGACGAACGATACGTACAACGAGTGGAAGTACTTCAAGCGTGATTGCATCGCGAAGGCGGTAGCCGAAGTGAATCTCGTCACGGACCTCGAAGTCGAAGCCGTCGAACACCGGCAGGGCAGGGCGATGGGCGAGCTCCAGTTCAGGGTTCGCGCCAAGGTGCAGCAGAAACTTCCGCTTCGCGCACTCCCCAATCCTGTGGACCTGCGCGACATCGGCCGGGCCATCGAGCTCGGCGTGCCCCAGGCCAAGGCCGAAAAGCTATACGAGCGCCACGGTTCACCGGCCTTCAAGAAGAGTCTAGAAGCTTTGGAGGCGAGAGTAGGGCGGCGCGATCTGGAAGCCGTTCGTGCTCCCGATAAGTTCTTGGCCGCAATTCTCTCTGCTCCAACCGAAGTCGCAGCGCAGGTGCCTGACCCAGAATCACCGGCGAAATCAAAACGGGTTGCGCTGCTGGAGAGCTATCGCGAGCACCGGCGCCAAGAAGCGGAATCACTGTTCAACGAAAAGCCGGCCGGAGAGCAGCGCGAGTTGCTTGCTCGCTTTGAAGCCACCCTCTCGACGACGCCAGCAGTCGCCAAGACCTACGAGAGGCGCGGCCTGGCCGCGCCGATGACCCGAGGCCTCTTCCTCAAGTTTCTAACGGATGAATTGTTCGGTGCGGGCTGGGAGCAACCAACGGATTCGCGGCTGCTCGAACACGCCATCGGCTAGATCGGCGCGCCGAGCGCAGGTGCGGAATGTGTCGCCAGCGCTGCTTGCCAGCCCTGCTTGGCAGAAAACTGCTGCCACGGTTCGATGTCCAAACTCCCATCGCAGCTCAGATCAGGCCAATAGCCCGAGGCTGTGCATGCCTTGAACGCCGCGGCACACGCCTGGAACTTGAGCGCGCCGTTTCCGAGGAACGTCTCGCCGGCGACCAGCGTGCTGACCGAATGGGGCGCGGTGTTTTCGGCAACGATGAATACGAACGGCTTGGGCGCCGTCGTGCCTTCGTACAGGCACCGCGCCAAGCTGTACATGAACGCCTGCAGGTCATACCCCCTCTCCTCAGCGTCCCGCGCAAAAGCACGGGTCGAGGCAAAGCGGCTCGTCTTCAAATCGAAGGAGATGTCGGGGTGGTAGCTGTCCATGCGCACGCGCATGCGCAGGCCGGTGGTGGGCTCCGTGAAATAGATCGTCGCTTCGGAGATCGCCTCCTCGATGAAGCGCCCCAGCGCGCGGCCCTTATACGGCGTGTCCGCCACCTTCTGCGCAATCCGGCGGGCGGTCGCAAACATTGGCTCGTCCACCACCAGCTTGCCCGGATGCAGCGCGGCAAACTTGCGCAACGTCTGGGGGCGATCCGGAATGCCGGGGAATACGGCCAACTCCTGGCTCACCGCCTCAGGTTGGAGAAGCAGCAGATGGACGAGGCTGCCGAAGTCCCTTGCTTCCGAGGACGTCTCGCATACGGCAAGGCCGGCTTGGAAGTGCGCGGGCGAAATCAGCAGGGGCTTGAGGAGCGAGCAGCTCAGTGCGTCGCGATCCCCGTGATAGGCGTGAGCAGGCATGTGCTCGAACATGCAGCTGTCGCCCGCGACCCCCATCGTGGGCTGCTCGGTCATGTGCTGGCCGGTCAGAGCCTGAACCTGGGCCATCGCGATATCGAGGGAGAGGGTGTTGTCCATATGTGAAGCAGTAGTAGGGGGCTTCTTTCTATGGAACCACGAACGAGGCGTCTGTCAAGGCCTTGAGCGGCGTTCAATGACCCGATACGGGACCAATGGCGTGGGTTGACTGGGCAAAAGTGCGTGTTACCTTCAAAGCAGGGAAACAGCAAGCATGACCAACCAATCTCCAGCCGGCTCCAGCGCGGCCAGCTCCAGCACCCAGTGGCTCACGGATCTGCACCAGGCCATCCAGGCCGGCAACGATCTGGATCTCTGGCGCGTGCTCGAGCAGCACCGCGACCCGGTGGAGGCGCACCACAAGCTGGCCACGCAGATCGCGCGGCTCGCCTACAAGGTGCAAGATCGCCCGCGCTTTTCCGAGATGTTCCTCGTACCGGTCATCGAGAGTGCGGGCACGAAGCTGTTGGAAGAAGAGACTGTGTGGCGCCAGGCCGATCATTGCGTCGGTGAAGCCCTCGATAGCTGGCTGCCTGAACGAACTCGCAAGACCGTGTTCGCCGGCATCCGGCCGTATGACTGGATCGGCACGTGGCGCCCGAGCGTCCTGCGGTGCCACCTGCACAGCACCGTCCCCGGCGGCCTGAACAAGAAAGTGTCCTTCCTCACCGAAACGATCGACTGTCCGGAAGACACACCGCGTTTGGGATTCATCTGCATGGTCCTCACCAGTGAGCGCGGCTGGCCGCAGCTGCCTGCCACGGACACGGTGCGCGACAACCGGTTCAAGTCGGTCGTGGCCTATGCCTTGCAGCCGAACGCGAAGGCCGTACCGCCCACGGTGTTAGCCCCTGACCGCCTGCAATTTGCAGTGACGGATGGACTTTGCTTATGGCTGCACCTGTTGAATGAAGCAGTTCCTATCACGGGATGGACCGCGGCTCCGCTGGCCGCGAGTCCTGACGTTGTGAAGGTGACCCTCGCTTTCGAGCACGACGTCACTCCGTTCAGCCAGTTCACGATTCGCAAGCATCAGATTGGCCTGGAAGGGGTGCGCTCTGTCTTGACCATGCTCCAGGCAATCGCCCCGAGTTTCGACTCCCCCATGGACATGCCGCGCGCTGCGGCCGTGTCGCGAACCCTCTCCTTGACATGAGCAGCTTTCGTGTTTTCATGAAATGAAGCACGCAAGGAGAACGCAATGAACCTCAATACCATCGCAATCGCGCCGCACGCATCCGGCTTTATCAAGGTCGCCTGCGAAAACGACCCGCTGTTCGGGGAGAAGCGCACGATCAACGAATTCCTGATTACCGCGCGGCACCACGGCGACGACGAGAATCGCGCAACGCTCGCAATGCATCCCCTGCATGCCACGCTCGCCAAGCCTGTCGACGGCGGCGAGGCCAAGGCCGTCACCGAAATTCCGATCACCCTGTTCTTCAACAAGACGTCGAACGCGCTGGGCATCAAGTACCAGGCCTACTCCACGGAAGGCAACGTTCCGGTCTGCGCCGGCGACGGAAGAAACGCGAAGCGCTTGGCGCGGGCCGCCGATAACACGCCGACGCTGCAGGACGTCGCCTGCCCGGGGCCCGAGCTGTGCGCTCTGGTGCAGACCTGCGCCGCCGTTTGCCGCAGGCAGGTGCGCATGTCCGTGCAGATTAAAGGGCAGGGCGATCCGCTCAGCGTGTTCGAGGTCCGATCCTCGTCGCTGAACACGTACCGGGCGCTCAAGGCCCAGCTGCAGCTCGTCGAGCACCGCTTCGCCGGGCTGCGCCACGTGCCGCTCAAACTCACGCTCTGGCAAGCAAGCAATGTCGCTAGCGGCTACCAGCCCTTCACGCTGATGCAACTGGCGCTCGACGCGCCGGACGAGACCACCGCTATGCAGGCCGCCAAGGCAGAGCGCGAGCGACTGACCAGCGCGGGGATCAACGACTCCATCGACGACATCCAGTCCACCGACAGCGACGCCGTCGAGTTTGTCGGCGCTGCGCTGGACTTCGGCGCGGTCAGCGAGTTCTATAGCGCAGATGCAGCGCGCCGCCCCGGGACTGAAGCCATCACGCCGCACTCGACCGGTCGCAGCGCTCGCGCGAACCTCGCCAACCGGGAGCTCGCCGGGGCAGCCGCGAGCGCGTTCGCCGATGCGGTGCGGCCTGCGAGCGCCACCTCACCCGAAGCGGCTCCAGCCGCTGCCGAAACATGAATCACTCGATCACCCGGCTCGTCGTGGGCGAACCCATCCAGGTCCGCCTGGGCCGGCGCGTGACCCAAACCCACGCAGGCCCCAGTGCCGCGGGAAGCCTGCATTGGTGCAAGGGCGGTTGGGTCCCCAGCAGCGGTGCCCCCCTCTCGTCGGCAGCGCCAGCCGCCCATGTGCAACGGCCCAGGGCAGGTGCTGGAGCGCCCCCCGACGCGGCATCTTCCGCGAGCGTTGTGCCCCTGGCCGATGCGGATTCGCCCGCGCAGGAGCCGGCAGCCCGGAAAGTAGTTAGCGCCGCTCGGTTACGACCCGCGAAGTCTCGTCCAGGGCGCCGGATTGGTTGGGCGCTCGCCGGCCTTGCAGCGGTCATGGTCGGTGCCGGCCTGGCTGTGGTGTGGACCGGCGGCGACTTGGAGGTTCCATGGAGCGTTTCTGCCACCTCTGCGCCGCTGCCTGCTCCGGTGCCCAAGCCATTGCCCATCGCGCCGGCACCCGCGCCGGACGACGGGGGCGCGGTGAGGGTCGTAAGCGCTCCATACACGCCCGACGCGGAAGCTCCGTCCCCAGCGGCGTCGGGAACTGCACCGATTCCTTCACCAGCGCCCGCCGCTGCTGAACAGGCAGTTGTGCGCCAAGATCCCCTTGCTCCCGTGGTCGCCCCGGCTGCACCTGTGGCGTCCGCCGCATCCGCGCCGTCTGCCCGGCTGCCCGCGCCCCCACCCGTGTCCGTGCATGCGCATGCCACGCCCGCGAAACCCAAGGACGCACCGCAGGCTGCCCAGGTGAGGCCCGCGGTGATCCTGGATGAGGCCACGCCCGCGGTGGGTCCGGTGGCCCGGCCGGCCAGCCTTGTCGCTTCTTCAGCTAAGGCGGCACCCTCGAGTACGAAAGTCGAGGCACCGGTGGCAACGCGGCCGCCCGTGACACGCGGCAGTGGACTCGTTGCCATCACACCCGATGGGAAGTCAGCCGTCTTCACCAACCCCAAAACGCGACTTCCAGTGCAATACAAGGTCGGCGAGCAGCTGCCTGGGGGCGATTCGATCCGCGCGATCGATTTCAAGGAGGGCAAAGTTGTGACCTCCACGAAGGAGTACAGCCTTGACTAATGACAACGGCGAAATCGTGATCGACCCCGTGGCGATGAACATCGTCAACCGCGTTGCGCCCGGCAGCTTCCAGAGTGGGACATACCGCAGTGCGGGCGGGCTCCTGGTCGAAGGCAAGATCGAAGGGGACGTCGAAGTGACCGGTGGCCCGCTCGTGCTCATGCCAGAAGGCGAAATCACGGGCAGTATTCGCGTCGATGGCGAGGCCTATCTGTTCGGGACCATCGGCGCCCTTTCCGAGCAGGAGCTGAGCAACGTGGAAATTGCCGGCGTCGTGTATCTAGCTGAGACGCTCCAAGCGAAAGCGAACATCACTTGTGGAACGTTCGTGAACTATCACGGGGCGAGGATCTACGGACACATCTGGAGCTCGCCTCCTCGCGAAAGCTAGGCTGCATGCACCCACGGTATGTCGCGCAGGTTCTCAGGGACCGTGGCGTACAGGCGCCTGCGGTGGAGCAGATTGGCGCCTATCTTCGTTCCCTTGATCCCGCGAGCCAAAACGAAACTCACGAGCGCATTCGCAAGATCGCGCAAGGCGTGGATGAGCGTGACGACGTAGCTGCACTCCTCGAGGGGATCGGTTCGGCAGCGCGCCCACCAGCCACACAGGAGCCGAAATCGACCGACAGGGCCGCAGTGGCGACCGGGCAGAGCACGAGCCAGGCGGCTGACACGCGGAATTCGCAAACGACGGCATTGCTGCGCGCTCACGGCATGCACGTGTATGCCAAGAGCGCCGCACTGAAGATCGAACTCGACACGTTGCGTACGGCCGACGCGGACGCCACGCCGCGGTACACCTTGCAGATCGAAGCGACGCGGTGGCACGATGGTCGCTTTGCGTGGGAGCGAAAGATCCCGTTTCAGCTCACCGCGCGCGAACTGCCAGTCCTCGCTTCATTCCTGCTGGGATTTGCGGGAAGCACGCTCGTGTTCAGCAACCACGGCCCGAACACCGACAAGCGCCTTGAGATAGAGGACCAGGGGGGCAAGCTATACGTCAAGTTGTCCTATGCAGGCCGCTCGCCCATTCCGGTTCCCGTCGAAGCGCCGGACGTGTTTGCGTGGGGAGAGCTGTGCCTGGTTGCCCTGCGCCTGAATCGTTCCATGCTGGACGGGGAGGCCACGGTTGCGCTGCTGCGCCGCCTCGGGAAGATGATCGGGTCGCGCTGATGGACATCAAGTGGATCCCGCGTGCCGTTGCATTGCCGCTGCTCGGGCTGCTGATGGGTGCGGCATTAGGTGCGAGTGCGTGGGGGCAGGGCAGGGTGCCCGTTCTCGCGTTGCTCCTGCCGGTTCTGGTCTCGCTCAGTGCGACGCGCAGCCAGGCGTTTTGCGTGGGGCTGGGGTATGCCGTCGCGGTTCTTCGCTTCGGCGCTGCATTCATCGGCAGCTGGTTTGGCGATGATCTGTTGATTGGCAGTGCGGCGGTCCTGACGTACGGAGCCGTTAGCGGCTTCGTCTGGAGCCTCGGGTGGAGCGGCTCGATCCGGCCGCTCCGCCGCGCCGCCGCAACGATCCTCGCCTGGCTCGTCGCACTGCTCCCCCCGGCCGCCATAGGCGTGCCCGGCCATCCGCTGATCGCGATGGGGTATCTCCTGCCTGGCTCGGGCTGGTTCGGGCTCGCGGCGAGTGCACTGGTGCCGGCAGCCGGCGTCTGGGCGGCAGCGCGGCA
>Ga0172380_10009920_pt1 | contig 10065 bp, 24 predicted proteins | sample Leawe162metaG_FD_119747 | JGI IMG/M metagenome (GOLD analysis project Ga0172380, IMG submission 119747) | Leachate microbial communities from a municipal landfill in Southern Ontario, Canada - Leachate well 162 metaG | ecosystem: Engineered > Solid waste > Landfill > Unclassified | place...
AACTCTTACATTTCGGGCATTTCATAATCTTTTCCTTCATACTATCCCCTGCCCGTCAAATTCCTCATCCTGACAGACTTCACCTAAACATTTATAACAAATTAGGCTCGATTTAGCACACCATATACCTTCGTTATCTGCTATCACCATTGGCATTGCGTGGCGACATAACTTCTCTGCTTCTTCTACTATTGTTCCATCTTCTTCATTCATATTAATCTCCTATGTTATCGGTTTATAAGGTACTGTTAATAAAGGCTTACCACATTTAGGACATACTTCTAAGGCTCCTGTATGCCTCCAATCATCTTTACTATCATATACATTTGCCCAATCACATACTGAGCATTTCTTTTTAGTATCTAACATCACAATCACATCCTTTTACTTCATCATAATCAAAGGTGTAACTACAATTACTTATTACTTGGCATTTACAATATTCTTGGCACTTTTCTTTTATGTTTTTACCATCCTGATAAATCGTTACTGCTACAATAATAGATACACATATTAAGAAAAATACTATATATATAGATATGCTTTTACTACTCACTTCATTCTCCTCTTAATGAACTCAGGACACTCTTTATTTGGCTCTGTTTTAATGTTTCTTGAGCAAGTAGTATATTTACTATTGGCTACTGTTAATGTGCGGCTAAATCTGCATTGTTCGCAATCCATTATCTTCTCCTACCCATAATCTTCTTAATACCACTTAATATCCATAAACCTATAAAGATAATTGCTACTACCGTTATTGCTGTATTCATAAACCTCCTATATTATCTAGCTAATGCATCCCAATAAGAATAACCAACAACCTTCACCAACTAATCCAAATATCGAACATACTATAAGACATAATTTATACTTCCCACTTTTTTCATTCCATTTGTTATATTCCTTATAGCTTTTATCATTACCAGCAAAAATACCTACTTTGAATATCCATATAAATCCTGTTATTAACCCTACTATAAAAGACATTGACATTAATATTATTCCATATATCGGCATTTCTACTCCCCTCCTATCATTGATACATCTAAAGGTATACTATCCTACCAATGACAAATTAAATATATTACGATTAATATATAAAATGACACCTTTAGTAATATCCCAATAATTTCTCCCATTACTCCAGCTTTAGTATTCTTTTCTTCATGCAAAGCTTCCCAAAATGTTTTAAAAAATGTTTTTAGCATATCGAACCTCTTATAATATCATTATCCAATCATAGATATATCAATCGGTATAGAATCGTATGTATTCTTTAACAGTTCCCCAAAGTTTACTGGTTCGTTTGGATAAATCCTCTTTGTGTCTGAGTTGAGCTTAATCACACGCTTATCTACTTGGTATTCCCCTAATTTTGCGAACAGGTTACGCTCACACGCTTCTCCTATTGATACAAACCCATCTTTCTCTAATACTATCTCTGTAGCTTCTGGATTTTGAGCTATTTTATCCATTAAAACATCGTAATTTAACGAGAAATCGCCCTCTTTATGCTTTCCCTGTAATGCAAGTATACCCGAACCCATTACCAAGCCCTTAGTGACCGAATCTAACTTCCAACCGCCCATTGCTGTGCTTGACGGTATCTTTAAATCAACATCGGTTACTACTCCATCGGTCATTATTGCGATAGGCTTTATGTTATTCTCTATACAGAAGTTTACTACACTCAAATGGGTGTTATTCTCTACCTCAGAACGCCAACAGGGGTTAAATATCTCTCCAAGTGTTGTAGGACTCATTTTACCGTTTCTCTCGAAGAATATACGCTCACACATTTTGCCTTCTATCGCATTCATGAGTCTTTTTATTACCATGCGGTCTGTGTCAGTCTCAGCTTCGCCTTTTAATTTAAAGAGTTCATCCATCTTTTTGCGTAGCGGATAACACACTACACCGTCTTTTGGAGTCCATACCCATCCGTCTTTAACGTGGAACTTCCCCCATTCATGGAAATGAGCGTAGTTAAGTTTGTTCCAAGTTATTAACGTATCATATGTTCCATTCGGGTTAAAGTTGTATTCACGTTCATCCCGATAGACTATACAGTGTAAATCAGCTTCCATCTCTGCTGTACAGTTAAACACTCCTAACATACCTGCTTTGTGGTCTGGAACGCTGTCAACCTTTTCCCATGTCCCTTTACGGAAGTCTACCAAGTTTCTCATCTTGCTCGGATATGCGCTACGAATATCCCAATCATACAGCGTGTCCCAATGCCCTGTTTTAAAGGTTTCTATCCAACCGCCTGTGCAAGTGTTGTAATAATACTGATTCGCCTCATCTGGTACATCTTGCCAAGTTGGAAGATTCATCGCTTTAATAATGTCTTTATAAGCTGTTATAGGCGATACTAAAGACTTCGGGGTTAACCCTAACTTAATAAGAGAGTTATATACACTTCTTGCGGTTTGCTCTGCGATAGATAATCTACCATAAATCTCACCATCTTTTAAGTCAGGTTCTATTTTTGTGACCATGTATTGCGTCATATCCGATAAGATGGCAAACGGATAATCCCCTGCCTTCTTTTCAACCGTAAACAGCGTTTTCGGGAAATACTTGAACTCATAGTTTATATCATCTATCTTTTTCCAAACTCTACCATGTTCTACTTTATCTTCGCTGTCTGTAGAGTGAATCCAAAGCCTTCGGATTTCCTGTTCGGTAAACCCTTTACAGATATTCGCTACTGCGTGGTCTAAGTGATAAAAGCATTGAATAGTAGGCTCATTCCCTAAATCGTTATAAGAAGAATCTTCAATAATCATTTTTAGGGCATCTTGAGACTTCCCACTCTTTGAACTGTATAAGTATCCGTTTTGCCAATAGTAGACTATAATTCGCACTTATGTTCTCCTAATATCCAACCTAATTGCGTAAATCCTAATATTATAGTAATTGCAAACATAGTACATATATAAATCCACATTGGTATAGTAACCATACTTATATCAACTATTCCTAAAGTAAATCCTTGTGTCATCCAGCAAAATAACCCTGCCATAGAATACACGCAAACCACCTCACCGCATTCAGATAGAGTTAATTTACGTTTCAGTATTTTTAAATAGCTGTTGGTTATCTCACTACCATGCTTTTTAAAAGATACCGATATATAAATCATTCCGCAAACCAATATACCAAAGAATACAAAAAGACCAACTTCCATTTAATCGCTCCTAACCTAAATGGCTCTCATGGTTACTTGATGCTAATCTTGCCTTCATTTCAGAGTCGGAAGTAACCTTTGGTAAATCTGATTTTAACTCAACTTCATCCCATGAAGCATTAGGCCAATCTGAATCGGGAATCTCATCTTTCTTATGCTTTTTTGGCTGTTTAGGTTCTTTTTTGCTCTTAATTGTGGGGATTTTACCTCTTTTTAGCCAAAACCACATGATACCAGCACCTATAATAATGCCTAAAGGTATCGCCCATACTAAGTTCCAATCAAATACTGTCACTGTTTCTTCCATTTAACCCTCCAACTTCATAGTTCCATTTGAATACATATACGCATTTGCACAGTCTTTACAAAAGGGAGGTTCTATCTGTACACAAGCATTTGGTAAACGTACACAATCTTCGGGCTTTATCTCACTTATTGCGAGACTTTTCTTACATATCGGGCAGATTAACTCAATCTTCATTTAGTAGTCCTTCCAGTACCGCTTACCACCTATTTTAGTGATAGCTTTAGCAGCCCTTTTATCGGATGGAATAGGTTGCTTGCCACTTGGTGTTATATACCTGCCATAATCAGCCCTTAAAAACTCCCATTCGGGATTCTTTTCACCTTCGGATTTACGCTTTTCCCGATGCTTTTTAATCATACCGATAAACTGCTGCTGTGAAGCTCCACCTTTCATGTAGTTGTGACGGAATCTTTCTCTGTCTCGCAGTACACGCTTCCAAGTTACGTTGTTAAGGTCTATTGAGACTGGTGCGCCATTATCCATGACAGCACTATCAAACCCGTCTACTTCCTCTTTAATAAATCCTGACCTGTTTAATACTGATTTATCGTGTTCTGTTAGATTACCCATAACTCTCCTTTTTTATTTATACTAGCATTATATTTGGTTCTTGTCAATACTATTAATGTAGTTTTCCCATAATTGGATAGTTTTTACTTTCATAGACATACCCTCTTTGTGGGATTTCTCTTTGACAGACTCTATCAATTCAGGTGGTATGCCCTTCATATGCAATGCTCTACCCTCATAAGGTTCATTACCAGATTGGACTCCTGCCCTTTTACACAGGATATACACCCATTGCCTTTTAACTCCAAACTGTTGTGCAACAGCTTCCATTGGTAGATGCTTATGAGACTTACGGTAGTCTATAATCTCTTGAGACTTTTTACTAAATCCTTGCATTAAACCTCCGATTTCTCTTGACTCATTATTCCCTTTGCGTTCTCAATAAGTTGGTGAAGTTCTTGAATCTTAATATCCAACGCTTTTATATCGGTCAAACTAGATTCTTTAATGCCCATTTCTATAAGTTTGTGATATAACTCTTTAATCGTAGGATAAAACCCCATTATCTTCCACGCTTTACCTTCTTCCCCATCTTCCGATTGCCCTTTACGCTTTAGAATGAAGTTTAGATTGTCGCAATCTATCTTCCAAGTCTTACTGATTACAAAAAATTCTCTGTCTCCCGTTCGTTTAGCTTTCATTATACTCCTTTTTTTATTGACTGTTTTCTGTTTTCCATGTCCTACTACCACCCCAACCCTTTTCTCTTTTATAACGCTTTATAAAGAGTGTCCTAGGGCATTGTGGGGGTTGTCCGACAACCCTAATTTCACCCTCTTGAATAAACTTCCTCAATTTTTACCACAACTTTAATAACTTGCGTTTGTAACCCTACAGACTCATAAAATGAGTGCTTCATTAGCCTTGCGTTCTCTCGGTCATTGAAAGTCATAGGATTAAATATACTTCCTGTTTGCTCTGGTAATCCCAAAATCCTGCTTGATATTTTGTCTTTAATCGCCCAACGAATAAGCGATACGGCTACCATAGGTTTTTCTAATTCCACAGGTTTTTCAACTTCTGGTTTAGTTCTCGTTGGTGGTACTTTCAAAGAAGGTGCTTTCCTGCCTGTTGCGTGATTCGTGTATTGCTTGCCTTCTTTTTCTTCAAGCCTCTTTAGAAGGCGGTAAAGCATCCCCCTTGCCTGATTCATTGAATGTGGTGGGTCTTTGATATAATCATCAACTCCCAAAGATTTTGAGATTCTCTCTATGGCAGCTTTTTGATATTCTGTTGGCGGTGCGTTCCAAATACTCATTCCCTTTTACCTCCACAACATAACGGCAATACTGCACGATTAATATATTCTATAGCCCCACACCGATTGCATACCCATTTAGTAAGCCAGCTATCCATCTCTGGGGAGGGTTTCCAAGATTCATCCATAACCATTCTAAAGTCGCAAATGTTAAATATTTTATCAGACACTTTATTCTCTGTTACTGGACGAATATATATTTCTTTATTGCCTCTCTTTGTAAAATATCCAGCACGAATAATAACTTCCTGTATATAAGGAGTTTTCCTTTGACAACGTGGTATTCCATCTAAAACTCTCCATCCTAAAAACTGTGCGGTAGTCATATTCCACCTGCCAAACGCCGATTTAAGAATAATTTCTGCTCTTGTTTATTGTCTTTAAAGAGAACAAAATCTCGTTTTTTTGAAGGGATACTAATATTACCATAACGAGATAAATCATCGTGCTTGTATTTATGCTTACTTTTGCATACTTCACATATTCCTATTGCGTGATATTTTTTATCACCCTGTAATTCTGTGACTGATTCCTGTCTACGATGCTCTACAAAATTCTTATTACAATAAGGGCTTGGCTTAAAATCAATATCTCTTTTCATAGTCAACTTTGTCCTCCCCATAGTGTTTCATATCTGGTTCTCTAACAGGTTTATCCCATCCACACATTACACAAACCCAAACTAAATCTTTACCGTCTACTACTTGCCTTGCAACCCCGTTTAAACAATGTGGACATTTTATCCATTGTTTGACTGGAGTTAAAACTGCGATTGGTTCATGTGTCATTTTAGAACCTGCCCTGCCAAATAAATCTTCCTTTGCAGGTGGTGTATAACTCCTAACTCTATACGGTGGTGTCTCTATTCTCATCTACCTAACCTCCAATTTTAATTTTAAAGGGACAAGTTTTATGTGTTGCTTGTGTAAGTTCCTGTGTATCTGGATGATTACAAAGTCCTGTTATTCCCTCCCTTCTGGTGTAAAATCTACACTCATTGCATTTATAAAATTCGTGCTTGCGTTTAAGCATTTCTGCATATTCAGGTTCCTTAATCTCACGATAAGATAAGTCGATTTTCCCCATTTTTAATGCCCTTCTTTTTTATAGTTTTTAAGTATACCCTCAATGTAGTGTATGTGTGGTTCGTTTTGTAATACTGAGTCTTTTATTGCGTCTACTACCCATTGCTTTGAGTATAATTCTTCATACTTGATTAATCTCTTAATTGAACTTTCTTCAAAATCACCTGATTCTTTTTGGTAAATGTCTATTAATTCTTTATAGCCATTATTTTTATTAAGAGACATAGACTCAGGGGTGTTAGCAGATAACGTATTGTCTATGTCTGTTATATCACTACTTAATATATTATTTACTTTATTTTCTTTTTCTTTCTTTTCTTTTAAGGTATTGCGTTGGCATTTCTTTTGGTATTGCGTTGGCATTTCTTTTGGTAATGCGTTGGCATTATTATTGTCAACTTTAGCTTTGGAGTGCCATCGTTTATTTGCTATGTCACGCTGTTTTTGGGATTTAGCATCTTTAATTTTCATACGGTCTATTAAGGAATTTGACCAAAAATATTTATCATCTGTTTTAAATAATCCAACATCAAACATCATGCCAAATATTTCTCTGGCAATGCCAGTGGCAATGCGATGGCATCCAACTATTTCTGGGCTTACAAAATTACCATCAGTATCTTTCCAAGCATCTTCTTCGTCTATATAGTCTAATGGTTTACCTTGTAGTAGGGGGTGGATAGACTCAATAAATCCTTTCAGTGGTAGTTTGTGTTCTTTTTGAGTAGCAAGCATTTCTACTATGACCCAAAATATAGCGTAAGACATAATACCGTAATTAGAAATCACTATGCGTATTTTAGGGTCAAGAAAAGCATTGGTATCGTGGGAAAAATAATAAGTATCTTTACTCATTGACTTCTCCCTTGCTACCATTTCCCTTTTCCTTACGTGGTCTATCCCAATATATACTGCGACAATCGGGATTAGGGCATTGACGGGGGTTTGGTATGCGTGGTGTCCATTTGTAACCACACCTGAGGCATATACATTCTGGTAGGGTTATTTCTTCTGGCATTTAATACTCCTATATTGCGTTTATGCTAGTGTTATATCACATTGATTAGGCATTGTCAATACTTTTATGTCAATGCCTCAATTTTAGAGTTTTAGCATATCTTCTGGTGTATGTAATTCTACTTTAATGCCCTCGGATTTTTCTATCTCAAACTGTCTTTTGGTTGCACTTTCGTGGAAGCCAATTTGTGACACTACAATAACTTTTTTAATAGGCTTTGGAACAGATGGATGTAGTTTAGCGTTTGTAATAAGTTCGCTTAATGTTGGATATTTTACTAAGAATGTTTTAGTTTGTATTGGTGTTCCATTCTGCATAATCCCATCTATACCTTTGTCGGGCATTGGTTTAGTTGCTTTGTAATATTCATTTACCCAAACTTCAAATTCTTGAGGGCTTAAACTCTTAATTTCATCTAATGTTCGGCTAATATAACTAAAATGTGTAAACTCTAATGGTAATTCCCCTTGCCTAACAGCAGATATTTCATAAGCATCTTTGCTTATATCAATCCCTATCCAATTACGGTTTAGTTTTTGTGCAGTAATTATAGCAGTTCCACATCCACAAAATGGGTCTAAAACTAAATCTCCGATATTACTTGAAGTGGTAATAATACGATTTAACAAAGATAGTGGTTTTTGAGTGGGATATCCAACTCTCTCCTTTGGAGATATATGACCACCTGATTCTATGTCATTCCAATAATCCTCTGGTATTTTACCTTTAGCAATATATTCTTCTCTTGTTGTTTCGTTTTGTAAACCACCATCAGTACCCCATATTTTACACTTCTTACCTTTATCTGTATGAAGTGATTTATAAGGTATTCTTACTTGGTCTAAATTAGCCGTATAAGTTCGACTTTTAGAATATCTCAAAATAGTATCATGCTTACGTGGGAAATCGTTACTTGGATGTGCTGGCCCTGTATAACACCAGATTATTTCATTACGGAAATTAAAATATCCAAATATCCCATCCATAATCATTTTTAAGTAGTGGCTTGCTTTCTCATCGCAGTGTAAATAAATACTACCAGTAGGTTTTAAAACTTTGTGGCAAGTTTGTAATCGTTCCATCATGTAAAATAAATAACTTGCAAAATCAGGTCTTTGTAATGCAATATGAGCCATCCATTCAGGAGCTTTATCACGCATAGTTTTTACTTTATCTGCTTCTCCCCAAAACTTCTTAGAATCCTCATAAGATACTTCCATCGCTTCGGGTGTCCACTTAGATGTTCCCTTTTGGACTTTACCCGTAAAAAAGGGTGGGTCTAAGTAAATAAGGTCAACTGACTCAGGTTCTATATCGTGGCTCATTACAAATAGGCAATCGCCATGATAAAATTTATTCATATCTCTCTATCCTTTCAGAGCTTCCCACGCTATTCTTCTACACCTACTACATATTTCGTGAGTTATTTTATACTTTAATCTATTCCCACTATAATGTTCTTCACAAGGACTACGTTGCCATTCGATAAAACCTTTTAGTAGAATCTTTTGCAAAGAATCGTGCTGAAAGGTTTTATCGAACTCTGCCATCTGTTGTATATCATCTGAACTCAAGAGAACATCTTTTAGAAACTTCTCCTTGACATTTTGCGGAACTTCTGGTATAATAATTTTCTTCTTTGACATAATTAACCCCCTAATTCTTGAATCCTATTTTGTAACTGAGATTTTACAGTTATGTAATCTAACTTCGTAGGAACTTCGGCTCTATCGGCTAACGCACATAATCTTTCTGCCCCAAGTCTTACAAATAACCAGTTAAAGTAATCCGTATGGTCATTATGAAAGGCTAAATGACATTCATTACATATTCCTTGCACATTTTCTTCATCCCATCTAACCGATTTACGAACTCTGCCATAAAAGTGCGATGCGACAATACCTTCAATCTTAACGTATTTGTGACAGTGTTCACAGAAACCGTTAGCCCGAAGCCTAATTAATTCGCTAAATAGTTTATCAAGAGAATGTACTTGGCTTGGTTTCATCTATTCCCCTCCCAATTCTCTCTTTAAATTACATATAGGACAAGCATATACTTGCCTACTATAATGGTCGTGTCTTAATATCCCCTCATCTTCCAGCACCTTGAGGAGTTTTAATTGGGCAGCTTTGGTTAATACTGTTTCCCGTTCATATTCTTGCCACGCACCTTGATAATCATCTTCGATGTTCTTCATTTCTATTGGGCTTAAAATTACCTTATCTATGTCCATTACTTACTCCTCTACATACACAAATTCAATACGAGTTACAAGCCAATTTTGTTGACAAGGGCGATTAGCCTTCAAGAATATATCCACAAACTGTCTCGGTGGCATATATGGAAAACCTTCTCTCTTAACTTCTGCATTGCCATATTTAGAATCTGCTAAAAGAGCATCTAGCCTCTCTCGGCGTACATTAGTAACCAGTATCTTACATATCTTCTCAACCTTCTCGCCTTTCTTTAATCCCTGCCCCTTAACGATAGCCTGTAACTTGTCACCTGCCTTAACATCAAACCATCCAAGCCGTCTAGTAACTGTCTTTTCTCTGTACCTAACTTGTTCTGTTGTAAGTGCAAAACTAATATTCTTCATTTCAGTTCTCCCATAAGATAAGACTTACA
>Ga0172380_10009921_pt1 | contig 10065 bp, 9 predicted proteins | sample Leawe162metaG_FD_119747 | JGI IMG/M metagenome (GOLD analysis project Ga0172380, IMG submission 119747) | Leachate microbial communities from a municipal landfill in Southern Ontario, Canada - Leachate well 162 metaG | ecosystem: Engineered > Solid waste > Landfill > Unclassified | place...
CTGTTATACCCATAATCCTTGCAAATTATTTGCCCCGTGTCAATATATATTTCTTTGCGCCGCAATTGCTTATCTGATTATTCAGCACCGACTACCTTGGCATTCATCCCTGTGGCAAGCCACAGGGTATTCTGGCGAAGGCGAATAAAGCTGCATAAAGGGAAACAGCCCGCCTAAGCCCGTCGCGGTTAGAACTTCCACTTGTCGAAGCAGGCTACCTTGTCCATGGGCAGGCGGTTTTTCGGCCGGATGTGGTCGGCGGAATAGCCGAGCGTCAGCAGGCCGACCACCCTTATCCCCTTCGGCACCCCGAGCAGGGCCTTGACCTGGTCCTCGACAAAGGACCCGACCCAGCAGGTGCCCAGGCCTTCCTCGACCGCCTGAAGGGTCATGTGGTCAATGGCAATTGCCAAATCTATCGGGTAGCACAATTGCCCGCAGCGCATGACGTATTCCGTGTTGGTGGCGCAGCAGGCAATCACCACGGGCGCCTCGCCCACGAAGGGCTGGCTGTTGGCCGCGGCCATGAGTTTCCGGCGCGTCGTTTCATCCTGGACGACGACGAAACGCCACTCCTGGAAATTCTTGGCCGAGGGCGCCTGGCGCGCGGACTCCAGCACCGTCAGCAGCTTTTCCTTTTCCACGGGCTTCTTCTGGTAGGCCCGGACCGAATAGCGGTTCTTGATCTGGGTCAATAGTGCCATGGTTGCCTCCGTGATATAGTAGTCAGAAGTCAGGAGTCAGAATTCAGTAGCATGAATAACCTGTCCAGACTATGAATCCCTTATCCTGTCTGCTTTCATTATAATATCTACCTAACTTCAACATGCAACTTCAACATTTTCGTATTCTGACTACTGCCTACTGACTCCCGGTACTGTCCCCTGACTACTTTTTCAGATTCCACTGGGCATTCAACCGGAAAATGCCCGGCTCCTGGGTGGGATTCTTCACCACGAACGGGTACCAGTCCTCCTGCCGGTGATACTGGACAGTGTGGTCCCAGGAGTGGACCGAGAGCGAGAGGAAGAAATTGCCCTGCACGAGGGTCAGGGGGCTGATCGAAAGCCGGATGGCGCCCGCGCCCTCGATGGAGTCGATCCGGCAGCCGGCCATCTGGGTGTTGGACCCGTAAACGTAGAACCCGTTGCCGGTCTTGACGGCAAAACCGAAAACCGGTTGTTCAACGCGGACGCGCGCGCGATAATTGATTTCCACCGCGAACTTTTCGCCGGTCGTGAAGGTGCCGGTTTCGCCGCCGGCGGCATCCAGGAACTTGACGCCTGTAATTTCGATGTCCTTGCTGCCGTATTCCACCGCGTGCAGGCCGCCGCCCTCGCCCATGTAGGACTTGAGATACTTGAAAATCACCTCCGCCGGCCGGCCCTCGGCCACGAGCTTGCCCTTGTGGATCAGGAAAACGCGGTCGCAGAACTCCTCGACCGTCTGGAGCGCGTGCGAAACGAGCACCAGGGTCTTGCCGCGCCGCTGGAAATCGCGGATGCGCGCCAGGCACTTGATCTGGAAGGCGGTGTCGCCCACGGCGAGCACCTCGTCGATCAGGAGGATGTCCGGATCCATCTCCACCGCGATGGCGAACCCGAGCCGGACGTACATGCCGCTGGAATAGAACTTGACCGGCATATCCAGGAACTCGCGGATGCCGGCAAAGTCCACGATCTTGTCGAAGCGCTCCTTCAGCGTGGCCTTGGGAATCCCCAGGATGGCGCCGTTGAGGAAGATGTTCTCGCGGCCGGTCAGCTCCGAGTGGAACCCCGCCCCCAGCTCCAGGAGCGAGGATATCCGCCCATGCGCGCGGACCGAGCCCGCGGCGGGCAGGGTCGTGCCGGCAATGAGGCTTAAGAGGGAGCTCTTGCCCGAGCCGTTCGGGCCGATAACGCCGATCGTCTCGCCGGGGCGGACATCGAAGGAAACCTTGTCCAGGGCCCAGAGCAGCCTGGGCGGCTCGCGCCGGACAAGGCGATGCAGCTTGCCGAACATGGTCGGCGGCTCCGACCCCTGCAGGCGGTAACACTTGCTCAATCCCCTGGCTTCGATGGCGTTCATGTCAATAATCAGGCACAAAGGCACACGGGCAGAAGGCACATGGTTGCGAATCCGCGCATTCCTGAATGCTTAACAGACTTTGTGCCTATGTGCCTTTGCCACTTTGTGCCTTTCTTCCAATTAGAACATATCCGAAAAATTTCCCTGCAATTTCCTGAAAAGCCGGTAGGCCGGGAACACGAAGAGGAGCGCGATGATCGCCCCGGCGCATGTGCCGGCCCCGAGCGGAAAAGCGGCGCCCGGCAGGATCAGGGCGCGGTAGGCGCTGATGATCACCGCCATCGGGTTGGCCATGTAAACCTGGGCCAGGACCGGAAGGTTGTAGGCCAAGGCGATCTCCTCCATCATCCCGTACGAATACATCACCGGCGTGATGAAAAAGAAGGCCGTCACCAGCACGCTCACCAGGTGCTCGAGGTCGCGGAAGTAAACGTTTGAGCAGGAAAGGAACAGAACGATTCCGAAGCAGAACAGGAAATGCACGGCTATCACCGCCGGCACCGCCAGCGTGAAGAGGCTTACGTGCTGGCCATGCAGTCCGAGCAGCACCGCCAGGAGCGCGAACTGGACGATGAGCGTCAGAAGGAAATTAATAAGGTTGGATATGGTCGTCGCCAGCGGCAGGATGACGCGCGGGAAGCTGACCTTCTTGACCAGGTTGCCGTTGTCTGTGATGCATGTCAGCCCGTTGAAAACGCACTGCACCGTGAACTGCCAGGCAAAGACCCCGATCAGGATTTCCGTCATCGGCACGCCCCGGGCCAGGATCCTAAGAAAAACCAGGTAGATCACCGCCATGAAAAGCGGCGTCAGGATGCTCCAGAGGAACCCGAGCACCGAGTCCTTGTAGCGGCTCTTCAGGTTGCGCATGACCAGGTTGGTCAGGAGCTCGCGATGTGTAAGTATGTCGGTTATGACGCCCATGTTATAGCAAGCAGTTTATAAGGTTCAAAGTTCATGGTTCACGGTTGGATATGCAAAATACGACTGTCTCGCTGGCAATCTTTGGTAAACCTTGAACTTTGAACTGTAAACTTTTACTTTTCACCCCCGTATCCCTCGGGATTCATCGTCTGCCAGCGCCAGGAGTCGGCGCACATTTCATCAAGCCCGCGGGTCGCCTGCCAGCCCAGCTCGCGGTTGGCTTTGGCAGGATCGGCGTAGCAGGCGGGTATGTCGCCGGGGCGGCGCGGGGCGATTTTATACGGGACCTTCCTGCCCGAGGCTTTTTCAAAAGCCGCGACAGCCTCGAGCACGCTGTAGCCGCGCCCCGTGCCGAGGTTGTAGATGGAAAGCCCTTTTTTGCCGCTTATTTTTTCAAGCGCCTTCAGGTGGCCGGAGGCCAGGTCCACGACGTGGATGTAGTCGCGCACACCCGTGCCGTCCGGCGTGGGGTAATCGTTGCCGTAAACCGAAAGCTCCTTCAGCCGCCCGATGGCCACCTGGGTGATGTAGGGGAAAAGGTTGTTGGGAATGCCGCGCGGGTCCTCGCCGATTTTGCCGCTCTTGTGGGCGCCGACCGGGTTGAAATAGCGCAGGATCGCCATGTTCCAGGCAGGGTCTGAAACGTGCAGGTCGCCGAGGATTTCCTCGATCATGAGCTTGGTCCGGCCGTAGGGGTTCGTGGCCGAAAGCGGAAAATCCTCCCTGATCGGCACGCTCCGCGGGTTGCCGTAGACCGTGGCCGAGGAGCTGAAGACGATCGTCCTGACACCCGCCTGGCGCATCACCTCGCACAAAACCAGCGTGCCGGTGATGTTGTTCTGGTAATATTCCAGCGGTTTTTGGGTAGACTCGCCCACCGCCTTCAGGCCCGCGAAATGAATGACCGCGTCAACCTTCTCCTGCCGGAAAATGTTTTCAAGATCGGCCCGGTCGCGCAGGTCGGCCTTATGGAAGGCGATCTTGCCTCCCGTTATTTCCTGAACGCGCCGGACGGCCTCCAGCTTGCTGTTCTGCAAATTATCGACCACCACAACCTCGTAACCGCACCGGAGCAGCTCCACGCAAGTATGGCTGCCGATGTAGCCTGCGCCGCCCGTGGCAAGAATTTTCATCTCTTCGTTCCTTAAAATTAACGGCCGGCCCGGCCACCGTTGGTTTTCCGCAACCTATATAGCATTTTTGCTTGGGATTGACAGCCTTTTTTAAAATCGGGCTCCGCCAGCTGCGGCCCACACCCCCCCGCCGCCACAGAGCCGCGCAAGGCTGTGCGGCGCACAAACCCGGAATGTGCCCTTGACAATTTGCCGGAGCCGTGCAATTTATCAGCCCATGAAAACAATCAAGGCAGGCGCAGCAAGGACTGACATCACACCCTCCGGCCCGGTCTGGATGGACGGCATGATCCGCAGCCACAAGTCCACCGGCGTCAGGCACCGCCTCTATGCCAAGGCCATGGCGCTGGCCAACGGCGACAAGCCCGGTGATTTATTTGTTTTTATCTCAGTGGATGTCTGCGGCATAAAACGTCCCGTCTACGACGCAATTTACGCCCGCATCTCCGCCCGAAGCGGCATTGCGCCGGATCATATTATCCTGGCCGCCACGCATACCCACTCCGGCCCGGCAACAGCCGGCTATATGAATCCCCGGGAAGAAGAATATATCAAGGACCTCGTCAAGCTGGTCGGCAAGACCGTTGAAAAAGCCTTCCGCGCCATGCGCCCCGCCCTGGTCGGGTGCGCCTCCGGCGCCGAAAAAACCATCAGTCATTACCGCCGCCTCCTGGCCAAGGATGGACGCGTGATCATGAACTGGGAGCCTTACAAGCCCGAGGAAATCATCGGGCCCCTCGGTGAAATAGACCCGGAAGTCGGCGTGCTCATGGCGGTCGCAGCGGATAAAGATAAAAAGCCCATCGCCATCCTCTTCAACCACGCCGGACACCCGAACGTGATGTCCGGAGACAACTACCTCCTCAGCGCCGAGTACCCCGGCCTGGCGGAATCCATCCTCGAAAAGCAGCTCGGCGGCACCGCCATCTTCGTCAACGGCGCCCAGGGCACGATGGATATTGACGGCCTGAAGGACCGGGACTGGGGCGGCATGGACCGCGTGGCCAACGCCCTGGCCGGGGCGGTCGGGCAAACGATCAATTCAATCAAGGCCGAGGCAAATGTCCCCCTGCGCAGCGCGTCAATCCATTACGAAATCCCGGCCCGCAAGGTTCCGCCCAAGCTGCTCGCCTGGGCCGAAAAAATCCTCGCGGAAACGAAGGGCAAAATCAAGGCCGTGGCCGACGGCGTGGGCGACGATTACAAGGCCAAGCTGATAAAAGACCTGCACTCGGCCGAGGATGTCCCCCACCAGGCTGACCAGGTCTGCATCGCCGTGGGCGACACGGCCTGGCTGAGCTTCCCCGGCGAGCTCTTCACCGAGATCGGAATGCGCATCAAGAAAGCCAGCCCCTTCAAGCGCACCTACATCGTGGGTTTGGCCAACGGCGGGATAGGCTACATCCCCACCCGCAAGGCCATCCGCGAGGGAGGCTACGAGTCGGATACCCGGAAAGTCGTCGACGAGGCCGAAGACATCATCTTCGACAAAAGCCTCGCCCTGCTCAAGCGCGTCCGCGCGCTGCCCGCCGGCTGATCCGGGTCCGGATTATTTTGTTTATGCCGGATGCCGCCATTACAGCAGGGCATGGTATTTAATATTTAAGGGCTGTCCCGAATGGGAGGGAAAATAAATGAAAATTTTCATCGCGGTCGTGGCGGCGCGGGCGGCAGGATTCCTCCTTGGCGGCGCGGGCGCGCGCCAGGGCCGGGCGCGCTCCACCGTGTTATTCTGCGCGGAGAAATGACATGAACGGGAACGATCCCATCCGGCAGACAGTCAAGCTTTTTGAAAGCCGCGGGCGCGCCCGCGCGCTGGCCTTCGGCTCTTCCAACACCGAACGGTTTCTGCCGGGGATGCACTGGTTTGACTGCTTCGACCTGGCCATCCGCCAGAAGTACGGCCGGATCCTGACCTGCATCAACGCCGGCATCAGCGGCAATACGACCGCCGATTTGCTGGCGCGCTTCGACGACGACGCCGCGCGCTACCGGCCGCACCTGGCGTTCGTGACGATCGGCGGCAACGACTGCAATCCCGCCAAAAACATAGATGGCGCAACTTTCGCGGGCAACCTCCGGGAACTCCACCGCCGGTTTGCCGCGCTGGGCTGCGCGGTGATATTCCAAACCTACTACGCCCCCAACCCCGAAGGCGTGGATCCGGTGCGGCTGCAGAATTTTTACCGCTACATGGACCTGGTGCGCGCGGCCGCCGCCGCGACCGGCTCAGCCTTGATAGACCATTTGCGCCGCTGGGAGGCGCTGCGCCGGGCCGAGCCGCAGAAATACATCCGGCTGATGCGCGACGGCTTCCACGTCAACCCGCGCGGCAACCTGGCGCTCGGGGTTGACATTGCCCGGCGTTTCGGCGCAAGTTTAGGCCAAGTTGACCCGGACTGCTGGGGCGAGGCGCTGACCATCCAGGCCGTCATGGACCGCCTGGCGCCGGACACCGTTCCTGCGCCTTGACAGACTCAGGCCGACTCGTCTAAGGTCCTGGCCGTGGAAGCGCACTCTCAAACCTGCCCGGGCATGTCCGGGAGGGCCCGGCCCGGAAAAATATTATTTGCCGGTGCGACGCACGGCCCTGCGAACCGCTCCGCGCTGGCGGGTCTTTTCATGCTCTCCGGAGCGTTCGCATTGCAGGGAGGCTCGGCACCGATGACCGAATCACAGACGCCGGAATTCAAGGCAATAGTCGAGATCGAGGAAACCATCTGCCGGCTCCCGGACTACAAGGCAACCTCCAACGGCTCGGGCATGTTCTGGGGTTCGGGCAGCCCGCAGATCGCGCGCCTGGGCGACAAGCTGTTCGTGAGCGCCTTCGAGGCGGTCCCGGAAATGGCGCCGCTCAACAATGCCCGCTGGGCTTTGTATGAGCGGGGACGGGACGGATGGCGAGTGTGCCAGCGCGACCTGAAAGACCGGACCCGCGAGCCCTGCCCGCTGGGCGTGAGTTGGGCAGGGAGGCTGATCATGTCGGCCAACCCCACCCTTTTGCCGCCGGTTGCCGCGCCGGACATCCGGCAAGCTAGGGTCACGAGCGGGGCCGCCCGCCCGGAATTCCTGGAATTTGACCCGGAGCGCCCCGGGCGTGAGCCCAGGCGCCTGATACCAAAGTGGAACGGCACGCCCGCCTTCACGGACCACTCCTACCGCGCCTTTGCCGCCGACGGCTCAAGCGGAGAGTTTATCCTCTTCAACAAGGTTGGCGTGACGCACGCCGAATGGGCGTTTCTGGACCGGGACGGCAAGTGGCTGACAGGACAACTTGCCTGGCCCAAAGCCGAGGACCCGAAGTATTCAGTATACGGCGAATTCACTTCCGTGGTTTATGCCGATGCCATTCTCAGCAGCCGGCAGGTGTATTACATCGGCCAATCCCCATACAACATCTGGAACCGCATCGACCCGCTGAAGACCGAAACCTGGGGCCGCGAGCGCTGGGGCTGGCGCATGCGCAAGCTGCACTGCGCCTGGACCCCGGACATCGCGTCAAAGCCATTTTCCGGCTGGACCGTTCTGGACGACGCCATGGAAGACGGCGGCACCGTCGGCACCGGGGATGCGTGGCTCGCCCCCGACGGCCGGGCGCACGTTGTCTGGATCAAGGAACCGATCAACCCCAAACTCCGGGACCTCCACTTCCCCGATATCAAGCGGGACTGGCACCTGTGTTACGGAATTTTGAAAAACGGGCAGCTGGTCGAGAAGCGCACCTTGCTCTCCGGCGGCGAAACCATAGGCCCGCTGCATCCCGCCGGCTACCTCGGCCAGGCGCGGTTCCACATCACACCCGACCGCACGCTTTACATCATCTGCCGCCTCGAGGGAACCACGCCGGCAACGCGGGAGCTTACCGGGACCTACGCCCTGCGCATGGCCTCCAACGGGCAATTTTCCGCCCCGGTCCGCATCCCCCTGGCCCGCCCCATATCCGGCGCGTTCTTCACCGCCTCGCCCCGGGCCGGCAACGCGCCGACCGAGGCGGTGGACCTGCTCATCGCGGACAACATCGAAGGCGCGCCGGCGGCGCGTTACGCGCGCGTGAGATTTGTCCGGGCCACCCGGACGGATTAAAAACACCGCGGGGGAAGGCGGGAATCAATGCCGGTAATGGGCGCTCTCGATCTTGAGCTGCCTGATCTTGTAGTTGATGATGCGCTTGGTCGAGCAGAGGTGCTTGGCCACGCTCGTGGCGTTGCCGCGGAACTTCTTGAGCGCGTCCACGATCAGCTCGCGCTCGTAGGTCTGCACCATGGTCTTCAGGCTGACCTTTTCCGCCGGCAGGATCTCGGTGTGGGTGGCCTCGCTCGTCTGCAGCGAGGGCGGCAGAGAATAGCCGTGGATGACGTCATCGGTCGCGGTCAGGACGGCCCGCTCGATGCAGTTTTCCAGCTCGCGCACGTTGCCCGGCCAGTGATACATCATCATCATATTGATGGCGGGCGTCGAGATGCGCTTGACGTTTTTCCTGTGCAGGGCGTTGTACTTCTGCAGGAAATGGTCCGCGAGCAGGATGATGTCCGAGCGCCTCTCGCGCAGGGGCGGCAGGTGGATCGGGAAAACGTTCAGGCGGTAGTAGAGGTCCTCGCGGAATTTCCTGTGGCGGATGGCCTCCTCGAGGTTCTTGCTGGTGGCGGCGATCAGGCGCACGTTGACGCTGATGGTGGCGTCGCCGCCGACGCGCTCGAAGGCCCGCTCCTGTATCACGCGCAGGAGGCGCACCTGCACCGCGGGGGAGATATCGCCTATCTCGTCCAGGAAGAGCGTGCCGCCGTGCGCCAGCTCGAAGCGCCCGCGCCGCTGCTGGGCCGCGCCGGTGAAGGAGCCCTTCTCGTGGCCGAAGAGCTCGCTTTCGATCAGGCTCTCGGGCAGGGCCGCACAGTTGACGCTCACGAACTTGCCCTCCTTGCGCGAGCTGGCGTGGTGGATTGCGCGGGCCACGAGCTCCTTGCCGGTGCCCGACTCGCCGCGGATGAGCACCGTCGCGGAGCTGTCGGCCACCTGGGCGATCTGCCCGAAAACGGCGCGCATGCTGCCGCAGTTGCCGATGATGTTGTTCGGCCGGTAGCGCTCGTCCAGCTCGCGGCGCAGGCGGATGTTTTCCTCCATGAGGTTGGAGCGCTCCTCGAGCTGCTCGCGGATTCCGGCCACGGCCTCGGCGAGCACGCTGGCGACCAGCTGGAGGAAGTAAAGGTCCCGGCGCAGGTCCTCGTCGTTGGCGACCTCGCGGTCGATGCTGATCGTGCCGATCACGTCGCGGCGGTATGTGATCGGGACGCAGAGGAACGCCACCTGCTTGTTGCGGCGCGACTTGGTCAGGTTCAGGAAGCCCGGCTCCTTGCTGATGTCCGGCACGATCACGGGCTTGCTGCTCTGGGCGACCCGGCCGGTGATGCCATCGCCGAGCTTGTACTGGCCTCTTTTTTGCTCTTCCTCGCTCAGGCCGCGCGAGGCCTCGATGACAAAAATGTCCGTGCCGGGCTGGCGCAGGGTGAGCGTGCCGCGGGCCATGCCCATCTCGGTATCCATGATGTCAAAGACCTCCTTGAAGAGGGCGGAGACGTTGTGCTGGCGTGCCATGGCCTGCGATATGCGGTATAAAACCTCCAGCTCTATTTTGCTTTCCCGTTTCACGCCAGCCATTGAATACATTTTTGTAATCCACGGCAAGAACAATTTACATTTTTGTAACTTAATAAAAAGTCGCCTGCTTGACGGATTTTACCGAACGACCTGAAATGACCGGCCTTTCCTGCAAAAAAAGGCTTGCGTGCTGACTTGGCACGGTTTTTGCTGTATATAGAGGATATATCGAGAAGGATGGAGGATCTATGCCAATGAAAGGCTGTTTACAATGCCTGGAGCGTTGTAAAGTCATCACGGATTGATTTAAACTGCATGTGCGACCGCAGGCGGGCGGTGCCCCGGGAAG
>Ga0172380_10009922_pt1 | contig 10065 bp, 18 predicted proteins | sample Leawe162metaG_FD_119747 | JGI IMG/M metagenome (GOLD analysis project Ga0172380, IMG submission 119747) | Leachate microbial communities from a municipal landfill in Southern Ontario, Canada - Leachate well 162 metaG | ecosystem: Engineered > Solid waste > Landfill > Unclassified | place...
GCGGTATTGGACTTGTTGGGGTCCACATTGATGCTATATTTGGTGACAACTGCCGTGCTGGTCCAATAATGGGTAGCATCCACGTAGCCTTTGAATGCCAGGCTGGTGCCGGCATCGAACGCCGTCCGGATGAGATCCTGGCCGGCATCTGCAAGATCTTCAGTCAGATCAAATGTGACGGTCCATTCCTTGAAGTTCAGAAGGGCGGATGGTGCGGTATCCTGCAAATGCATGAGCTTTTCGGTGCTCCATGCTGGATCGATTTTCAGATTTCGGACACCTAAAACGCTGGTGTCAGCGCCGCTAACTTTCAGATTACCGGCGCGGCCTGGTGCATTAACTAGACTCATTGTCAAATACTCCTTTACAAATTGTACAATTTGTTTGCAAGACCATGCATAGCCTCCGCGTCTTGGTAGATGCATCATTGGCGAAAAATATCAGATGTAATCAATCGTAAGAATCTCTAACCATGTCTTCAGATCATCGCTTGCATCTGAAAACTGGTAGATGTTCGTCAAATTAAACGGAATTGTCGCCCCTTGCCAGGGCAGGCTTACCGCGGAACTCAGGTAGGTTATGACGGCATCCGCCAGATCCTTGCATTTTTGCTCGCTATCTTTCGATATGCAGCGAACCTCGATTTGCCCAAACTTATCCATGTCGGAAGCTCCAAGATAGGGCTTCCTGGTCACTGGAAGATCGCATACCGCGATACATGCATAAGGAGATGTCGCGAGCAAGCTATCTTGCAAGGTAAAGTTCCGGCCCGATATGACTCCAGAGATCAATATAGATATACCGGAATCGTTTTGCAGGGCAGCGGCTAAAGCGGCGGATAGGGAAGACATGGGAAACCTCGATAAGTATTTATGTCAAGAAAATAATTTGCTTGCCATGAAGATATTTGCAATATTGGCATTAATCCTGTTGGCCGTGCCGGCCAATGCAGCGCTTGAAGACCCTAACAACTTAGAGATCTACATCAATGATGCAGGCTACCAGGGGGCTATATGCGCCTGGCAGAATAACGACACCGGCATATGGACAGTGGTCTATATCGGACCAGACCAGAATGCAAAATATTTTATTGGGAACGAGACGGGATATGTGAGGATAACCTAGTCGCCGAAATTTCGGTCGATTATTTCGGGGGCCTTGACCTGCATAACCATCGCCCCCGGCCTAATAAACGGCCTGCCTCTTTTCGGATCGAACTCTTGGTAAACAGTATAATCTGCTATCGATCCTAAAGTTATTTTAAACACGCATGGACTGATGCGCTCGACCTTGCTACCTGCATCCAGACCATCTCCGCGCATGTAATTGGTATCATGATTCGCATTGGCATAAGCGGCGATCTTGCCTTCTTCAAGAATCTGGTTGGAGCACGCTTCGCCTTTCTTGTCGATGTTCTTGATTTCTTCGGCGATTGCGGCACGCAGAGCAGCCGTATCAACCTTCATCTGAATCATGAATATAGTTCCTCAAGTGTGCTCATGGGCTGATTGGCATAATTGGCCCTTTTCGCTTCAAATCCGTATTGTAGATGGCAACGACATCCTATAGCAATCTCCCCTGGATATTGCCCTTCTCCGGGAATATCTTCTTCTATTGACCATGTAGTGCCGTTGAGGCTTTTATGTGATGGTCGCACCCGCCCGTCCCCCGCCGTAACCCACATCTTTTCTTTCGCGCCGGCGCCGATGGCGATGTTCTGTGATCCGCTTCTTATGGCCCGTCCCCGTTCGGTCCTGATAATCGTTTCCGGCCTATGGCCCGCGACGATTGATACTAGATTAGGCTCTTTCAAGATCCGCCTAGCCAATGGCCTCTCATTCTTCATCGAATTTTGCCAGATGAAGGCAGTAAGCCGCTTTTGGTCAGTTGCCGCCATCCGCTTGATCAGGAATCCGCCCCTTTCCTTGATGTAATCCGTCGCGATCTCTTTGACATTGGGCGGCTTGATCAGGCCGTATGTCGCAATGAATGCAGCTCCAAAATCTACCATCTCAGGAAACAGCCACTTCTCCAGCGCCGCCCAAACTTCGCGATTCTTGGCAAGTGATGCCTTCCGGTATGTAGCCATCGCGCGAGCATTCAAGATATCGGTTGGCCCATATTGGCCGGTGATATCGAAAAAGCCAACGGTCCGCAAGTATGTTTCGATTTCCGGGCCAAATTTCTTGAGGATGGCGGATATCTCGCGATCGGGCAAAGACATTTATAATCTCCTGTGTGTAACCTGCAATCTCATTCTGTCCATTGCGGGTAGAGAAATTCACCTCACAAAAGCTAGGAGCACCAGACTCCCACACTTTTTGTGGCCTTTCCCATAGCTTCCAGAATGCAGAACCATATTCTACGGCGTTGCCAAGACCATTGAACCGATAGTCATCTTCCCAATAGGTTATTGTCGTGTCTTGCCAGAAAGTGGCTGTCCTGCCTTTGAGATCGGTCTTTCTCGCGACAGATCCCCATTGGCGGGGATAATCCAGGACATCGCCTTGCAAGGAAATATCGAGAGTTGGGATGCCTTCGGGGCAGTCGCTGGCAAAAACACAATCCGGCACGTCACTCATATGATCCCCTCTCCCAAATAATAGCAGCAATTCAAATCATGATTATCCCAATAGAGCCCAAACGGCGCATACTCCTGGGATATCGCCCTAACTTCCATCTTCCATGCCCGCCTTCTTCTTACCCTGAGCCGCCAATTCTTCCAGCCCCTCATCCGGCCAAACTGCTTGTAGGGATCGTAGCCTATCCAGACATAGCACCAGAAATCGCCCGGATGCCTCATATCCATGCTGGTATAGCGATTGCTTGTGATCCAGCCTTGGAAGCCGGGCCCGCCTGTGATGGGATGGCGGTTATAGATCCTGCGTGTACGAGTCATGTCCTTTGTTTCCGGTCGAACTGCCTGCGAAGCTAGTAAGCTAGGAGTTTTCACGTGATTATTATTTCGGACAAAGATTATAAGTAAAATCGTTATCTATCGCGGCTTGCCTAAAGACATTATTATATAAATGTGGCAAGACAGCCTAAGCTCTCATAAATACAGCACTTATCATATATATAGCTTATCCATCGAAACCTCTTAAAACATTGTATTTTTTGTCCATTATAATGATCACGTGCTTAGAGCTACCTCTATAGCTTCAAGCGGTGGTTCGACTGGAAATAAAGGGGTTAACCGATCAGGTCCAAAGGAACTCTGACCAGGTTGCCAGAAAAGTAAAGGATCTTCTCGCGATCAAACTGATGCAGGATATCTTGCCATCCGGCGAAAGTTAGGCCAACTTTGGGAGATTCTTGCATGATGTCTTGTACGGTCATGGTGCGCCGTTTAAGAGACTTTGATGCCTGGATGATAGACTTGATAGCAATCTCCTTTTTAGCCCGGCTAAAGGCCCCCACATCAAGGCTTTCTAATGGCTTCTGCCCGGTGGCTAATTGGAAGTCCTTAAAGAACTGGATATCATCGGAGCATAGTTCAAACCATTCGCCCCGAACTCTCTTCAAGGCAAAGAATTTATGCAGGGCAGTTTCCAGCCGTTTGGCCTGGGCTCGATTGACCGTTTCAATGAAAGTAATTACTTCGACCTCGCGGGGATTAGATGTGCGGATTGATCCTATCCTTATCGCGAAATTCGTCGTATGGCCAATCTTATAATATTCTTCCTCTTTCAGAAGGTAAACACCGGATGCTCTAGGGATCTTCCCGGTCAGGCAATCCAGATCCGAGCCTGTACCGCTCGCGGGCAAACGGCCTATCTTGGACGCTTTCAGAGCCAGGAAGTTGTTTAACATCCGGTCTGCTAGGCTCTTCTCTTCTACCTTCTGGCAAGGGGCGTCTATGTCTGCTAAGGTCTTAACTTCGCCGTTGATTCGATGACTATAAGTAGGAATAGCATGAAAGTGCATCTTGTATCATCCGCCGGTGGTACAATGATGCTTTAGGCAGAGCAAAGGGTTTTACCGTTTCCCTTTGTCTCACCTATTGTTCTTATCACGACTTCTATAACGTCTCCTGGCTTCAGTTCTTCCTTGTCACGTATTGATTTGGGAATCGTTACACGCTTCTGCTTATCAAGCGTCACGGTAGCTGTATATTCCGTCATGATTTAAGCTAGTATCTCAAGATATATAAGCGTTTTTGATTGGTTAGGATAAATACGTCTAAACTAGGATAAACTATTTATACTAGCGAAGCCTACTAGGGTATAGAGGTAAGACACATGATAATAAAGACAAAGGAGCATTATGATTTAATCGCTCAATTTGAGCGAACTTTCAAAGGCGAAAGACTTGATAAAGAACCTAAAGATATCTGGTCGAATGGACGTATATACCAAGATGGCAAGGTGAATAGCATGTTTTTGGCCTATCGATTGGGTTATTCTTATGGAAAGGTGGCTTAATCCCCCTTTAGGAGATGAAAAGGACATGTATCGAGTCGAAATGCAACGAACCATCACTCAGATTGCCGTTTTGGAATTTGAAGATGTCGCAAAAGAATATCCGGGTGCGTTTAGGCCGTTCATGATCGCGTGGTGCGACGAATTTGGAGGGATCTGAGACGTCTGGAATTTCAATAGGATGGCCGCGCATTGTCATTAGCCACGACAAAATGCGAATATATGCAGAGGATGGCAGCGTTCGTGTAATCTCTACCAAGACATGCCGCACCTGCCGCCATGCCATTCCCCATCAAGAGGATTACCAGGGCGATGATCGGGATATGGCCTGCCCGGAATTTGGGCTTGTCAGGGAAACGGATAGTTGTGGGGATTGGGAAGAGACGGATGAAGAGGAATGAATCTCATCCATATAGCACCGCTGTCCCGGCCTTATCTCCTGCCCCCAAGGCAGTCTTCACTTTTTTGTAATATCCATACATCACTTGCTCAGAATCCGCGCTTGCATACAGGTCGCCCAATCCCAGGGAGTGGCCCATTTCATGCAGGGCTATTGTCTGCACGTCCGCTCCAACCGTTCCCGACGTGCGCCAGGCATATTTTGTGTTAAACACAATGTCCGAGTCCACAATTGTCTTGTAGCCATCGACCAGGGTGCTCTTATACCAGGTTCTTGAATATGCCAGGCAGTTGTTGAGAAATGGCTTCCAGCCAATGGTGTTTATTTTGTTGTAGCTGTCGGTTGCAATGGTTGAACTTGATGTGATCATGCCACTATCTGAGAAGAGGTTCTGTCCTGATGCCACATCCCATGTGTTAGCCGCTGCGATCATGGCCGCTTGGACGGCAAGCTGTTGCAGGCCTTCGTTGGCAAGGTTGGCATCGGTCTTCAGGACGAATTTAAGCTGAGGATCGCGGGTATTCCATCGCTTGCCTGTAAGCACGTATGTGCCGCCTATATCACGAGCCGTCACCTTCGCCAGGCCATTTGAGGCAGCGATCTTGTAGCCGCGCGCCTTTCCCGGAACATTGATAGATATGTCAACACCAATATTTTCTTTGGCAAGTACCTTGGCCTCATCCTTGGAGAGAACTGTGATGCCTTGATATTTCAGGTTGCCATTCGATATGCTTAGATCGTTTTTATGTGGTGTATCGGATGGTATCATATATCCCGCACTTGCTATTGAGCAAATCAAAAATAGGGCTATCGCCCATGCACATTTCATAAAAACACCTCTATTATTTCGCGCCACCGATCACGATCCAGCCCCATCCCATGAGCAGAACCATGAAGGCAAATGCTCCTGTCAGGCCCCACCGCCACTTCTCCAAGCTTGATATCCGGGCAGGATCGTTTTTTGTGGTCTCACAGTGGCTTTTCAAATTGGCAATATCGATTGCAGCGGAGTCCTTGAAAGCGAGAACGCACCCCATCTTATCATGGATAAATCCTAGCCTTTCGTCCATCCTGGATAGTAAATCATGCTCTTCCGGGGTCAGGGCACCGCCTCCGAGGGATTGATATAAATATGATAGCAGATATTTGGATAACCGGCGCGGCGGTTTGATGGTAGAGTCATCGAATCGTCACCGCCTCAAGATCTATTACAGGTTATTGTCCAACCGCCAAAAGGCGAATCCGGCAAGAACTGTCTTTCGTATGGCAAAAGTGGCTCAGATAGTAGGACCGGCCTTGCTTCCAGCTCCTTAATCCTCTTTTCCGCCTGGGTTAGTCGCTCATTAAGCGTCTTGACCATCGCCACCATGATCGCTTCTAGCTCTTCAACGTCGCTGCATGTCTCATCCTCAAGTGGCTCAATGTCCATCATTTCGCCTTGGATACGTACGATATATTCTTTCATGCCTTTCCCGACTCTATCCTGTGACCTGTATAGATGCCCACAGCCGCGATTGCCAGACCTACCCATTGGCCGCCGTATTCAGACGACACCGGCCAAAAGGTACATGCAGCACCCATTGCCACCGCTACCAACGTCATCAGAAAGTTCTTTTGAGCATTGATGAACGCAGATATTTCCGCCAAGGTCGTCATGTCGGCCTCGGAGTCATGCCTAGATAGGCATGCTTGCCAGTCGCGTTGCCAATTGGCTTGCCATCGGCGGCATTATCCTTCACAAAGGCGGCTTGAGAAGGAGTAAGACTATTAGCAGCAATATCAAATATCCAGCCATCTTGAAATATTCCAGTCTCAAAGACACTTGCATTCACTCCTGAAAGCCGAATTGTACCGTCAACTTTTACGAAGTCTTGGCTAAAAGCGATACCTGTAAGTGCAATGATTGTTAACATGATAATTGACAGTCTCATCTAGTTTCCTCCAATTTTAAACGGCGTGTTCCCTTGCCTAATCTGCTTAAGCGCCTCAAGCTCCAAGACATCAGAGCCAAAAGCCGCCTTCCATTCCCACCTATCTAGGAGAGTGCCGCCCCCCGCCCTCTTGGCGACAAAGAACCGCTTGCCATAGGTCGCTACTACCTTGTCAAACGATTTCTCATTGATCTGGCAACCTATGATTTTATCCTCTGGTCTGATCTCAGATCGCTTAACCTCGCGGTATCCGGCGTCCTCTTCCACATCGAGCACTTCCCACCGGCGCACCAGATCGATTGCCCGGAAATTTGGGATAGTGGTTATCTCTCCAACTGGAAGGTCTGCTTCTGTGCCCGTCCAAGGGACACATTCAAGCCATTCATTTTCAGCCATTTATATCAGCCACCATATTAAAGGACTTATTAATTCATAATTCATATTATAATAAAAGATAGATCACAGTTTGGATCTATCTATTCTCATATTGGTCTGCGCTTCAGCATAAGACAGAAGCCCGTCTAGCTGCGAGACGATCCCCTCAAAGTTCTTTTCCAGATCCTTGATTTCATCCTCATCTTGCACGCCGTTGGGCAGGACGGAAGAGGGGGAGTCCACGAGCTGTTTTTGTGTCTTGGTCAGGGATTCTATAGCCTCATCAATGCCACGTACAACGGTTTTGAACATGGCAGATTTTACTTCAGTTGGGATTTCAAATGCCAAATTGGTCAACTCCTTCAAATAAATAATCACTCACGTCTATAACATCAGACAGAAATATGACTGTCTGCTCACCTATACAGATTTCTTCTGCGATTGGCAGGATCAAGACAATTCCTTCCAGATGGCCCAATCTTCTTCAGGAGAAATCTGAAAAAGAGATTTTATCCAAGACAGGATCATCAATATATCTCAGGCGGAACCGGCTCACCGGCCTTGCAGTAATCGCATCTGGCATCGAAGGCCACGCCTATCTTGCCGGGAGCCCGCCAGATGTTAGCCATGAACTCGGTCTCGTTGAGACCGGATGCAGCAACGGCACCATTCCATTCTTCCAGGCTCCACAGGATGAAATAATTCTCATTGACAAACGTGTAAGCATTGGCCGGGAGATGGATGCAAGAAAGCATTCCGGTGCTGGTACGCAGCTTGATCCAGTCGGTATTGTTCTCAAACGGTCCTACTTGTGTCGACAGTGCCATAGATGGCATGATCATAGCTCCTAATACGCATAAAGCAATTAATATTTTCATCATACGATAGTCACAACCCAGGGCTTAAAGCCCTCTGAATAGAAATCTGTCTGAAGATCGCCAATGGCCGCATACCCTGTCAATGGATCGTGGCGGCTTGTTTCGGCATTCCAAGACCAATCATCATTACTGACGCCCGCAGCGGGCGGTTCCGTGCCAACTGTTCCCGTTGGCGCCGATATTCGCAGTGCGATATTGCTTGCATAGGTGTAGTTGGCGCGGGCTGCCCATGCTGATAACAGAACATCGGTGTTTTGCTGAGCGGTCCATCCCATCGAATAGATACGAAGGTCGCGAATGGCGATGAGATGGGCGATGGAGGCGGGGGTGATGCCGGTACAACTATATAAATATGCAATTTTTGTACCTACCGGAAGATTCGATATACTACCAATGACATACGCATTTCCTGTCATATTTATATAATTGTCTAGATTTCTATTGATATCAGCTACATTCCCAAAACAACTTGTCGCTAGGTCGAGCGTGTTTGCAGACGGAAACCACGATATAGGAACTGAATTCGGGAGTAATGATGCCGCAATGCTCGTCATTTTCGGAAACGGTCCGTCAAGCTGAAAAAGTGTATTTGTGTATGCAATTAATGACGCGAGTGCGGAACATTTCTTAAGATTTTTAAATGTTAGTAGAGCATCCTCTCTACAATTAACTTCCGTTACCAATCCCAATCCACCCCGCACCGTGATCGTGCATTTCTTAGGTCCGGCGGTGGGTGTATAGCTGAGATCATGCGTCGTGCCGGTGGTGATGGTGACACCGGCTTCTGTCTGCCAGATAACCGTGGTAGATACCGATGTAGTTATCTGGGGATCGAACGTGGCCGCCCCGGTAGGATTGTGGTAGATGATCAGCTTGTTGGCGTCGGGATTCTTCCCGCGTCGCCTGCTTCTGATTGACATATTTAGCTCTGCTCTCTGACCATCGAGAGGACTATCTGATTTCCAGGCGTGGCCGCGAACGATATTCCAGAGTTTAGCAGCTTGAGCTTGACCCAAATGCTTGTAGCGCCCGCCGCGCAAGTAATTTCCTTAGACAATGATTGCCCATAATCGTCATGCTGCGATCTGACCATATCAATGGTGCCGGACCCGCCTGCTTTGGCGCAGGCAGGCATCAGGATATAGCCCGCCCGCTTAGCATATTCGGCGGCAAGCTCCGTCCAGGTCACATTATCGGCGGCTACTGTTGCATCCGAGTTCCTGAAGAAATGCACCTCAAACTGCGGCGCTATGGCATTGTTGTTTACCGATATGCGCATTTCTCGGATGGTTGCGCTGCCTCCTGCCACCCGCGCCCAGTTGGGAATCTCGACCAATGCGCCCACTGCGTCGTATTGGCTGGTCGCGGCCATGCCTGTGAACAATGTGTCAGATCGGACTACCGTGTAGCCCGCGTCTACCTTGTTTGTGGTGCCTGGGGTGGTTTGATCGATACCGACCTTGCCAATTATCGCAGAGCCTGCCGGGGTTGCTCCCTCCACAGCCGTCTTGATGTGTGCGAGTGTTGTCTGAGTAGCCGGATCACTAGATAGCTTCGCGGTGACGGCCTCCACGGCGGCCTTGATGAGGGCCTGGTTTGCCTCCGTGGCAGGCGCGGCTATGATCTTAGCCAGGATTGCTTGCTCTGCCGTGATCTGCGTATCTTGCTTGGCGGATGTGGCTGCGCCAGTTGGCAATGCAGATGACAGGACATCGACATCACCAATATTTACAGTAGCCGCTTCCAGATTTACGACCAGTTCACCGTCTGCATTAACTTTCAGAGGGACCAATGTAGTCCCATTCTTGCCATAGGATACAAATGCCCCTATCGAATTGCCAAAAATCTTCTCGCTTACCATGTGTCCATCTCCGCTGCTATTTCAGCCGGTAATCTATGCCAAATAAGTGTAAAAGTCGGATTCTTGCCCCAGATCGGGGTTATCATCCGCCTTCTTGATGATGTGATTCTGAGCCCCTTTGCGAACAATATCGCCAATAGATAGCGATGTGTCGCTCAGGATGAGGCTGTCGGTCTTTGTCCAAATTCCCTGAGAATTA
>Ga0172380_10009923_pt1 | contig 10065 bp, 11 predicted proteins | sample Leawe162metaG_FD_119747 | JGI IMG/M metagenome (GOLD analysis project Ga0172380, IMG submission 119747) | Leachate microbial communities from a municipal landfill in Southern Ontario, Canada - Leachate well 162 metaG | ecosystem: Engineered > Solid waste > Landfill > Unclassified | place...
CGAGTTTTACGATCTCAGGAATATCTTCCTCGGTTACGTTTCCAAGCCACAGGTCGTCGGGCATGATCACAACATTGACGCCGGATTTGCAGGTGCCAAGGCATCCCGTTTTTGAAACGCGAATGGTTGGGTCTGCTGCGCGGACCGCTTCTTTGATTTTTTTGTGGAGCTCAGCGCCTCCTTTTGCGCCGCAGCATGGCGATCCGTCTTCTTTTGTGTTGGTGCAAACGAGGATGATTTTGCGGAATTTTATTTCTGGGGGGGTCATAGTGTTTGGTGGTCAAAAGTGGTAAGTATGGAATTGTAAGACAATGTATGACAATTTGAGAGTTAGAGCAAGTGATGGGGTTGACAAAAACAGCATTAAAGAGCTATTCTTGGGCCTTAGAACTGAATTGTGAGATGAGTGGTAAGCGTGCTTAAACAAGTGAATTTACCGGTCGTCTTATAGTGAGATGGCATACCCGGGGTTCCAGGGGTTCTGAGACAAGTGCAAGGAGAATGAAAATGGGTTCTTTCAAAAACATGTGGAAGCAGCTGCAACAGGCGCTTTTTGGTCGTGGGGTAACGCCCGCCATGCTGACAGCCCTGTTGGCGCTCAACGACAAAAGCTGGATCGATGAAATAGTGGCAGTGTTGAAAAAGCATTCGGCTACGAACGGCGAACAGCCGATCGTCGATACCATGCAGATCGAATCGAACCATGAAGTGGCTCGCGCCATCATGGGCACCAACTTCCTAGGGCTGGCCGAAATCGAAAAAGCGTATGGAGTGAAATATACTCCGGCGATGCGGGCCAAGATGAAGATCATACCGGATGAACTGATGAAGGTATTGGTCACATGCGCCGAAACGCACATACTGGTTGCTGGTTTCCAGCTGTCGATCGATGATATTAATCAGAAGACGACGAATGTCATGTATTTCAGTCCGTCCTCTGATGGACCTTTTGAGCGCAAACATTTTGCTCGAATCGCGGTTGGTTTGCGCTGGTTCCTGCTCCGCAAAGAGGTGATCCAGAATTCGAAGATGAAGACCTATGGCGAGCAGAAAGGGATCATCCCGTTGGGCGAGGAATTGCCATACGCGCGGGAAGTTGTTTTTGGGGGCGTTGCCCTGTTCCTGACGACTGGGGAGCGGTTGTTCGAGCGATTAACCTTTGTTCGGTGTAAGGATGTGAGCTACAAGAGCTGCCGAGTCTGTGTGAGTGCTGATAACTATCAGGGTAAGTTGTGCATCAGCGGCTTCCATGATCGTCGTCGTGATGAAATTCTTGGTGCTTGTTCCATCCTGAATTCGTAAACAACTCATGTCGAGTTGAGCATGCAGGCCCTATGGACAGCGATCCCTAGACAACTCAGGCGTAACCCGCCATCTGCGCGACAGCTCTTTCGAGAGTTGTCGCGTATTTTTAATATTGACTTTTTGCGCCAATCATGATTAAATACTCCCACTACCGACACCGGATGAGTGCCCTACGGGGAGGAAAGTCCGGACACCCTTTGCGGGGTAACTCGCAAAGTCGTGGTGCTAGCTAACGGCTAGGCATTCTGCGGGGTATAAGCGACGTGCGGTCTTGGGGCAACTCGAGATACTGCATCCACGAAAACCTCCTGACGGAAAGTGCCACAGAGACGATTAAAGCTTGTCGCAAGACAAGCCAAATGTGAAAAGTGAGGTGGTGTGTTCACTCGATTGTAAGACCCCTAAAGGGTCGCGTGATCCGAATGCTACACCTCTTGTGCATAGCGCGAGCTATGCATGTGGCAAACCCCACCTGGTGCAAGTGTAAAACACGCAAAGAGCGCGCCCGGGCAACCGGCCGCCAAGACAGATGCTCATCACTCGCGGGGAAACTCGCGATGACAAAATCCGGCTTATAGGTGTTTGTAGTAAAAACCGCCCTTCGGGGCGGTTTTGTTATTTAGAGTGTTCGAAGTCCAGCGCTTTGTTCGCTGCTTAAAATATTTTTCGCTTCTAATATTCCGGTTAGTCTGAATATAGCCGCATCTTGGCGCCCCGATTTTCCGGCCATGCCACTATGGAAGGCTTTGGTTTCGGTTCGGAATTCGGAAAGATTCTTATCTGTTGTTTCTTGTTTACCTTCCATTCGAGTCATGCGTTCCTCGAGGCGTTTTGTAGTACCTTTTAGCTCAATGAGATCGCCTTGAATTGCGGTGAAGTAAACTTCGTGCTCGTCGAACCGTTTATCCATGTGGTCGATGAGTTCTTTTTTCATTGTCCGCATTTCGTTTTGAATGGTTTCGAGTGTGATCTTTTTTCGACCCCCCTTGTGGTGCATAGATTTTTTTGTTAGTGAGTTATAATCACTGGGTAACAGACGCGTTATTTTTTTGCAAGGGGTGATGTGTGCGTATCTTGTGGCCAACCGCATTGGCGACAAACTAAGTCGGAGCATGGAGCGTCCTTTCGTGTTTTGATGCGCCATTTCCAATAGTGTTCATTATCAGCCTTTCGTTTTGCGCAAGATACACAAAACTTTAAGTGTCGTGCAGATTTAGGATTGTCTGACCAGCATTCTTGTTTAAATTCATAAGATCCAGGCTCAGGGAGTTGGTTTTTTGTTTTCATAAATTTTATGTGAGGGACATTATTTTCGCATGCGTATTTTGAGAATAACACCCTCACTGAAACTGGCAATATCGAAAAGTTGATAACTTTTTGCAATCTGTGGACAACAAAAAAGTTATCCACGTGTGTATAAAAATACCCCGCATTGAGCGGGGTATTTTGCGTAGGAGCTTTATCGAATTCCTGTTTTTGATCGAACATCTTCCATCGTCCGCTCTGCCATTTCGCGTGCGCGAGAGCAACCTTCGGCGATGACTGCATCAACCATCTTGTCGTCGATTTCTTCTTTGCGTGCGCGGAAATCTGCGAAGTAGTTTGAGATAAGTTCGGCGAGTGTGTCTTTGAGCTCAACATTTTTGAGTGTACCTCCTGCAAAATCTTTGTTGAGATGTTTGTAGGTGAGGCCGGTTGGGTCAAAGAGTTTTGCAAGACCGAGCAAATTCTGTACACCTTGCTCATCGGTAACTGCTTTGCGAATTTTTTCGCTGATGACAGCTGGAGAATCCGAAAGGTAGATACATGATTTGTCACCACCGCTCTTGCTCATTTTTTTGTCTGACTCGAGGAGCGACATGATGCGTGGAACGTTGGTGAGTACTGCTTGTGGCTCTGGGAATGTCTGACCAAATTTGTTGTTGAACTTTTTTGCGAGCACGCGCGCGAGTTCGACGTGTTGTACCTGGTCTTCGCCAACTGGGTTGATGTGCGCTTTGTACATCAAAATGTCAGCTGCCATCAGAACTGGATAGGTGAAAAGGCCTGCGTTGATATTTTCGGCGTTTTTAAGCGCCTTATCTTTGAACTGTGTCATCTTTTCGAGCTCGCTCATTGGGGTCAATGTCATTAAAGTCCAAAAAAGCTCGGTGTGCTCGGGGATGTGCGACTGGATGAAGAGTGTTGATTTTTTTGGGTCGATGCCGAGCGCGAGGAGGTCGCGCACGAGGTTGCGGATGATGCGCTGTTTGGTCCCTGGCTCATAGTCGATGGTCATTGAGTGCCAGTCAGGAATGAAAAAATAGCGGTCAAACTGGGGGTCTGCCTGGAGTTCTACCCAGTTTTTGACTGCGCCCAAATAATTACCGATATGCATTTCGCCTGTTGGCTGAATTCCTGAAACAATGACTTTTTTCATAGTGGGGGGATTATAGCGCAGGGGAGATAAAATGGCAATTTTTTGGCTTATAACAGGCGGATTTTGCGAGGTGGTGGGTATTGACAAATTGACTCCATTATGATATCTTGTGCGGTCTGGTTTTGAAGGGCTTTCTCACGAAAGACCAGATGCACACAGCACGGTTGCTGAGTGTCTCGCTCTTCACAAGGATTACAATGGCACCTTTTTTTGTTCCGTCGGCGTCCGCGATCTCTTCGATTTTCCATATGAAGATTCGCGACATCCCGGCCTGGCTTGTTGCGGCCTTGGCCATGGATGAGGTGCACCATATGCTGACGGAGCCTCTGCTTCAAGAATGGTTCGGTTATTACCCTTCGGAGGCTTGGACGGTTCCGATTAAAGAGGCGTCCATGGGGTTGCAAACGGATTTGAAAAAGATCCGAGTAGACCCCGTTCGCAAAATGGCGGTTTGGAGGCTCTTTCATCATGGGATTATTGGTGCCCCTTCTCGTAAGATCTTGACAGTGGAGGAGTATGCGGATATCTGGAACGTCGCATTCTCTCCGGAACAACATCTCCTTCAGCCGTCGTCAGCGGTGCCTGTGACTGATCAGCAGATTGTGTCGTTTTGTGCGCTGCGTCCGATAGGTCCACGGTTGGTAGCTTCGATTCCGAAAAAGAAGCGGCGCGCGGCCTAGCCCCACGGCGCACACAACAGATTCCACGCAGAAACTTCGCGTGTTTGAGTCTGTCGTGTACGCCGTATTTTTTATTTCAACATTTTAACGTATACTAGTGTCAACTATTTTTATATGTCGTTCTATCAAAAATTCGCTCTCGTTTTTCTTCGACTCACGCTCGGTTGGATATTTTTATACGCCGGTATTTCGAAATTCATGACTGAAAATTGGAGTGCAATCGGATTTTTAAAGGGCGCAAAAATGTTTCAGGGCTTGTTTGGGTTTTTCGCAGATCCATCGGTGTTGCCATATGTGAATGTGATCAATAAGTGGGCACTCCTGCTGCTTGGGTTATCACTCGTGCTGGGAATTTTCATTCGCATTTCAGCGCCGCTCGGCGCCGCGCTTATGGTTCTCTATTTTTTGCCGCGCGGACTTCCGAAGCCAGATCCAACATCATTCATCGTTGATTCGCATTGGGTATACGCTGCAGGACTTTTTGTTCTCGCTGCGTTTCATGCTGGCCGCGTGTGGGGGCTTGCGCCGTGGTGCTCGAAATTGCCACTCTGCAAAAAATATCCAAAATTCCGCGCTTTACTTGATTAATTTGACAATATTAGGAAGTTCGAATATATTCGATTCATAATTTATTTATGAAAATGCCTATGCGTTTGGAGGGAAACGTTCCAGTTGTTTTTTTCAAAGAAGGAAATCAGATCGTTGCATATTGTCATGCGCTTGATCTGTCAACATGTGGCGCAACAAAATTAAAAGCTGAAAAAGCTTTTGCGAAAGCTGTTGAAATTCTTTTCGAAGAAGTAGTTTCCATGGGAACAACCGAAGAATTTTTAAGAGGTTTGGGGTGGCGAATAGTTAGAAATCAGTGGGTTGCCCCGATTTACATGGGTCAAAAAAGCGAAAAAATTTCAGTAGCTTTGGTTTAGTAATTAAAAATGGGGGGTATGGGAGGTTTAAAACCAATTTCTTGGCGTATTTTTGATAAATTCTTAATCCTACAAGGTTGTGAACTGAAAAGGGTTCGTGGTGACCATTTAATTTATAATCGTGCAGGGTTAATTAGACCATTAGTAGTTCCAAAAATAAATAATATACCAGTATTTATTATTCAAAATAATTTAAGATTGCTTTCGGTTGATTCTTATGATTTTCTTGAGTGGTTAAAAGAAAATTAAAAAAACCGCGCATAAGGCGCGGCTTTTTTTAATTCGAGAAGTTTAAACCTCAATAATTACAGGCAACACCATCGGTCGTCGCTTCGTCTGTGAGAACAAGAACTGACCAACGTCGTTGCGAATTTTGTTCTTGATGAATTCGTCGAACACTGGAGATTTGTGGTCTGATGCTTCGAGAATTTTGCGAACGAGCAAGCGAGTTTTGTCGATGATTTCTTTGTTTTCTTTAACGAAGATAAAGCCACGCGAGATGATATCAGGATTTCCGATAAGTTCGCCAGTGCTTTCTTCCATGGTTGCGATGACAACAAGCATACCGTCTTCCGACATCTGTGTGCGATCGCGCAACACGATTTCCGAAACGTCGCCAACACCGAGTCCATCAACCATCACGTATTCTGCTGGCATACGCTCTTCGGTTAAGCGACCACCATTCACATCGAACGCCATTACCTGGCCGTTGTCTGCGATGAATACATTTTCTTTTGCAACGCCAACGCTCGCAGCGAGGCGACCGTGAGCCGCAAGCATGAAGCGGTTTCCGTGAATTGGGATGAAGAACTTAGGCTTGGTCAAGCGAAGCATGAGTTTGAGATCTTCTTGCTTTGCGTGTCCGCCCGCGTGAACATCCATGTTTGCGTAGTGAACAATCGTTGCACCGTGGCGAACGAGGGTGTCTTTGAGGCGCTGAACTGAACGTTCGTTACCTGGAACAACTGATGATGAGAAAATCACCGTGTCGCCCTCCTGAAGTTTGAGGAAGCGATGTTCGCCGGTTGCGATGCGCATGAGTGCAGCGTTCTTTTCGCCCTGAGCACCGGTACACAAAACAACGAGCTGTTCGTCGCGGTATTTTCCGTATTCGTCCTCAGAAATAATGGTTCCTGGTTTGAATTGGAGATAGCCGAGTTCATGTGCGAGGTCAACGTTTTTCTGCATCGAGCGACCCTGAATCAGAACGCGTCGTCCGTATTTCTCACAGAGCGTCAAAATAATTTGAACACGGGTGAGGAGGGAAGAGAATGTTCCGATAATCAGGCGAGCTGGCGCTTTTGCGATGATGCGGTCGAGTTCGTCGTAAACAATTTGCTCTGAAATCTGGTGACCTGGAAGATCTGCGCCGGTTGAATCTGACAAAAGCGCGAGAACGCCTTTTGATCCGAACATCGCGATGCGTCCCAAGTCTGCTGGCTCTTCATTAACTGGAGTGAAATCGAATTTGAAGTCACCGGTAATGAGAATTGTTCCAAACGGCGTGTGCACAGCTGCACCAAACGCATCTGAAATTGTGTGGTTGATGTGGAATGGTTCGAAGATGAAATTTTTTCCAATCTTGAAGCGTTCGTCTGCGTGTTCAACAACAACCATGTTGAGTTTTGGCACGTTTGGATATTCTTCGTGGCGACCGCGAATCATACCTGCAGTAAGTGGTGCAGTATAGATAGGTGGGTTGCCGATTTTTGGAAGTACGTGTGAGATTGCACCGATGTGGTCCAAATGTCCGTGGGTGATAATAACACCGCGGATATTTTTTTCGCGGCCTTTGAATCCGGCAACGTTTGGAATGATGTAATCAATTCCCGGCATGCCTTCTTCAGGGAACATGAGACCAACGTCGATGATGATAATGTCGTCACCACATTCGATAACAGTACAGTTGCGACCAATTTCCTCAAGACCGCCGAGCGCGTAGATTTTGAGTTTGAGATCTGAGTCAGCTGTTGGGGTAACGAGTGGTTCAAACACTTCATTTACACGAAGTGAGCGATGCACTTCAACACCAGCGGTATTAAAATTTGGCGCATATTTTGCGTTTACATTTGTATGCGCTTTGTATGCTGATCGCTGCGCAATTGGTTGTGCTGCAGGTGGCGCGCTATATGTTCCGGGGTTTCCTGATTGAGGGCGAGCGTGCATTGGTGGGCGTGATCCTGAATGTGGGCGATTCCCATAGTGAGGACGTGGGGCGCCGCCTGGAGCAGCATTAAAACGACGTTCTTGTGGAGCGCCTGCAGCTGGTGGACGGCGTGGTGGACCCATCGGAGTTCGACGAGGTGGGGGTGTTGGCATCGTAGGAGATGCGGTTACTGGATTTGGTGACATAGTTTTTTTGCTTGCTTACTACTCGAGTGCACGCGTTAAATTCCCCTGCGAGGAATTTACGCTCTCTCTCAGTCTCGCTCGTTTTGCTTTGCAAAACTCCATGCCCGCTCGACCTGCGAGAGACACTCTCGTAGTAAGCAAACAAAAAAGTTGAACAACAACGGCAAAAATTTGAGGTACGTGTAGTGAAAGCTTAGTTATTCTGGTTATTTTTTTTGGAAAACTCTTGTGAAAGAGACTGCGCACAAGCATAAATGTGCTAAATGTCTCTGTTCAGTAGTCTCTTTTGAGAAGGACGCCTCGCCGGCGCTGCGGGCCGGAGTTTTGCCGTGCAAAACGAGTAGCGCCGAGAGGCGAGGCAATGTTCCGCCGGGAACAGTGATCTGTGTCCTGAGCAAAAGAGAGTAATGAACGGATGGTGCCGCGAGCGGGACTTGAACCCGCATACCCTTGCGGGCGCTAGCACCTGAAGCTAGTGTGTCTGCCATTTCACCATCGCGGCAAAAACGATGGACAAGAGAGTGAACTAAGTGGGGAAATTTTAGCACGGATTCAGGGCCGCTGTCAATATTTTTGCTTAGCGCGGGACACGCGTCGTTGCTCTGTACCAATTTTCGCTATGTAAAAAACGGTCACTCGCATCGATGGAGCTTGGAATTTCTATGCCGTGAACCTTGTTTGATACATAATATTGGTAGGTTGGCTGGTAGAGAAAAAGCGCGGGACTATCGTTAACGAGTCGTTGACTAAGCTTTTCGAGTAGATTTTGTCGATTTTCGGGGCGCGTCTCCACTTGGAGCTGGTCGAGCCATGAATCGACTTCTTTGATTTGATAACGTGCGTAGTTTGTGCCCGATTCGCTACTTGCGGATGTATGCCAATAGGGGTAGGCGTTGCCGGAGATACCATAATCTTGGCCTAATATCAGAAGATCGTAGGACAAAAGCGCACCTGTTTTTGTGCCGGATCCTATGAGTGCGGGTGTTACGGTGATACCGAGCGGCGCGAGCTGATTTTTGATATTTTCAGCAAGGGCTTGGAATGTTGGAAGGGCGGGGACACCGAGAATATAGGGGGTTGACGAGGTTCCGCCGACTTTATTTTTTTTGAAAAGCTGGAGAGCCTCGGCGGCTGCGAGGTCGGGTTGAATGTATTTTTGGTTTTTTAAGGTGGACGGAGGAAACGGGGATCGTGTTGGTATACCGTTGCCGCCGAGGACTTCTTTGACAAGTGTTGCGCGGTCAATCGCAAGTGCAAACGCTTGGCGAACTTCGCGTTTTTTAAAAACTGCGGTGTGCGATGGGTTAAAAAAGAGGCTCACGATAATTGGAGGGGTAATTTCGTAGCGATTAACGTCGCGCTTCACAAGCTCGGCTGTTTGTGCGGGATCGTGAACGAAAAATGCGTCAACTTGGCGAGTTTTAAAAAGATCGTAGGCCGTTGCGTCGTCGGGCGCAATACGAAATTCGAGTTCGTCAAGATAAGCGCGATGTGGTTTGAAATCGCTAAACACATCGAAATCAATGCTTTCAACAAAGCTGTCACGATCAATAATCGCGGTATTGTATGCAAAAGCCCCTGACCCAATTGGTTTAAGATTGAGTTCGCTTCGCATCATTTTTGCGGGCTCGATTGGCTCCCATAGATGTTTTGGGATGATGCCGATTGACGCGATGGTTAGAAATTCCGGCGTTGATTGTTTTGCTGTAATAATAACGCGTCCCTGCGCATCTTTCGCTGCGGTTACACGGGCTGCAAGTGCGCGCCATGGGCTGCCAACGGCGCTATTTTGCATGGTTTGAATGGTAAAAATCACGTCATCGGCGGTTATACGCTCGCCGTCATGCCATGTTCGGTCGGCGAGTGTAATCGTTACGGATTTTTGGTCATTAAACTCGCAAGAGGCTGCAATTGTCGGAATATCGCGATTAAAAGAATCGCACAGGGGAAGAAAAACGATGTTGGTTAGCGTTTTGTCGGTGTCGCTGGTGGCAAAAATTGGGTTGATGTGGCGGGGGCTTCCAACGAGGACTTCTTGAAAATAACCACCAGTTGCGGGTCCGGGAACCGTATTTAAAAGGCGAACGCTCCAAAAAATCCCCATTATAGAGATGAGTGCGATAAAACCAAAAGCGCCAATGAGGTTTTTTTCCCAGGTATCTAAAAAAAGGTCGACATGCTGAATTTGCGCAAGCGATGGGCGTTTGCGCGGAATTATATGGGCGATGAGTGCTCGGTCAGGACGTTTAACAGTTGCGGAAAACTCCTGAATTCGCTGACGAGCCTTCTGAAGAAGGCGCATACGACGAGATTATTGGATCAAAAGATTTGCAGCTGCTGTTGCGAAGAAAAGCACTGCAAGTACGATTGTTGCGCGGAAAAG
>Ga0172380_10009924_pt1 | contig 10064 bp, 8 predicted proteins | sample Leawe162metaG_FD_119747 | JGI IMG/M metagenome (GOLD analysis project Ga0172380, IMG submission 119747) | Leachate microbial communities from a municipal landfill in Southern Ontario, Canada - Leachate well 162 metaG | ecosystem: Engineered > Solid waste > Landfill > Unclassified | place...
ACGTTCATTGATACCAGCATAAAACTTAATACCGATGCTTGCCACTTCATCAATGCCTAAAAAATCTACTATAGAACGGGTCATTGGCCAGCCACCTTTGGCTAGAGCTACGACTCGGTCAAATTTTTTATCTTGCTGTTTAATTCGTTCACAGGTTTCAAAAGCTAATTGATTCAGATCAGACCAAGTTGGAGCAAGGTAGGTAATAGAATCTTGAGCAAAAGAACAAGGTTTAGTATCAATCATGAACGAAAAATAATTGATGGTGTGTAATATAACTAATACTTTAAATTGAAACAATGCTATTTTTAACCAGTTCTTGAGTATTCATTACATTTAATTGTTGAAACAATAATTCAAGTTTTTCCTCAATAGTTTGCATTAAGCTAGTTTTAATCTCATCTGATAAATTACACAGTTGGGCTTTAAAGGGAGCCCAAACATATTTTCTATTTTTATAATAAAATTGAGCTTGAGTTTGGTTAGGCTGTTTTTGATCAGCTTTATTTTTATCCAGCCATTGATACATTTCAGTTTTTAATTCACTGGGAAAGTCGGGATGATTAAAGATAATATTTTGAAACTCAGTGGCTAAATGAATTTCGAGCGTCCCAACTTCTGGGAATTTTGAAAACAGTTCTTTTGGCAGAGTAGATGCGCCATGTTGCACCGCTCCACCCATGCCATATTCTCGAGCCAGTGTTGATAGTTTGGCTAAAGCATCAAAATCTAGTGATTCTGTTTGTAGACTTCCGTCAGCTAAAACTTGGCCACCATGTTGAGTCCCAGTTTGAATTGAGATTTTTGATAAGCCAGTTAACCCCGAATTAAGATTTTGATTAAGGCCAAGCATAAATTCATGTAATTCTTCAGCAGTCGAATTTCTACCTCCGATGTGACCAATCTCTCCACCTAAAGAAATTTCTAGATTAGCGGTCTGATGTTGTCTAATAAAATTAACTAGTTTGGCAGTTGCCTCAAAATTATTTCTTTGCTGATCTGAAACTAGTTTATGGCTGTAGTTAACCAAAGTTGAGGCATCAATATCAATATTATAAAAACCAGCCTTGATTGCTGTTAAAGATAATTCCTGAATGGCCTTAAGCTCTGATTCATAATTAGCTAATTCAATTTGTGGTTTAAATTGAAAATGATCACCTTGAATAAAAACTGGGCCGACAAACTTTTCAGCTATAGCAGCTGCTAAAATTAAACCAGCATATTCTTGTGGTGATTGTTGCGTGTATGACATTTCTGAACGAGCTAACTCAAAAATGAAAGCCCCGACATTATTTTTTAAAGCTGTTTTAAAAATTGCTCGAGCAATAAAAAAAGTTAAACCTTTAATATTAATGGCTGGTACAGTAAAGTCACTCGGAATTTTTCCCTGTGCTCTTTGTAAATACAAATTATTAATTGAAGCTGGAAAAATCTGATTGTTTTGAGCCAGTTCTATAATTTTGTTAAAAGCCTGCTGCTTTTCTGTTTCATTGCCTAAGGTCAGTTGTTGGGCTAGATTTAAAAGTTCAAGATTATTGGTGATCATTTTTAGATTAGTAGTTAACTATTAGAGATATTAATGTTACTTATCAACAATAGCATAAGCAGGGTTAAGGCTCAATCAGTTCTACACTCAAACCTGAGTCTGATAAAAAGTGGGGAAAAAATTACTTGTTTTTAAATTTTTGCAAAAATCTATGAAAGCTTATATTTTTCCGTTATAAAACGACATTATGATTTTTTGATATTTTCCAGTAAATCCAGTTAAACTATAAAAAGTTACTATTGAAGTTTTTGCTTGATTAAGTTTATACAAATCTTTTTTTAGTGCTTCATAAGAAAGTAAATTTGATTCACCAAAAACACCAGGAGCAATAAGACCCAAAGCAATTTCATAATCGGGATTATTTTTTATTTGAGAAATAATATTAGATGAAAAAAGCTTTTTTGTTATTCTCCCTACTGGAGTGTTGAATAACATAACAATTGTTGTATATTTAAATTTTTTATGCGAATAGTGTATTCCTATTATTGTTGCCATCCATCTTATAATAGGTAGTGGCATAGGATGTTCGGCGGAAAATAATTGAATATTTTTTATTTTGCTTAAATCAAATAATTTTTCGATTATTTTCTTGTTTTTTTTGAAAGAAAAAATATTGGTAATAAATAGTTTTGGCGTAATAAGAGGCAATTCTAGGTCAAGTAATACTTTTATTTTTCCTCCACCATTATAATTTAAAAGTGATTCGTATAGGGTGGTTAACTCCAAGGAAAAAGAAAATGGAGAAATCCAATAAGATTTAGGCATAATGGGCCAAAATCCAAGCTCAACTCGCGGCTCTTCTTTTCTAACTATTTTTTGTAATGATAAAAAATGATTTAATGATTGAGCAGCAACATATATTGTTGAGTTAGGAGGAATTTTTTTGCAACGTTCTATTAAATCTTGTGTAGTGAAAAATTCTTCAAAGAAGTTAATTTGTCTTTTTTTCATATTATTTAACCATTACTTAAAATTGGTTACGTTAACACTTAAGATAAATAAATATATCATAACAAAAATCGTACCCTTCATTTTCTATTTGAAATATTAATAAAGTTGTTTATCGATGAGAGTATTTAAAAGTATATTATTTTTTTTCAAGCTCAAATGCTAATTACTTTCAATTGTTACGTAATAGTCAGGAATTTCTTCATTAGTTGCTGCATGAATAGCGGGCCTGATATCTTCGCCACTTATTCTTTTTTCCAAAGCTTTTGTTTTTTTCATTCTCCTTACATTTGTTACACGCTCACCAGCTTTCAGTTGGTACGTTTTTTGGTCAGTTTCTAGAATAAAACTTCTCACAACACTGAACAAACTAACATTAAACGCGTCATTTTCTTCTGATTGTTTGAATTGTTTTGTTGTTTCGGGTATATGATCACCTATAAATATACCACGCAATAACCTGGCAAGACCTTTAACTTTGGATATTTCTCCTGAGCTTGTTTCAAGTCCTCTAGCTGAAGTTCGTACTAATAGCCTTCTATCCATCAATATTTGAGAGGAAAGTAAAATTCTTTGCAATTCTAGTGAGAAACGAATATCTTCGCCAAGTCGATCCATATGATTAAAATTTAATGTAATGTTTTGATTAGGATCTCGTAAAACTGATTCTCGCAACACAGTGCAGGCGCCAGCGAAAATATCCTGAGGATCATTTATATAATGTGATAGTTTTCTACCGCTATCTCTAAATAATTTTTTAAGTCTAATATTACTCAACCTACTCTGTAGATATTTATAATTCTTATCTACTGCGCCTGATCTAGAAACCCATTCAATTGGACCATATGATATCATGATGTGAGGATTGGCAAATATTTCTTGAATGGCTACTAGGAAATTTGGAGATGCAATTTGAGTATCAGCATCAAAATTTACAATTATATGCTCACTTGGGCAAGACAGGGGGTTATTACTAGAAAATACTTCTATGGCTTTTTCTATTCCGATTTTTCTTGCAGATCCAATAGATCTTGGAATAGAATCGGATACTAAGGTAATTGGGACACAATTAACACTGCTTATTTTTGCTATTTTTTTCGTATCATCAACGCTACCATTATCTGATATAACTACCCGTAATTTAACACCTTGAGGCTCAATTAATGACTGAAGATTATTGATTAATGGTGTTATGTTTGCTGCTTCGTTATACGCAGGTATTACAAAAGTTACTTGCTTAATTTCTGAATGGTTTAATTTTTCGGGTTGAGTAATTCCTCTATCTTGTTCGATAAACATATAATATATTTTTATATAGTTATATACATTAGTATACCATTATATAATATATTTCTAAGTTTATAATTAAATTTAATCGCTTTCTTAGTCAAAAAAAATCTATAACTTAGAATTAGACTTTTTTAACAATATGATATGATTTAGCAATATTATGCCACAAGATAAATTCAGCGCTACTTGGGTTTCCCATTCCTCGATGAGAGATTTTTTACAGTGTCCCCGTGCTTATTTTCTCAATAATGTTTATCGAGATCCAGTCACCGGCCATAAAATTCAGTTAATCAGTCCTCCTTTATCATTAGGTCAAGTTGTGCATGAAGTTTTAGAATCATTATCAGTTTTGCCAGTAGAAAAAAGATTTATTCAATCATTGGTACAAACATTTGATGAAAAATGGAAAAAAGTAACTGGAGAAAAAGGAGGCTTTTTTAATGATGAAACAGAACATCGTTATCAAGAAAGAGGTAGACAAATGTTGCAAAGAGTAATGAAAAATCCAGGTCCCATTGAAAGATTGGCTGTCAAAATTAAACAAGACCTACCGTTTTATTGGCTATCAGAGCCAGAAAATATTATTTTATGTGGCAAAATTGATTGGTTGGAATATTTTCCTGATCAAGATGCAGTTAATATTGTTGATTTTAAGTCTGGTCAAAAAAAAGAAGATGCCGAGTCTTTGCAATTACCGATTTATTTATTGTTGGTGAATAATGTTCAAAAAAGAAAAGTGATCGGTGCCAGCTATTGGTATTTAGAAACTGATGATGCTCCAGTTAAACAAGTTTTGCCAGATGCTAGCAAAGCTCAGGAAAAAATTTTAACTATTGCTAAAAAAATTAAGCTGGCTCGACAATTAAATCATTTTAAATGTCCTAATGGACCTGATGGCTGTTTTGCCTGTCGGCCTTTAGAAAAAGTTCTTAAAGGTGAAGCCATGAAAGTGGGTGAGAGTACCTACCAACAGGATTTATATGTGCTCAAAGATGGTTCTGATGATGAAGATAACTCAGTAATAATTTAAGTTTGCGCCTGCTTGAGTCTATCAGCCACCACTTGCCAATTAATAATTTCCCAAATAGCGTTAAGATAACGATCTCGGCGTTGTTGATAATCTAGGTAATAAGCATGTTCCCACACATCAACTACCAGTAACAGTTTATGATCGGCAATTAAATTCACTTGATGCTTTTCTATTTGTAGTATTATCAAACGATCAGTTTCAGGACTATAAGTGAGTGCTACCCAGCCAGAGCCTTCAATAGTTGTTCCGGCAGCAATAAATTCTTGTTTAAATTGAGTCAAATTTTTAAAGTTGTGAGTAATCACTGCTGTGAGTGATTCTGGTGGCAGAGTACCTGCTTGCGCAGTCAGATTTTCCCAAAACAAACTATGTAAGATGTGGCCGCTAACATTAAAAGTTAGAGATTTATAGAAACTGTTAAAGTTAGTAGCTTCTTTTTTTTGATGAGCGTTTTGTAAGTCTGACAATAGTTTATTGGCATTTTTAACATAAGCGCGATGGTGCTCAGAATAATGAATGCGCACTTGTTCTTCAGAAAGATAAGGCCAAAGTTTACCATTTAAAAATGATATCTTGGGTAACTGATAAATATTGTTTTGATTCATATTGCCTTTTTTCCTTACAAAAAAACTCCCCTGGTTATTTGTGAGGATTGAGCTAATTGATAAACATTAGGTTAAAGAAATTAAGTTTAAGCGAGGCAAATCAGTCGTAAATAAAAATTTCAGTTAAGTTTAATTAAATTTATAAAATTTTCAGTTACCTGTCAAGCCCTGCCAGATTTGTTGTAGAATATGGCTATGAGAATTAATAAATATTTAGCTTCACTGGGATTTGGATCGCGTCGGGCAGTTGATGCTTTAATCGCTCAAGGTAAAGTGAGGGTTAATCAGCAACCAGCACAGCTGGGTATGGATATCAATCCAGAAAAAGATGAGCTTAATATTAATGGCAAAACAGTTAATCAGCATGATAATCTAGAAAAAAAAGAGTATTGGAAAGTTTATAAGCCTAAGGGTGTAATTTCAACAGCTAGTGATCCAGATGGTCGAGAGTCGGTAGTTGATTTAGTGAGTTCTGCAGTGAGATTATATCCAGTCGGTAGATTAGATCAAGAAAGTGAGGGATTAGTGCTCTTGACCAATGATGGCGAGTTAACTTATAAATTGACCCACCCTAAGTTTGAAATTGAAAAAAAATATTTAGTATGGGTTAACGGTGAGCTGAGTAGCAAAGTTGTTGATCATTTGGAAAGAGGAGTTAATATTGGAGCTCTCACCACAGCTCCTAGTAAAGTTGAGGTTATTTTTAGAGAACCTCGTAAAGCAAAATTTAGTATTATTATTCACGAAGGTTATAATCGCCAAATTAGAAGAATGTGTTCTGGAGCAGGAGTGATGGTGACTAGATTAAAACGAATTCAAATTGGTAGTTTAATGCTTGATGATCTTAGTTCTGGAGAGTCGCGCGCTTTAACTTTAACTGAGATTAAGAATCTCAAACAAATCACTCAACTGGAATGATATAATTTTTAGCATGACAAACATTTTTCACGCTAAGCACTTCACCTTTCCTTACGAATACAAGTTCCCCGGACAAGAAACCAATGAAAGAATTTTGTATGTTACTCGCGAAAATAGGATATTATTGTTATTAAGACAAGTTTTTATTTTATTGGTCGCTACTGTTTTAATGGTGATTGGTTATTTTATGAGAAGAGCTGTTAATGGTGTTTTGGGTGATGAAATCGGTTCAATGCTGACTCTGGTTTTATTAGTGTTTGCCATTTTATTTGTCGGCATTGGTTGGTGGTGGGTAACCAGCCTCTGGAAAAAAAGCATTGCTGTGGTGACTACTAAAAGATTGGTTAAGTATATTTACACCACTCCAGCCAGCCGTTATTCTTTGGCTTTACCATTAGATATGATTGTTGACACTGGTGCCTATACCAAGGGTTTTATGCAAACATTTTTAAACTTAGGTACCTTTACTGCTCGATCAAGTGCCACTAGCTCTGGAGTTGCCACTGATGATTCTTCGCGAATTAATAAGAAATATTTTTATATTGAAAATATTAGAAAAGCTGAGGATTTGCAACATTATGTTGGCAAACTATTATCAGCCGCTCGCACTAATGCTGCTAATTTAAATACTTTTAGACCTTTTTTGCCTGATTTAAAAGGTGAAGCACGCGCCAATTTTATTGCTAAGAACTTTCCTCAATTTTGGAGTTAAGGCTAAATTTTTTAACTCAGCATCTGCCCTCATTTTATTAGTTGTTAAGTAGCTATGCACCCTCTTGCTGATAAAATCAGACCATCCAGCTTAGATCAATTTATTGGTCAGGAACATTTGGTTGGAGTTGGTAAACCTATTCGCCAAGCAATTGAGCAACAACACCTGTTCTCATTTATTTTATGGGGTCCTCCTGGAGTTGGTAAAACCACTTTAGCTAAAATCTATGCTCAGGCTTTTGATGCTGATTTGGCAGAAATGTCAGCAGTGTCAGTTGGTAAGTCTGATATCAGAGAGTTTGTTGCTAGAGAAGTTTTTTTTACTCAACCCAAAATTTTATTTCTTGATGAAATTCATCGCTTTAATAAAGCTCAGCAAGATTATTTATTACCTTTTGTTGAGCAGGGGCAGTTGACTTTAATCGGGGCCACCACTGAAAATCCTAGTTTTAGCGTGATCAGTGCTTTGCTGTCTCGTTTAAGAGTGTTTACTTTAAAATCATTGACTGATGAGCAGATGCTAGAGATTATTCAAAAAACTAAGTTTAAAATTGGTAAAAAAGCTCAAGATTGGATTGTTGCTTTTGCTGACGGTGATGCTCGTCAAGCTTTGAATGTAATTGAAACTACTTCAGAACTTTATCACACCATTTCAGTGCCTAATCTAATTAAAGCTTATCAAAATAAACAACTGCGCTACGATAAAAAAGGTGAGGAGCACTACAATATTATCAGTGCTTTTATCAAAAGTATGCGTGCTTCTGATGTTGATGCGGCTTTGTATTATTTAGCACGCATGTTGGCTGCTGGTGAGGATCCTTTATTTATTGCTAGAAGAATGGTGATTTTTGCTTCTGAGGATATTGGTATGGCTCAGCCCACTGCTTTGGTAGTAGCGAATGAAGTTTATCAAGCTGTGCAACAAGTTGGTTTACCAGAAGGAGAAATTAGTTTAGCCCATGGTGTGACACATTTAGCCACAGCTCCCAAAGATCGTCGAGTTTATGATGCCTTGAGATCGGCACAGGCTGATGTGAAGCAGTATGGTAATTTAACTATTCCGTTAAAATTGAGAAATGCCCCGACCGAGTTTATGCAGAGTGAAGGTTACGGTCAAAATTATGAGATGTATCCTAAACAAGATAGTGATTTGCCAGATAAATTAAAAAAGAAAAAATATTTTATTAAAAAAGCTGATCTTAAAACTGGATTAAAATAAGAAGTTCCTAATTAAAATCTCTCTTGCTTGATGCGTACTATTTATATATAGTAAATAAGTTGTTTGATGTATTAGTTGTTCTGCCTAGAAAGAAGAAAAATGCCAGCTTTTTCAGAAAATTATTCATCTCAAGATTGGAAATTAGTGACCAATGATGGGGGAAACTCCACTAATAAATTAAGGTTGGCATATGTTAATAAACTGGGTGAAATAAAATTTATAGATGTTGAGTTTGATTTTATTGATTTCAAAACAGCTGTAACAATTAAATTAGAAGATGACAAAAAGGCTGAAGAACAAGTTAAGGATAAATCTGCAACAGAAAGAGAGTCAAAAGAGGAACAAGCTAAAAAACCACCAGAATTTTCTTTTACAACTTTAAAAGATCCCCAAGCTTTCATTACAGCATTAAAGGCAAATTTGAAGAAATTGTTAGGAGCCAGTGATGCAGATAATCTTAATTTAGATAAGATGCCGTTTGGCATTACTGGTTTTAATAATTGGCTGGTAAGAAAAGTAAAAATTCTTGGAAATGATGGTGTTGTTACTGAAAAAACTCTAATTTTTGGTGAAAATCCAAGTCTCACCACCCCATTAGGTGAAAATACAGTGGAAACTTTGCGAGAATTGTATAAAAACAATGGTATGGATTCTAATGTAATTAAAGAATTGATCGAGACAATTCAAAAGAAAAAACATTATTTATTGCATGCTTTTGAGGTTTTTAAACAATATCCAACTCTCTTAATCCAGTTGTTAGAATTAGCACCAGGCGAGAAAATTCTATCAATAGAAGACGGAGATTTTCAAGGTTGGGTACTTAATGAACTTTTTCAAACGCCTTTTGCTTTCACTGAGCCAAATTCACGTAGCTTGGGGGTACCAACTGCGGATCTAGAGCTAGCGAAACAAATTTTACTAGATTGTTTTAGTATGAATGCTAATATTTTAAGCTCCGAGCAGTTACAAACGCTGGGAGTTTTGAACAAGAATGATTTAAATGCAGAAACCTTGATGTTGAAGGGTATTTTTGAAAATCCCACTATTTACATTTCTTTTGATAGTGTGATAAAAATACAATTTTTTATGCAGAGATTATCAGGAACAGTGCCAGAAACAGAATCGATTCAGCACATTGATCAAAGACAAGGAGGTGCCATTGGCTACATTATTAAAGATTTAATCGACCCACAATATTTAGTAGGAAGTTCATTTTTTGATGGAGTTGCCTTTTTTTTGGAAGCACAAATTCAAGCTGGAATTTCAGTTCCAAAAAATGTAACTTATTATCCTTGTGAAAATGATGAAAATGATGAAAATGGCGGAGGTGGAGTTGTTTGCGTTGAAGATGGAGAAGAGAAAAAAATCATGACAGTGAATCAATATTTAGCAAAAATAGGTGAGTCGGATAGACAAGAAAAAAACGAGTTAATTCTTGCTTTAATTTTTGGGATCCTATTTGCCACTAAGCAAAAACTTGAAGTCATACTAAAAAATAATCCAGCAAAGATTGATCAGCTGGTTTTAGGTGGTGGTTTGATGGGTAAACAAAAATCATGGAGAATTTTAGGTGAAGCAATTTTTAGATCTTTAGGCATTTCTTTAAAAAATCTTGCTAAATTTGATGGCGCACATCAAGCCTTAGCATATTTATTAGCGGACAAAATAGCTAAGAGGGAATTTGAAGGAGTTGATTTGTCAGATCCTGATTTTTTAATATTTGCTCATACTATTGCTCAACATTTAACTGAATTTTTGCCAGAAATAGTTGATGCTCAGAGTATAATGGAACTGAAC